>JAEEGL013684192.1_pt1 | contig 34724 bp, 33 predicted proteins | sample 9134231 | NCBI WGS metagenome assembly JAEEGL01 (sample SAMN16246548, study PRJNA631951) | gut metagenome | biome: gut microbiome; feature: rumen; material: fiber-attached | host: Bos | place: Iran: Karaj | collected 2018-10
AACAACTGCTGCCCGAACACCCCGATGCATCTTGCGAAGGACGGCATGGTTGCGAAGCCGGGAAACGTGTACATGGCTCCTGCGGACAGGCATCTGGAGATTGACTATGTTAATTCCAGGGGGCTTCCTGTTTTAAAACTTTCGGACGAACCTCCAGAGCGGTTTCTGCGTCCGGCGGTGAACAAACTTTTCAGGAGCGCGGCGACATTGTACAGGGAATCATGCCTGGCTGTCCTTCTGACGGGAATGGGACGCGACGGTGCCGAGGGTTGCCTAAAGATTGTTGACAACGGTGGATTCACAATTGCGGAGGACAAGTCAACGTGCGCGGTTTTTGGAATGCCTGCCGCCGCAATAGAGCTTGATGCCGCAAAAAGAATTTGCAGACGGAATTTGATTGCGCAGGAGATACGGAATCTTTTGTAAAGACAGCGGGATGAGGAAGATATGAACGACGTAGAATTTGCACAGATAATACAACTCATCACAAAAAGTACGGGAATAATTCCACGGGACAGTCACACGACCGGAATAAAAAATTACGTGGAGAAACGTTCGGAAGAAATTTCTTCTGAAAAAAAAGCTGTCTCATATTTTGATTTCCTAAAAACGGACGCAGATGAGATGCGCAATCTGATTGACTATGCGACCGTGAACGAGACATATTTTTTCCGCGAGGAGGCACAGTTCGAGGTGCTTCAGAACAGGGTCTTCCCGGAGCTTGTTGAGAAGTGCGGAAAAAAAATAAAAATATGGAGCGCGGCATCATCGTCGGGGGAGGAAATCTATTCGCTCTATCTGCTTGCAAAGTCCATGAGGATATGCACGGACTGCATTGCGAGCGACATAAACACGAAGATGCTTTCGGTTTCCGAAAACGGATTCTACAAAAAAAAGGCGCTGAGGACTGTGGACGGTGCAAAATTCCATTGCCTGCTGGAGGAGTTCAAGGACGAGTTCGGCAACTTCCACATACCGAGTGAAATATGTTCCGATGTTGAAAAAAAGAGGATAAACCTTGCGAGGCTCATGGACTATCCAAAGGACCAGGACATTGTTTTCGTGAGGAACGTCTTCATATATTTCAGTCTGGAGATGAAGAAAAAGGTTCTTGAAAAGATTGTGTCGGAGAGTCTTGCCCCCGGCGGATATCTTTTCGTTTCGATGAACGAGGTCGCGGGTCTTGACAAAACAATTCTTCCGGACTCGCTTGAAAAACTGTCCGAAGGAAAGGTGTTTTATTTCCGCAAAAAAAACAAGGAGGACGTATGGAACAAGATATCGAAATTATAAAATGCTATCTTGCGGAGACACGTCGTCTTTGCTCGGAGATAAAAAAGAATACCGCCGCGCCACGAAAGATTTTAAACTTCATCAGGATGACGAAGGACAACTCACGTATGCTCAGTTTCATGCCAATCTTCAATTTGCTCAAGGCGTTGGAGGGGGTATACACTGCGGCAGTTGACGAGCGTGTTCTTCTTAGGCTGAATGTCGAAATTCTTATCGGCGAGGTTGCGGACGAGGTTTGCAGAATCTGCCATCTAATAGAAATAAAGTCGCCGGAGCTTGAGGAGCTTGATGTCCGTCCATACATAATGTTTTGCGACAAGGCCGTGGTCGGGGAGATTTTTGATGCGGAGAGGCTTGCGGGAATCAAGTCGCCTGACAAAAAGGTCCAGAGCCGGGAGACCGAAAAAGAAAAAGATGCCGACACAAAAATTGTTGACAGCGTTATAAAGATTTCATCCGCCGAGGTCGCGAAGATTGTGAACCTGCACGAGGAGATGATTGCGAGGACCTACATAATCAGCAACCAGATTTCCATACTCAAGACATCTCTTGCAGAAAACGACATGCGTGCGGTGCGCGAGGCATACAAGCTGATTTCAAACGACAGCCAGACACTCCAGAACTCGATAATGATGAGCCACGAGAATTTTATGTCGCTTGTCCAGGACGACGAGTTTTTGAAAAACCACCAGGAGTACCAGGGATTCTTTGTCACCGCGAACGACGAGAAATATCTGATTCCGTCCGAATATATTTTTGACGTAATCTGCCAGAGTCCTTTGAACTATGAGACAAAGCAGAACCAGAAGATTGTCCGCTACGTCATTGAAAGCGAATCCGGTTTTGACGAGGACGCGGAGGAGGAGGAGATTCCGGTCTACTCGCTTTCGTCCCTTTTCCCCGGACAGAAGACAAAGAGCCTCAACGTGATGGACACCATCCTGATTGTCGATTACCAGTCCCAGAGGATTGGAATAATTGTTGACTCGGTGCAGAAATTTGTTTCGCTGATTAAAAAGAACATGCCTCCTGCATTCAAGAATTTTGTTCCGCTGGTGGGTCTTGCCTTCGATGAAAAATATGACATGGTTCCTATCCTCCATGTTCCCGAAATCATGCGGCGCTTCCGTGCTCTCCGTGGATATGATGTCAAGCGTTTCGAGGCACTGACAAAGAAGCACATAAACAGAATACTGATTGTTGATGACTCCGACACTACAAGGCAGATTACGCGGACCATCCTCATGGCGAACAATTTCATTGTTGACGAGGCCGTGGACGGAATCGACGCGATTGAAAAAATCAAACAGAAGCAGTTCGACCTTGTTCTCTGCGACGACGACATGCCGCGAATGAACGGAGAGATTCTCCTTGACAATATCCGGCGCATGGAAAACTACTCGGGGGTTCCCGTTGTGGCGATGGCCGACAGCAATATTGCAAAGGCGGATGCTTTTGTGAGCAAGGCGGAGTTCAAGCGCGACATATTGATTGGAACTGTAAAAAAACTTTTGGGTGAATAAATTTGGGAGCGGATTATGGGAAAACGGATTTTGATTTTGGAGCCGTCGGCAACGACTCAGGCAATTTTTACCGGCAAATATAAAAAGACGGACTACGAGCCATGCTACGAGGTGAACGGTCTTCAGATGGTTGTCTCCGCATACAACAGGCAGCCGGACGCAATCATGCTCAACGCAAGATGTGTAAGCCCGAACACCCTTGACCTTGTTCGTCTGATAAAAAATATCGGGAAGCTCCAGAAGATTCCACTTGCCGTATATGCGACTTCACGTTTTCCATTTGAAAAAGAATTCATGGAGGATTCCGGCGCGGACCTTTTTATCCATTTTGATACCGACGACCTTGTTGAAAAAACGGAGCAGCTTTTTTCTCCGTCACTTTTGAAGACACCTCCCGTTCCAAAAGAAAACTATGCGTCAAAATCTGCAATTGCAATCAGGGTTTTTGATTTTATCGAGAAACTTGATTCCATAGAAAAAATTGCTGTTGAATATCTGAACCTTGTTACGGAATTCTGCGAGGTTCCTGCGGTCTCCCTTTTCCTTAACGAAAATGACGGTGCGGAGGCGTTCTATGTTTCCGCGGACAACATCGCCGAAAATGAGAGAAACGATTTTTTGAAAATATGTACATCCGATTTTGAGGAGCTTTTCCCTGACTCAAATGTTTTGAAGATAACACCGAAGCGTCTTGAATCAATCAAGCCCCTCGAAGATTTCCGCACGTCCGATGTTCCGCTTTCCGCATACCAGAGTTTCAATCTGGTGGATTCACATGGCGAGACATTCGGAACGGTATGTGCGGTGCGCGAGGGCGTGTTCACAAAAAACCAGCTGGACCTTCTCGGGTTCAGTGCGAATCTTCTTGGAAACATAATGCACAACGCAATCATGCTGAAGGGAAAAATCAAGTTCGAGCAGAACATACGAAAAGCGTTCAGCCGTTTTGTTCCAGAGCAGATTATCGACGAGCTTGTTGAGGATGTCGCATCCAACAAGGAAGGTGACAAGGTTGGCGTGGGAGAAAAACGTGACGTTGCGATTCTGTTCAGCGACATAAGAAGTTTCACGAACATCAGCGAACACAACAAGCCGGAAGTCATAGTCGCATTCCTGAACCGATATTTCACGACGATGTGTACCATAATAAAAAAGCATGGCGGAACTATTGACAAATTTATTGGGGACGCAATCATGGCACTGTTCGGTGCGCCCGTAAGCTATGAGGACAACGCAAAACGTGCGGTTGCGGCAGCCTACGAAATGAGGGAAGCTCTCCCGTCCGTTCCGCTGGAGGATTTGGTTCTGCCCGACGGAATGAAATTCAATATCGGAATTGGAATACACTACGGAGACGTTATTGTTGGTTCAATCGGTTCCAACGACAAGACCGACTATTCTGTTATCGGCGACACCGTTAACCTTGCGTCCCGGCTTGAGGGTCTTACAAAAACCTACGGCTCCATGATTCTTGTAAGCCAGGCTGTGAAGGACGACATCGGGACAGATGAATTTGTTTACCGCCCGCTCGACGACGTGAAGGTGAAGGGCAAGGCCAAGGCCGTTCCAATCTACGCAATCGACCGTGGACCCGATGAGTTCAGCGAAAAATACAGGGACTGCTATAAAAAGGGATTCGGTCTTTACAAGCAGGGTGTGTTCAATCTTGCGCATGAATATTTTTCAAACGCGCTTTCCGAAGCCCCCGACGACAAGGCCTGCAGGCTCATGGTCTCAAGGTGCGAGGAGTTTATAAAGAATCCTCCGGAAAACTGGGACGGAGCGATTGCGTTCAACACAAAATAGGGGCCGCAAAAAAAATCCCCGGCTAGAGGACAGTCTTCAGGTTCTGGTCGAACACAATTTTGTTTCGCTCGATAAAGTCGCTGAATCCCGGGACATCCTCAATTTGGCGAATCTGGTCGGGGGAGTGTGCGTCGCATCCCACAATGAATTTTGCGCCCATGCTTGATGCGAGTGAAAAAAATCTGTCGCACGGATAGTTTCTTCCTGTCGCAAATCCGAGCATGTTCACTTCAAGCGGGACATCGAAATCAATTGACGCGGCGACGAGCTTTTCCATCTGCTCCATGTAAAGTTTTTCGCTTCCGGTAAAGTTGATTAAATCCGGGTGCGCGAGATATGAAAAAAGTCCTGTCCCCATTCCCTCGACTGTCAAATCAACATAATCACGGAGCCTTGACTCGTCATCGGTCTGTTCCCCGGCATAAAATCCATTCGGCTCGTCGGGGCTGAAGTGCTGGCCCTGTATGATATAGTCCAGAGGAAATTCGCGCAGCTTTTTTATCAGTGTGCCGAAATACTTTTTTGTGTACTCGACCTCGTAGCCAATCAGTATCTTGATTCTGCCGCTGTATTCGTCCCTGAGCCTGAGCAGGGTTCCAGTGTAGTCCGGAATATCGTCCATGGCCATCCTTACCGACGAGACATAATCGGGGAAGGGCTGGGGAACGTGGTCCGAAAATCCAAGCACCTTGAACCCCTTTTCAATGGCGGCCTCTATGTACTCCCTTTCCGTTCCGTAAGCATGGTTGCATCTTGTCGTGTGCGTGTGAAAGTTTCCTGTCATCATATTATTTTTCCCGCTTCAATTTTATACTCATTTTTGGGTGATGTAAAGAAATTTGACATAATCGGATAATATGCTATGCTTTAAGAACCATCATTCAAACCCATTTGGGAGTTTTGGAGGTTTTTATGAAAAAGTTTGCGGTCGCATTTTTGTTGGCCGGTGTGTTTGCTTCGGGAATTGCGTTCGCGGTTCCGGATGTCAAATTTTCGACCTACGGCAAAGTGACCATCGGTGGAAGCTGGAGCAACATGAGAGTCTTGACAACTTTTGATGACCACAGCGGAGTCGAATCTGTCAACACACATGTCACAGGTTTTGAATTGACACCGGCAATTGGATTTATGCTACCAATCGGAGGCGATGTGGTCTGGGGATGCCAAAGATTTGCCGTGGAGGCACAGGTTCCTGTGAATCTTAATTTTTACTCATGGCTAGATGCAGGCCACTATTGGGCCGGTCACTATTACCACGGTGGGGAGGGAAGGTTCGGTGTCTCGCTTGATCCCGGAGCAGTTTTTATCTGGAACTATTATCCACCAAGGGCCGCTCCTGCCGGACTCCAGAAACTCAGCCTACAGTTGGGGGCGGGGGTCTCCGTTCCAATTTATATCACAAATGGAACATATTGGAGGGATGGCTATTCAAACTCCGGTAGCTACAACGGTTTTGGAGTGGGATTCAGAATGAATTTTCTCTCTGGGGTGCGCTATGATTTCACCGAGCATTTTTCCGTTCTGGCGGAGTGGAATGTGGGATTCATAGGAGGTTCTTCAAGTTCCGGACGAATCGGAGTTCTCTGGCGTTTCTAAAAAAACAGCCCCTGCTTGAGAACAATGCCATCAAACAGGGGGATGCCTTTTTCTACCGCTCAATCACAAGCTCGGTTTTCATTCCGCACAGCTCTATGATGTTTTCGGAATCGGGCTTGGAGAAATCTTCGGCGGGGGAGCCGTCCTCCCTGTAGACTACGGAATTTCCCATTCCCTTGACTATGGTGCGGAAATCCTGTTTTTTTCCGACAAGAACCCTCGATGTGGCCCTTATCTGGTTGATTTCCACGGAGCCTTTGAATGCGCCAAGGCCCACCTCCATGTCCAGGTTGCAGTCAATCTCGAAGGTGCCACTGAAATTTTCTATGTCGCAACATTCGCATCTTCCGGAAAACTCAAGATTCTGGCAGTCCAGGTCGTTCACCGCGAGGTTCCTGCATGACACGTCCAGTTCCGTGCGGTCAAGGTACTTGTTGGGAAGCACAATCTCCACGAAAAGATTTTCCTTCGCATCAGTATCGCCGACTGTCTTTGCCCGGTGCACCTCAATGTCAATCCGGTTTTTGATGTCGTCGATTTTGGTCTTGAAATCCTGCCTGAGGTTCTGGAGGGTGTCCGATGAAAGTATCACCCTGATTTTTTCATCCCCGCCGCCCCTTATGCTGACAGATTTCGCGCTTCCAAGCTTGATGTCGAAATCCTTTTTTCCGTCGATGTCATACTCGGTGACGCTTTCGTAGAGCCTGGACTTTGCCGTCTGCGCAGTCTTTTCCTCGGATATGAAGTCATCCACCGCAATCCCGAAAAGGTTTGAGATTGTCATAAGGTTCGCGATGTCAGGAATCCCCCTGTCGGTTTCCCATTTTGTGATTGCCTGTCTGGAGACGTTCAGTTTTTCTGCCAGCTCCTCCTGTGAGAGACCTGCGTCCTTTCTTGCCTGCCTAAGTTTTTCTCCAAATGTCATAATAGCCTCCTTGATTTGGGGGACCTCCGTGTTGCTCCGGTTCCCTGAATCTGTCTCCATTTTCATGCGGATTCGGTCAAATTAACAGAAACTGGAGCTGACATTTTGAATATTTTTTGCTACTTATCGTGGCATTTTGAAATGGGTAGACAGAATGTTCATTATAAAAAGTCATCTGGAGCTCTTTTCAAAAACAATGGTAAGGTCGTAGTTCATGGGACCCGCGGCACCGTTGTCCGACTTTGACAGAATCTTGTAGCTTCCTTTTTCGTCCGAGTAAATCTGGGAGCCGCCTGTCGCAAGGAAATCCTTGTAGGTCATCGCGCTGCTGAACTGCGAGAGTGTGTCGCCGTCAATGTTCCCCGAGACCGTGTGCTTCTCGTCGTCGTATTTGTATGAGTCACCGTATGCCATCTTGTAAAGAGTCTTGGCCTCCTGGTAGCTTTCCGGGGTGAAATACATGACCATGGTTCCGGACAGAATCTCGATTGTCACCCTTGAATATGAGTTCACTCCACGGATTATAAGGCGGCCAAACATGTCGGAGTCAGCGGAAATTCCGGTCTCCGAATCAATCCCCGACGTTGACATCCTTATGTCGTAGGTCCCGGCCTCCGGTCTGAAATCGCTGACCCTTGTCCATCGGATGTCCTCTGCCGGTGGTTTTGCGGAGCCGTCGATGTAGTCCGAGAGGTTCATCACAAGAAGCTCCAGAAGATATGTCATTTCGACTGTGCATCCAAGCTCCTCGTCGTAGGATTTTTTGTAGAACTTGTAGCCAAAACTGTCGGACTCAAAAATCTTGAAACCGTCGTTGAGGGAGTCGACAAGCTCCGGCAGGGAGCATTTTTTGTCAAATGATTTCGGGTCCAGATTTTCCTCAACAGCCATGGTCCGGTCGTCAAAATCTGCCTGCGGATGGTTTTCCAGGTAGCCCCGGTATGTGTCCACGTCATTGAAAGTGCGCGAGACCACCGCCGAAAGTCCTGAAACATCCACCGAAAGACCCTCCTTTCCCCTGACAACGATGAGCCGGTTGCCCCTTCGCGTCACAGTGCATGTACCGTTGGTTCCGGTCTCGAAAGTCTTCAGCACGTAGATTCCATCCCCGGTATCAAATCTGTCAATACTTTTCCACTCGCCACCGAATGACGGAATGGAAATCAACAAAATGAGGGCAACAAAAAATGCTCGCCGTATTCCAAATCTTCTCATAAAAACCCCCGCCAGTCACGGCAAAATCTGGAAACAAAACTACCTATGCTATTATACACCAGAGTTTACAATCTAACAACATTTCAGACGGAGACCAAGGTTGACGTTCAGGCCGTAGTACAAAAAGAAGCTGCCCTTTGCCGAGGCTAGTCCAATGCCCGGTCCAAGCCCAAAGTAAAAAGGAGACGAGCCGGTTGGCCTGCAGTTCAGCGAAAGCGAATACTCCATGGCGGGTGAAAAATATGGCCGTGTGACGGTGCGTGCCTGGGCGACATCAAAATAGGACGACGTTATTGAAAAAAGCCCCACGTCCAGAGTGTTTTTGATTTGCAGCTCCCCGCCGTTTTTGAACGAAAGTATTGTGTACATTGCGGAGCCGCTCAATGCTATGGTCTGGAACGGATAGACGTATGAACTTGCGCCCACGCCGAATGTCCATCCAGACCCGGGGATTGGATTGAAGACATACTGCGCCCTGATGGGTCCGATTATTGGGATGGGCAGGTCAAGGAATCTTGTTTCCGAATATCTGTAGCCCGCCTCATTTTCGGTCTTGGCGAAAACAATTTTGGCGGGAAGCTCCACGTCCATGGTGAACGCGAAGAGCCGTGGCACAAAAAAAATCAGCACGGGAAGTAGAAAAAGTTTTTTCGCTTTCATTTGCAGAACCCCTTGATGTAGTTTGCCGCAATGGTCTGCTGGTCTGATGCCGTTATGGAAGCCTCGTTGTCGCCCTTCTGGAATCCGTAGCAGCCAAAGTTCCCGTGGTTTCCTCCCTCAATCACATGCTCCTCAAAATCCTCCGGGAGATTTGCAATGTTCTTTCTGTAGTTGTCCATCTTCAGAACGCCGTCCCTGGATCCGTAGAGACTCAGCACCCTGACCCCGGTCTTGCTCAGGTCCGATGTCGAGTATGCAGCAAGAAGTACCAGCCCGCTGAAATCCGACGTATGCTTTGAGACATAGGTTGATGCCATAGCGCCTCCAAGCGAATGACCACCGATGTACCATTTTTTTATTTCCGGATAGTCAACCGGAAACTTCCCCGCCGCCGAGATGTTGAAGATTGCAAGGTCGTATGGCTGCTGGACCAAAAAACATTTGATTCCGTTTTTTGCGCACCTGACCAAAAGTGGAATGTACGCCGAATACTCCACCGAGCCGCCCGGATAAAAAACAAGGGCAACGTCCGTTTCACCCGGTGGATTTATGACGACGGTCTCGTTGTGGTTCTGGAGAGTCACCCCGCCCGCCTCCGAAAGAATTTCGTCCAGACTGAAATCCGCCTGGTACGAGCATGACACGGCAAAAAACATGAGGATGGTGGCAATCGGCAGCAGAGTTCTGATGCGTTTCATCTCTTTTCCGAGGTCCCTGTTCTGTCCTCGACAAAGCCCCTGTATTTCTTGAAATTGTAGCGGACCTTGCCCTCCGAGATTTTTCCGTACTCGATTGAATCCTTGGGGCAGTTCTCTATGCAGGCCATGCAGTGTGTGCATGATTTTCCCCAGACAGGCTTTCCGTTTGAAATCGATATGTTGTTGAGCGGGCAGACCCTTGTGCATTTTCCGCATCCACCGCATGAGTCCTTGGCGTAGAAGCGTTTGGCCGTCATCACAAATTTTGCCCAGAAGGGTGCGACCGGAAGAATCACCAAAAATTCTATGAGGAAAATGTGCCTGTGCCTTATTTTTTCGCCGGACCTTATTGTTTCTGCGGTCTGCGGAATTTTTTCAGCTGCGGACTCCAGTGTCTTTTTAATCTGGTCCTCCGTCGGCATGTCGTAGAGCTTTGTGGCTATGTAGTTCTGGGGCATCACGATATTGACTCCACCCATGTACCTGAGCTTCATCCTGCGGCAAAGGGAACTGGCCCGCGCGCCCGCTATTCCATCGTATCCGCCGCTTGTGAAAATGAAATACGCATTCCTGTTTCCTGTCAGGGAAATTTTTTTGAGAAATCGTCTCACGAATCTGGGAATCTCGCACACATAGATTGGGGTGCAGATTACGAACGGCTTTTCCGAATGTATCTCCGAGAAATCCCCCTCCTTGATTTTGGGGAGCAAATCGACACACCCGTCGCCAAGAAGGTCCGCACATCTTCGCGCAACAAACTCCGTGTTCCCGGTCGCAGAAAAGAAAAGTACCATCGGACTGTTTTCTCCTAAAGTTTGAAAGTTTCTATGATTTCCCCAAGCTTGTTCAGGTCGTCCTGATTTTTTTCGGAACTTGACGAGACTTCCTTCATGGCGTTGAGAATTCCAGCAACCCCGGACTCAATGTCGCTCATCCTGTCCTTAATCTTCGCGGTAGATTCGTTCAGAAGTCCCATCTCGCGCACAATCTGCTCACCGCCGACCATCATCTCGGAGGAGCCGTCCTTTACAACCATGGTCGTGTCGCTTATCTGCTTCATGGCATCAAGGACCTGCTGGTTTCCCTCGGACTGTTCGGCCATTGCGTTTACAACAACGTTCTCCTGTGTCCTGACCGTCTGGGCAAGGCTGTAGATTACATCAAATTTCTGCTGGACTTCCTTTGTCCGCTCGGAGACCTGCCCGATGGATGCCGAGAGAGCCTTCAGACTGTCGCTGATTGATTTTCCCTGCTTGCTTGACTGCTCCGCCAGCTTTCTGATTTCCTCAGCAACCACCGCAAATCCCTTTCCCGCCTCGCCCGCATGTGCCGACTCGATTGCCGCGTTCATGGCAAGAAGGTTGGTCTGGCTTGCTATGGTCTGGATGATTGTGCTGGCCTCCATAAGGGATGCGGACTGGGAGATGATTTCCTGCGACATTGTCACCGCGCTCTGGACGCTCTGCCTTCCTTCGTCCGATGCCTGTCCAAGGGAGTTTACAGCGCCCATGTTCTTTTCAAGAATCTGCGTCATGCTTCTAATGTTCGCGACCATCTCATCAACGGCTGCGGAAGATTGGTTGACACTCGCGGCCTGCGTCTCTATGCTATGGTTCAGGTCACGGATTCTTTCCATTATATGTGTCGCTGAAGCATTGGCCTCCTCCACTCCCGATGCCTGGTCCGTGATGGAGCTTCCGATTATCTCTATTCCGTTTGTGATGTCCGAGACGCTTTTTGACGCGCTTTCCATGCTTTTTGCAAGGATGCCGGCGTTCTGGTTGGAGGTCTCAATCGACTGCCTGATTCCCACGAGGATGTTGTGCGTGCTTACCGAAAATGAGTTCAAATCGTTCACAAGGTCCCCAAGCTCGCATCTCATGGTCACCGGGATTTTTCCTACCGTGTAGTCGCGGTTTGAGAGCGAGTTCGACAGTCCCGAAATCGAGACCATGTTGCGCTTCACGTCGTTTATGTTGCAGAAAAAGTCGATTACATCCATCGCAATCGCCACGGCAACAAAGGGAAGAATCCTGAGCAGTAATTCGTAGTTGGAGAGCGAGCGGTTTGCGGGAATGAAGAACATGCACTCCACGACCATGACGAGACCCAAAATCCCGAACACTGCGGCTGTGACTGTCCTGCTGACAAGGCTCATCGTCTTGTACTCGGTCTTGTACGGAAGCCACGAAAGGTTTCTCTCTATGCTCTGGAGATAAATGATGTACGTGAAAAGCGAGAACACGAAGGTGATTCCAAGCATCAGCGTCATCTGATAAAGGAACGGGGATTCCGAACCGAATGCGGCGTATGAAAGCCCCCTCTGATTGTAGCGTACAATGTATACGGCGGGAGAAAGCGCGGAGAAGAACACCGGAAGAACAATCGAGACCTTCTCAAAAAGATTTACGTGCCTGTTCACCCTCCTTGTCGATTCCTCGGAACCGTCGAAGGCTTCCAGCTTCTTCTTGAAATTCATAAACATAAGAATTGGCAGAACAATCTGCAGGACCGGAATGATATATATGACAGGGTCCGCGAGAGTTAATAGCAGCTCATCAAAGGTCACAGCCCCCATGCCTAGCTCCGTCAAAATGAATATGGGGGACGGAACAATGTGGGTAAGGACAAGCATAACAGCGGTAAACCTTGTAACTCTTTTTTCAGGGCCGCGGCTCTTGATTTCATTTGACATAAGAATCTCCTTTCATTGATGGAACCCTGGAAAAATCCACGGAACCAGCTGGAACTGAGGAGCAAAACCTCTTTTCGGGTCTCAAGCTCCAGACGGAGCTTAAAACTTCACACAACAAAAAAATTTCCTATTGACACCACCATAAATGCAAAACGCGATGGGGCCATCTTGAAAATCACGCTGATAAACTTTAGTTACTTTTAAATATCGGAGACTTGTTAATTAGAATTTAAAATAAAAAAGCCAGCGACTGCCTACTTTCCCGGGACGAACCAAGTATCATCGGCGCTGCGGTGCTTGACTTCCGTGTTCGGTATGGGAACGGGTATTTCCACCGTGCTATGGCCACTGGCATATTTAATTGCATTTCAAACATCAGCTGTTTTTGTGTTCGTCTGAATCACTCAACTGATGATGTTAATATACACTGCCCGCAAAAAATAGTCAAGCGGTTTTAGAAAAAAAATCAAAAATTTTTTAATTTTTTTTCATCAGCTTTATGCTGTTCCGGTATTCCTCAAGTTCCCTTTGAGCCTTTTCCAGTTCTTCATCAGAAAGCCCTTCGTCAGCCATGCGCAAAAGTTTACGGCCTATTGCCCTTAGAAAATCAGTTTTAGGGGGCATTATAAATCTTTCGACAGCTTTGTGTTTCCCGTCGATATTTGCTTCCACAAACAATGTTTCTCCATCTCGCCCACTCACATTGACATAATCCGGCTGATTGTAAAAATCTTTCTCTTCTATTAATGTTAAAAGTTCTTTTACGGATTCCTCTGACACAGCAAGCGTTTTCTTTCTGACAATTTTTGTTCCATCCACATCTCCCTCGGTAAAAACAATTACGCGTATATCTTTTGTCCAGACAAGACATATTATGTAGCAAGGGTCAGAACTAATTGAAATAAGACGCACGGCATTTACACCGTCCGGAAGATTTTTCACAGGCGGCGAATTTAATGCGTCAAATATATCGGAATACCATTTATAAGCATCGTATGTGGAGGTGTAAAAATTGTTACTCGATTTTTTCTGCGCAAAAAGTCTGACGGAAACCATTCCCAAAATTAGAAGCAGAATTATCTTTTTTGATTTCATTGTTTTACCTCGTATATTTTGGATGGAAAAATTATAGCACAAAACAAAATATTTTTCTCCTATTATTTTTTTCGCAGTGAACAATCGGTATTGAAAAATGTCCTGAAATCTTCAATAATATCCAACATATAAAAGACGGCATGAAGGGACAAAGAAATATGGATTTTAAAAAACTGGAAAAATTTATCAGCAGGCAGAAAGTAAGTTTTATATGCTCAATCGACGGCGAAAATTTTCCGAACGTCAAGGCAATGCTGAAGCCAAGGAAACATATCGGGGTCAAGGAATTTTATTTTTCGACAAACACTTCATCGATGCGCGTAAAACAGTATCAGGAAAATCCAAACGCAAGCATATATTTTTATCACAAGGGTCTCATCAAATATGAGGGATTGATGCTTGTCGGAAAAATGGAAGTCATAAGCGACCAGAAAATCAAATCGGAAATCTGGAGACCGGGTGACAAAATGTTTTACAAAAAAGGCGTAACTGATCCGGATTATTGTGTATTGAAATTTTCAGCAATCAAAGGAAGATACTATTGCGATTTGAAAACAGAAAATCTTGACAGCACATTGTTTTGCTAAAATTTTTAACAGGGGGCAAAGGATGACTGTATTTTTTGATTTGGACAGAACGCTGATGAATTTTGAAGTCGGCGAAGACCTTGGAATTAAAGCCGTGTTCGAAAATTACAAAAATGAATTGAAGATGGATTACGAAGAATTCCGTTCAACATGGAAAGATGTGGCGCAAAAGATTTTTGACGAATACTCTGCAGGGCTTCACACTTTTGACGAACAGAGACACCTGCGCGTAAAAAAAATGTTCGAGCTGAACGGTGTCGTCCTTGATGAAAACGAAGTGGAAAAACGCTTTAAGCTGTACTGGTCAAATTACGAAAAAGGAGTCGGTCTTTTCCCCGATGCACGCGGCATTCTGGAAAATCTTAGGCAGCATAAAATCAAAACGGGACTCATTTCAAACGGTGACACTTCCAACCAGCGGTGGAAACTCAACAGAGAAAAACTCACGGACTATTTTGATCCGATAATAATTTCGGGTGAAGTCGGAGTAAGCAAGCCCGATCTGCGCATTTTTGAAATTGCATTAGAAAGAGCCGGAGCAGAAAAAGAAAGTTCATGGTATATCGGAGACAGTCTCGTACACGACATCGAGCCTGCCGTAAAATTTGGAATGAACGTAATCTATCTGAACCGAAAACTCCCCGGCGAAAAAACAATCTGCCATAATGAAAAGCCGGTCTATGTTGAAGTCAGCTCACTCGATCAGGCATGGGAATGTTTGGAAAAATACGGAAAGATTTAATTTGCAATAAATTCATAACCATCGTTTACAATTTTTCATACGATTTGTTAAGTACATTTAACAAATTAAACATATAATTGTTAAATGCACTTTTATTCAGTCTCCGCTTCAACCGTAGAATTTATCGCACTGATTTTCCTGAGCCGATTTCAAAATTGTATTTGACGATTCCCAAATCAAGCTTTGCGAGCGGGACATGTTTTGCACGGAACGTTACATTTTCCCCGTCAATAGTGATGTAAAATTTCTGCTGGTTCAATGCGGTCGGGGCTTTCATTGCGGCTTCCATTCCATCCTTGAACCAGGCCGGCATGTTCTGCGCCTCAACATTGCACAGTTTTTCAAGCGGCCTTGATTTTCGTTCCCTACCCTGATTTTCGCCATAGCCGACGGCAATCACGCAGACAATTTTTTCACCGCTTAAAATATCGGCCTTGCATTTTCCTTTTCCATAGGTTCCGGCAACCCAGCAGGTATTCAGTCCAAGCATCTGGGCGGCAATGACTATTTTCTGTCCGTAGTATCCGCAGAGTTCGTCGAGATTTTCCGTGGATTTTTTTCCGACAAGCGCAATGTAATTTTTTGCATTGGAAAATTTTCCATAGTGCACAAGAAAGGTATCGAAACATTCTGAGTCATTTATAATCAACTGAAAATTCAATCCGCTTTTTGAATTGCATTCATCAATTATTTCATTCAGCTTGCAAACTTCTTCTTCCTCGATTGGAACATCCCTGAACTGTCTGACCGAGTGTCTTGCAAATATCGCCTCTTTTTCCGTCATGGCTTTTTCTCCTTGATTTTATTTTATCCGAAAGCGTTTTCTGTTGCAATTGGCGGGGGAATAAAAGTCATATTAGTTTTGACAACCAGAGGCATCGGGGGTTGTATATATGGATTATACGGACGGGTTTTGGATTATTCGGTTTTAAATTTAGTCCAAAAATTAATTGAACGAATTTATCTTCCACAAATCATCCCATGTAATGTACCACTCTGAATCCTTGTCATTTACAGGCCGGAAATCAATACCGATTAACTAGAAATGTTTTTTAGTGCAGTAAATTTTTCGTTTCTCATTTGAGTGCCAGAGCTTGTTCAAATCTTCCGTTCCTTTTGTTTCGCGGACGGTCTTCTTTTTTTCGTGATTCGGCATTCGCAAGATTGCCCAGTCTGGGTTGTAGTTCTGGATCATTTTTATATGTTGCCATTACAGATTCTCCTCAAAATTCTCAACTTGGTCCATAACCTTATCAAATACAGCTTTAGAATAAGTTGGTGGATATCCATTTTTAATCAGACAAATATTAATATCCTGTTCCAGACGAGCAAAAATAAAGGACTTAACTATCACAGCTTCACTCCAGTCAAAAAAGGATGGAAATATCAGTCTTGCAAACGGAGCAACGACAGGGCAGTTCTTCTTGAGTCATAATAGTGACACACAGGTTCCGGCCTATAAGATTACAACAGGTTATAAGCCAACAAAGGCAGTGCTTCATATCCAGACGGAACTCCTATTTTGATGAGTGATTTCTATTCATCGACAAACACGGACAGCGACAGTTATCAGGATTGGACAAGTCCTTTCTCTTATGGCACTCACTATGACCGTCGTGGCTAGTGGTATTTGAGGAATTCAACAACTTCTTCAACAGTGTATGAATTCTATACTGGCTGGATGCACAGTTCATCAAAAACTGTAACAAAAGCTGATAAATCAAGTCAGAACAGTGACTGGGGACGAGTTCGAGATACATCGCTTGATGGAAAGTGCCTGTCTGTTGAAGAATTCCAGAGCTGTCTGTGGCACTACATTCCATCGTTCCACGTCCAGATGGGCGGAGACTGTACATCACACTTGTATCATAACTACGGTGAAATTGATACAATATTTGATATTACTATCTCATCTAGCATATTTTTAATATCATCAAACGGAACATTCAAATCCAGTGTCTTTACAGAAATCTGATTACCACTCATTTGATATGTTTCATCCGGCTGAATATCCTCATCTGTACGAGCATATAAAAGCATTCCGCTTACTTTGTGGGTTTTATCTTTTAATTCAGCTTCTTTATTTTTTACATATGTAAAAATCTGATAGATATTTGCAGAATGAATCGAATGTTTATCAAATTGAACTTGAGTTGTATGACTATAATATTTTGCATCGATAATAAGAACTGTAGTTCCCTTCTCTAGCATAATATCAGACTGCATAACTGGGAGCATATTGTCTATACCATCGTCTAGCTGCCAGTCGATTTCTTTTGAATTTGCTTTTAATTCTGGATGCTCTTTTCTGTAGTATTCCAAAATAAATTTTTCATAAAGACGACACATTCTCTGTTCATCAAGGAAGTCCATAATTCTTACATCGGTTCCATTTTCACTATGAAGCAAACCTTTGACAGTAAAATAACAGATACCTATCAGCATTTTGTAAGTCTGATTATTTCTGCTGTAGTTTACATTCCAATTAACTGTATGTAAATCAATTATTGAAACTTCTTCCAAAAACATTAAGAGATTTCTGATATTTTTTTTACGTTCAGTTTTGATTTCAGATTTCATCAAAAGAACAAGAGTACTTTTTATGATCTGATTCAATGATGTATCTACTGAATAATCATCATAAATACATTCAAGTCGTTTCTTGGTCAGACTATTTTTCTTAAGAGAAACAGAAACATCTATTTTCCCACGCAAGAAAGACAATTCTTCAGATTTCTCTATATACTCCCTAGTAAGGCCTCGCTTAAGCTGCACACTTACTCCCTGAATCAGAATTGCAGCAAACAAATCTGCAGTATTCTTAAATTCTTCACTTCCAAGATGTTTATAGCCATCTTCCTGCAAGACCTTAAAGGCATACGAGAGCATGTAATATATGTTTTTAATCTGAATATTATGGTCAATCATTTTATCGAACTACACTCAACAAAGCATTTGACCACTGCTTAACTTTCTCAGGTTCGTCGAACCAGTATTCTTCCAACAATGGAATCATTTCGTATTCAACTATTTCCTGGAGCTTCTCATCAGAAATTGTTTCAGGTTTTAAATTACAGAAGTAACTATGACCAATACAGAAACCTTTCCCCAGAGAAGCGTCATTCTCGATTGCCTGATTCAAGTCTTTAATTTTCTGAATAAGTGCATCAAATTTTGTAAACTTCAATTCATCTTGATAGTCTCGGAAGCCTTCTGAATTAAAACCTGGCTTAATATTAAAAAATGCAAATCTACGGCGTAAAGCATAGTCAAGCATCGCCAAGTTTCTGTCAGCTGTATTCATGAGTCCAATAATATAAACATTTTTTGGAACACTGAACATTTCTTTTTTATAAAGGAGTCTAAGTTCCTGTCCACGTTTATCACTTTCAATAAGCATGAAAAGTTCCCCGAATATCTTGCTTAAGTTGCCTCGGTTGATTTCATCAATTATGAAGTAATATTTATTTTCTTCATCTTCAGATGCTTTTTTACAGAAATCATAGAAAGCTCCTGTTTCCAATTTAAAGCCATTTTCAACAGGACGATATCCCATAATGAAGTCTTCATATGAATAACTCTGATGGAATTGAATCATTTGAACTCTTGATGAATCTTTCTTTTCCATAAGGGCATAAGCAAGACGTTTTGCAGCGAATGTTTTTCCAACTCCAGGAGCCCCCTGAAGAATAATATTCTTTTTTGAAGTAAGAAGATGATCAATGGTGTTCAAATCTTTTTCTGACATGTAAACATCAGTTAAGAAATCATCTTTTGTATATGCTTTATAAGAAATATCTGATTCTTCAATTTCCTGAGTTAATTCTTCATCTCCAAGGAATAGTGCATTTAATGATTCTACATAACCGATATCTTTTGTAATATCTGTAAGAGTCTTCATTGTTGCCATTCCATCAGGATGTTCATGTTCTTCATTATGTGTCCATTTAACTTCTCGAAGATGTGGATAGTCACTTTCTTTATCATCAAAATAATAATTTGAAGTTACGATACCTCTACCAATCAAAGTATTTCGACCCTTCTTTGCGAAAATAACATCACCTTCCTTCATCTCATATACAAACTGCCAAGCTGCCAGGGAATCCATTTTGAAGTTTCCTGTTCTACCAGATACAGTTTGCATTTGAGCAACCATATCAGATCTGGTTGCATAAGAGGAAAGATTTCCTATTTTTTCAAAGGAAACACCCATAACTCCTTTTTCTCGGAATTCATCCCATTTATCAGCCTGTGCACCTGGTGAATAAAGCCAGTAATGAACTTTACTGTCAGAAGCAAAATTATCGTTTTCAGTTTCTGTATTTTCTTCAGAAATTTCCCATTCTCGCCAAAGACCAGACTTCCAGAAATTAGCCTTATCAACTGTTTCAGCCAACGCATGACTTTTCTCTGCAAATCCTAGTGTTTGATCAATATTATGTATTCTACACAAGTAATTTAAAGCCTTATCCTGGAATATGTTCATCATATTCTTATTTGAATACATGAATGCAATTTTCAGTTTTACTGACCTACTAAAATCAATTTTATCAATTTCTGCAAAGTTTCCTTCGTTTGCAAGATGAGCTACTTTAGAGACTATCGCTCTAACATTTTTGAAAGCTTCCTGAGCAGTTTCACCATATTTCTTATACCAAGCATATTTATCATCCTGCATAATTCCAGAAACATTACAATCTTTCTGCTTTTTAGCATAAATTCCATGTTTAGCTGCAGTTCCTCCGCCAATACTACCAAGGGCACGAGTCTTGAACTCAATCAAGTTTGAAAAATTATCGTTAGAAAGACCGATAACATATTCATCAATATCCATCGAATCAAGTTTTTCCAGTGGAAACCTTTTTAAGAAAGCCTTATGAAGTTCATCTAATTCAACAGAATTTTCTACAACTGGATTCACTTCATTAAAGATATCAATTAACAAGCGACCATTATATTTCCAATAAGGTAATGGTGGCATATTATTCGAAAATTTACCTACCTGAACTGTTAGACTTGAAAGAGAAACCGTCTGTCCCTGATATATAACGTTATGTTCATCTTTTACAGTACACTTAATATTTTCATCATTCTTAAAAACCAGTTCTGCACCTGATTCAATTTCCATTTCATCAAAACTAAATCGTCCGCGTTTTTTTGGCATATATAAACCTCTTTTCCTTATTCCTTACTATTATTATCCTTCTATCATGATTATCGAGTATTCTATCCATCAAGTTTACCGACATATTTCAACCATTCAGACTTAGCAAGCTGACCCGGATTTGTGCCCGGCTTACCTACAGGAACCGGCACTCCTAATTCCTCGTAATACTTTTCCAGTAATCAGAAATTTCATTTTCACCATCACCAAACTTCATTGGGATAATATCAAAAATCGGAAGGATTTCTGCGATAAATTGAGAACAGTAAAACTTTCCATTATCAGGGTAGAAGGTATGATTATATTCACAGCCTAAATATCTCTCTGCCCTCTCCTTGATGATTTCAGCATCAATCTCCGGGTAGCGGTAAATGAAAACCGCATGTTTTTCTTCGGCAAGATATTCTTCAAGATTCTGTTTTGCCACGCCCCTTTTTCGTGAAGCATGGTAAAGCATTCCGTCAAAGTAGATTCCAACGTGACTGTATTTTTATGTTGTTTCGATAATTGCTTTTGATAAGTCTGATTCATCGCTCATAAAAAGCAGATCGCCATTTTGTAATATACTCTCGTTCATCCTACTTCCCTACAATCACTTGCCCTGCAAAGACCAGCCCAACTCCTACAACTACGCTCAGTGCAACATAAAGAACAGCAAGTCCAATATGTCCAGTCTTTATGAGAGTTTCTGTTTCTAAAGCAAAAGTTGAAAAAGTTGTAAAGCCACCGCACAAGCCTGTCTTTATAAAAAGCACAGTCTTTGGAGAAAGCGAACTATTCTTTACGGCAAGAGCTGCAATCAATCCAATAAGAAAACAACCAAAAAGATTTATCACCAGAGTCTTTACCGGAAAGGTAAATGGTTCTTTAAGGGGAATCAGGCTTATCACATATCTGAGGCAGGCTCCGATTCCGCCCCCTAAAGCTACTACTAAGCAATTCAGCATATAATCCTACTTTGTCACCTGCAAGTCCTTTTTTTTAATATAAATCACCGCTGATTTTTTATCAAGGGTAAAATACTAAAGACTGCTTCCCCAGCGAGAACTTGTTTTTTTTAGATTAGTCAGGCAGACGGGATTCGTACATTATGAACATTTCCCTCCTCTTCGAAATCGGCATCAAATGCTTTCATGTTTGAGGCAACATATTTCAGAGTGTCGCGCACCATGTGAAGCATGCACCGCTGATAATCGGTTTTCGGAAAAGTCGCAGTAATTGCCTATTTGATTCCTGCGAGGCCATCGGCACAGACAAGCATAACATCGGTAATCGTCGTTGTCTGAACGCTCTGATTTTTCATATCCGAGGTGGTCCTCCATTTCGGCTTTCATTATTTCCTTGATGGTGCTGCCAAGAAGATTTTTTAATGCCTCCCGAATATCATGGGCATCCTTTACATTTGAATAATCTGGGCACTGACAGTTAAAAAATTCTGCACCCGGATTATACATTCCCAGGAAAAACAAATTCCAGATTTTCTTTTGCGGTTTCAACAAGTTTCATTATCGTGCTGATTTCTGTTGGTTCTTTATCTGTAAGTTTAAATGATGGAAAAAATCTTGTGATGTGGAGCGGGATTTTTTTATTGCACTGATTTTCCAGACCAGAAATCCAGGCGGACAATTTTCTCATTTCGCCTTCACTGTCATTTTCACCGGGAATAATCAGGGTGGTAAGCTCGACATGGCAGGTCATAACCGCGCCCTCAATAAAATCTTTTACCGTTTGAAAATCTCCGTCAAGAAAATCTTTGTAGAATTTTTCGGAAAAAGATTTGAGGTCAATGTTCATGGCATCGATGTAGGGAGCGATTTCATCAAGGACTTTTTTCGTTGCGCTTCCGTTCGTCACAAGGACATTTTCCATGCCGCATTCTTTTGAAAGCTTTGCGCAGTCCCGGACAAACTCATAAGAAATCAGAGGCTCGTTGTAGGTAAAGGCGATTCCTATGTTTCCGCGGTCACGGAGATTCATTGCGGTTTTTACGATTTCTTCCGGCGAATAATATTCCGCTTTGTTTTTATATTCAAACGCTTTTTGTGACCATGAGATTGCGCTGTTCTGGCAGAAGGGGCAGCGAAGGTTGCAGCCATAAGAACCTATGGACAAAATCTTCGCACCAGGCCTGAACATTTTAAGGGGTTTCTTTTCGATGGGATCAAGTGCAACGGAAGTGAGTTTTCCATAATTGTCCGAAATTATTTTTCCGTTACGGCAAGTCCGTGCACCGCAAAAGCCTTCTGAGTTTTCTTCTATTTTACAGTGCCTGAAGCATACATCGCAGACCGGCATGTTTTCCTCCGCTAATAATGCCGCACAACTTCAAAGCGGAACAAATCAACTTTTTCACCGGGAGCGATTCCTCCTTTGCGTCTTGCAATCGAAATCTGCTGTTCGACCGTATCAACGCCATCAAGATCAGGAAGAAGCAGTCCCCTTTTGTATCCGCTCTGAACGATTACGCCATATTTTTTTACGTCAAGTTCCGCCTCTGATTTTATTTTTTCGGCATCCCCCAGGACATCCACATTTATATCAAGATAGTCAAGCTCGTCTTTCGTTACGGGATCAAAACGCGGATCCGCAGAAACTGCACTCACGGCATTTTGAATTATCTCCAGCGCAAGATTTTTTTGAGTGGAGGAAATCGTTCCGATGCAGCCACGCAGTGAACCGAACTTATGGACGGAAACAAATGCGCCGGATTTTTTATTCAAAAGTTCATCCGGAACCCAATCAGGAATTTCCATGACACGTCCGTTTTTTACAAAATACTCTGCGGAGGCCCTGGCAAGTTTTACATACACATCGGACTTTTGACGCTTTTCTTCTAAATCAGCCCGCACTGTTTTTAATCTGCTTGCAAGAAAATGACGGCCCTCATCATCACCATTCGGAATAAAAGAGCAGATTCCATAACCAACTCCGGTCACATCCTCATGCGAATATTGAACCGCCTCAATTGATTTTCCGTCAAGCGCACCTGCCATTATGACAAAAGATTTATGACCGCACTCAGCCGCTTTTTCGCAAAAGTTTTCATCAAAATCAAAAAGCTCCCCAAACCGCGCACCGGAACAAACATCCATAATCCTTGAATCATAAATAGGACCTTCTTCTGCAAAACCATAAGGCCCGTAATCCTGAAGCTTGTGGGACAAATCTCCGCTTGCAACATAAACGACTTTCCGACCCAGCTCCTCAACAGAATCTTTTATGAGCATACCGTATTCATAATGCTTCAAAAGATTATGTCCAGAAAGTCCCGTGCGGACAATTTTAAAATTCTTGTATTTTTTCTTGATAAACCAAAGTGGAACCATTGTCCCGTGATCAAGCTCCTTTCGTTTTTCACCAAGAGTGCCTGCGGGGAAATGCAAAGCATCTGCCTTTTCACACAAAAGATTTACAAGCTCTTCATCGTACTCAACATTGAACTTAACATTCGGCGCATTAAAATCAGAAAGCGAACCTGACGCACCGGAGCCTGGAGAAATGTGAAAATAATCCGCATACATTATGCTGTGGGGACTAGAGATGATAATTGTCTCAGGCCGAAGAGCCGCAATTTCTTCAGCAACTTTTTCATAAGAGCTTATCGTTTTTTCAATCTGCTTTTCACTCCCCCGCCCAACATCCGGAACAATCATCGGCGGATGCGGAACCATAAAAGCTGCAACAATCGACATGTGAACCTCCTGATTTTAAACGATGCAAAATGTTTTGCACTATTGTATTTTATAATGTTTTTGTTTGTAAATCTATGGGTGATTTGCACCCGCTTGAAAAAAATGATGAGTACAGCGTGTCTCAGCTGATTCTTACAGGAGCAGATTTAGAAGCTGTCATCTTTTCAAGCCTTTGACCACATATTTCGCTTGTGCTATAATCTTGGTATAAGCAGAAGCAGGCTTTCCATAAGGAGAATGACAAAAAAATGAAAGGAAAAACTATAATCAAAACAGCAGCTTTTCTGGGATTGATATTTACTTTACTTTTTATATCTTGTGCGAATACAACTTATATCGAAAAAAATTATTCAACAAATATTAAAAAGCTGAAGGACTGCAAGCCGTATACAACAGAATCTGTTTCATTTGAATTTAAGGATCTTGTTGACCAGAATCAGGCTGCAGTAATTCGTGAGTATTTTAAACAAAACGCCGGTCTTGATCTGGATGCTCTTGCAACTTCTTCCAAAACTACCTGGGAAAAGGCCGTGGAACTTGCCTGCTTTGTTGCCAAAAATATTCCCCACGATAATCAGAAAGAACCAATTGATGAAAGAAGTGCAATTTCTTTGTGGGAATATTCCAGACGTGTAACTACAGGCTTTAACTGTCGCTGGCACAGTATTCTTTTAAGCGAGCTCATGCTTTCTGTTGGAATTAAAAACTGTTTTGTGTCCTGTATGCCGGAAGATAAAGAAGACAGCGATTGTCATGTAGTAAATCTTGTATGGCTCCCGGAACTTAATAAGTGGGCTATGATAGATTCTGATATGCTGGAGTATGTTACGGATCATAATGGAACACCTCTTTCTCTGCAAGAGATGCGTGAATCTATTATTCAGGATAAAACCTTATATATTAAAGTTCTTCCGGGCTTTGAAAATTCCTGGGTTGCACAAAAAAATGGACTTAAATATATGCAGGCTTATTGGGCTAAGAATCTTTACTGGTTTTGTGTGCATACAACCTATGGTTTTGGACTGGAAGGAAAGAAAACCTTGTCTGATAGTTATGTAGCGCTTGTTCCACCGGGTTATGACTGTAGTTATACATCATTAGATGAAGTGACATCAAATGCATCGGCTTTCTGGGGCAGATAAAGGAAACCTTGATGCAATGAATGCTGCCCAGGGTGGTTCAGATTGACGACCCTCCAAAAATTGATGGTCGTCATACAAAATTCAACAGAAGCTTGTGATTCAGAAAATCTATTTTACTTCCTCATAGATGATTACCGTATTCAGATTTCCGTTGTCCCAGAAGCTGTATTCATAAAAATAATTTGTCTCCACACCTTTGCTAATTTTTGTTATCTGCGAACAATATTCCGAATCACCATATTTGTAAAAATATTCGGTCGTCCAGTTTCTGTTTTCGGGCTTCGTCATCAGGCTAAGCACAAATTCATTTGTGGAAAAACTTTCTGTCTCATAGCGGGAATAAAGCGGAAGTCCCTGGGAATTGTATTTATGAAACTCGGCAGACGTGTATGTAACATTTCCATCGCCCAGACGGTTTGTGTGCATTGTTTCTGTAAAATTGTCGTCATCGAATTCGGTAATGCGTTCCAAAATCACATTGTTGTCGCTGAATGTAATCCACAAATCATAGACAAGCCTGTTCTTTGAATCATAGCGATAAAAATTTTCGCCATTCCCATTCCGCTTCCAAATAAGATTTCCCGCGTCATTGTATCTGTATTCAAAGCTATCCCACTGGTCTGTGATTTTTATTATGCGCCCGTTTTCGTCATATTCATATTTTTCATCAACGCCACCGCTGTCATTTTTTCGCACAAGGAGTTTCGTATTGTCGTCATAAAAATATTCAACGACACTGTAGTCCGCAGTTTTTATTTCGGTCAGATTTTTTTCAATATTATACTCATACCACCAGACCCCCTTTTTGCTTTCATAACCGTATGTGTAAAAAAGTTTTTCAATCATTCCATCGGCATTGTAAAAATAAATAAAGTCGCTGTCGCCCGGAGAATAATCCCTGATAATTTTTCCAGCGTAATCAAATTCCTGCTTGCTGACAATGCGGACTCTTTTCTGGACCTTCGCGCCGTCAATCACAAAGTCATGCAGAAGAACCGCGTCCTCGGCAAACGCAAATGAAACAAGTGCAAGCACAAAAACTAGGAATGTTTTTTTCATTTTCACCCTCAATTCAGAAATAGCTTTTTAAAGTATACGACCCTCAAAAAAATGACGGAACCCCATTTTCTAATTCGGCTAAATATACAATAATTCTATATATTTCTTAAAAGTTCTAGCCCAATTTGTTGAATATAAAAACCTAAGTTCATCAAGATTTGTCTGATTATTTGAAAGTTTATATTTTTCTAAATCAAACTGCAAATAATTTCGGCTGGTATAGTATTCGTGCATTTTATCGTCTATAAGCACATCTAACATCCGGTTAATGATCTCAAGCTGAGTTTGATATTTTTCAGATGATTCATTCAAAATAGATTTCATCTTTAACAATATTTTTATTGAATCAATATTCGGAAGTTCCAGACGATTTGAGATTATTTCTTCTTCACGACATTCCACATCAGAAAAAACAAACAGATTTCCATTTCTAATAATTTTACTTTTTTCAGTAGGATGAAAAATCAGAGTTCTCTTATTGCTAGAATTATTTTCGCAATCTTTAATTCGTGTTGACAATTTATAATTTGCATAGGCAAGATAATAATCATCTCCTCGCTTTATAAATTCACCGTTTCTAGTATAAAAAAAATCATTCTTATCATTTTGAACTCTAAAGAATCCTTTATAAGATTGGATATAAAATGAAGTTTCACTATGTGAAATTATATACCCCTCGTCTCCGGTGCAATTTGAAAAATCAATTTCCCCTGTCTCTAAATTTATACCTTTGTATCCATATGAACATGCATTCTTCAAATCATCAACCAATGAATTATAAAAATCATTGGAAAAAACGGGAAACGAAATAATACAAATAAAAACAAAAATTATTCCTCTACTTTTTTTACAACCCATCTGTCAACCTCGTCAATTCATTTATATATTTCATTCAACAACTTGAGCTTTTCCATCACAATCTATTACAAAGTTTATGCTTTTATCAGATTTATATATCACGTCGCTGAAAATTATTATATCTTGCGTACACGATAATATCAAGTTTAATTGTCGTGTATGCACGATAAATTACTGATGACTTTATGAGGGTAGCTTTGATGTTTTCGCCCAAAAAAAAATCATCAGTCAGAATTATCTTAAAATTTTTCCAACTATATTTTCTGCCATCGACTGCGCTTCTGTAAATCCTGTTTTAGATAATTCCTCTGCAGAATCCAGAAGAGCCTTTTGAATGCCGTCATGTATTTCATCGAAAATCTTCATTGCAATTTTTGAACCAAGTCCGCATTTTTTGGCTTCGTGCTCTAAATCTTCCCTTGTAACCTGATTTATATTCTGCTTACCGTTTATGCTCACAGACATTTCATCGGTGCTGCTTTCGTAAAGCTTTGTACATACAACATCATAAAATGGAGCCAGATGAATGGAAGATAAATCTTTGCTGTAAATAAGCGAGCTGTTCTTTATGTGATTGTCCGTATTACCGATTATGAAGTTGTAAACTGCACGTCTCCAGAGTTTGAGGGAATCTTCAATTGGATTTGACGAATGCTTCTGTAACAGATCAAACATTCTTTTTAAGTAACTATCTCCTGCTTTTTCGTATTTATCCACAGATTTAATGCCTAATGCCTGTGCAAAATCTTCCTGATGCAGACGATATGGAATTTTTAATCCGTCAATTATTTTTGAATCATTATCACTGATACGGTCAAAACGCCTTGTGGCAAACAGGATATCTTCATCATTAAATTTTCCATCCTCTGTCTGAAGAATAAAGCTTTCTGGAATTTCTATTCCCGATTTCTGAGCTGCAAGCAGACAAAGCCGTTCGTTTAAAACGATATTTTTGTAACGGACATGGCTTTGTTTTACAATATGAGTACTTGGAGCGATTCCCTGCGGCCTATACCATTTACCGGAAGTCTCGTCATAATACAATCCGACTTTTCCAGATGCCCCGGTTAGAGAAAGATGGCTTTTAACAACTATTTCAGCCGATTTGCCTGCACCTTCTTTAGCAAGTTTTTTGATTTCTTCAATGGACAGCGGAGTATAACCTGTTTTTATGGAAGACTTTTCTTCATCAATAATCTGGACAGCCCCAAGACATTCGCTTCCAAGTTCCCGAAGAATGGAGATATAATCATCCGAAGATGAATGAATACTGTCTGCAACACACTGACGGGTAAAGCCTTCCGGCAAAAGTCCGTCAAAAAATGTTTTTGTTGCATCTGCATCAAAGTCTTTTTTTGAAAGAGGAAGACTTAAAGAAATTGCACGGGCGACCGGAGATGCAATATATGACTCATCATATGAAAAAACTGCATCTTGAAAACTGCTGCCTGTGATGTGCCCTGTCTGTACAAACTTTCCGTTGATTTCCATCTGAACTTTAAGGTTGAATCCGCTCATCTATTTTCGTACCTCTACGTTTATGTTCAGTCCCAAAAGATTCATAAGATGCAGGGTTTTTCCGATTTCGCAGGTTGCTTTTCCGTTCTCAAGATCAGAAAGAAAGCTCATGCTGAAACCGGTTATCTCTGAAATATATTTCTGAGTGTATGACAGTTCCTTACGGCGATTTCGGATTGCCTGTCCTAAAGAAATGGAATCATTTACCTGCATAGAAGTCTCCATTTAGGCGAACGGCTAAATTTCATTTTTTGCAGATAAATATAGTCGTTCGGCTTTATTCGGCGCTTTTCAGTATAATATAGCCGAACGGCGTTGTCAATGATTGTTCAGTGTTTCCTTAAGTAATTTCTAAAAGAGAGTTGCTTTTATCGCCCGGTGTGGACAGGCCGCCTTACAGTCTCCGCATCGGATGCAGTCCATGCTGTTCGATTTTTTATAAACAGGAATGTCGAGTTTGCAGATTTTCTGGCAAGCACCGCATTTTGTGCATTTTCCGCTGTCAATTTTAAATCGGTAGAATGATATTTTGTTGAATATTCCGTAAATCGCACCGAGCGGACAAACATAACGGCAGAACGGACGGTAGATTAATATAGAAGAAAGCAGGATGATTGCAAGTATTACCAGTTTCCAGCGGAAGATAAATCCCGCAGCACCGCGCATGGCCTTATTTAAAAGCACAAGAGGTATTCCTCCTTCAAGAGTGCCGACCGGACAAATCCACTTACAGAACCACGGTTCCCCCAATCCGGTTATGTCGATGACGAACATGGGAAGCAGAATCACGAACACGCCAAGAAAAACAAAACGAAGCCAGCGCAATCCTTTTTCACCGGGCAGACGGCGGATTTTTTTGACGAACGGAATTTTAAAAAGCAAATCCTGAACAAGCCCGAACGGACACAAAAATCCGCACACAAAACGTCCGAGAAGCGTTCCGAAAATAACGAGCATCCCCACAACATACATTGCAATGCGGTACTCGCGGTCATTGAGAGTCGCCCGCCTTTTGTGCAAACGAAAATGTTGTAATGGCAAAAATTGCAATCGTAATCAAAAATTTTTTCATGTCAGTCTCCTTCGTGGTTTCGTCACTTTTTTTTCGGTGTGACAGGTTTCTGCGGCTGCTTGGGCTTTTTACCGGCAGTCGGCTGTTTTTTGTTTTTGTTAGTACCAGTAGATTTTTTTCCTTCGTCCTTGTTGAAACTCGCTTTCAGGTAGAAGTTTTCAATCGGCTCGTAGCCAAGCGGAGCGACAAGCTCATTCCAGTTTTTCGGGAGCTTGATTTCCGTGGTAACGAATCCTCCGCCCGGCATGACCTGAACTTTGTTGCGGTTTGCGTCTCCCGTGACAAGAAATGCCGTGTCACCTTTGTTCATCGTTGCGATTGTCATGATTTCATTTTCATCGACAATCGGTTTGTACCATTCCGGTGTGGGTGTCATCTTGGCTTGTTCAGCTTCGTCTTTTTTCAGCATTTCATAGTGTTCGTCAAAACTGCGCCTTTTGTACTGCTGGCTTCCGGTGTTCGCCCAGTAGTGTGCGTAGGTTCTGAGTGCGAGCGGACGGCGTGCTGTTTCAATCAGAGCGTCTTCCAAATCTGATTTTGTCTTGTATTCTTTTGCAAGGTCTTTTGCCACATACTCCGTGATGAAAACCGTGCGGTTAACCTGTGGATTTGTGTTTCCAAGTCCGTTCTGCTGTTTTTCGGTTATGTCAAAGGCCATGAGGTTCATGATTTTTTCAGCATCATCAGTTGCCGGCGTTATGTTGTTTCCCCATGCAAGTGCGCTTCCGGAAGTGATTGTGTTTGCATTGAGGTCGAAGCCCTGCTGAACGTGATACGGTTTCCATCCGATTTTGACGCACGCCTCATCATCTTCACTGAATGTAAAAGGCGTAAGATAGCCGAAAGATCCCATGCGGTTTTCTTTGACATAGTAGCCGCCGATATTAAGCATAGCCAAATCGATGAAGCGACCGAGAGCCTTGTTTGCCTTTTCGCTTATCATTCCCTGCTGATTGTCGATTCCGAGCTGACGGGCAAGCGGACCGTTGAGCCATGCAAATGGAGTCCAGCCGTGGGTACTTGCAAGCGGTTTTCGCCATTCTCCGTTGTTCATCCCCTGAACGAATGCAATGCAAATCGGAAGGAACTCAGGCGGAACACCAGCCATCACTGCATTTGCAGCCACAGTGTAAACCGTACACTCCCGATAAGCGAGCGCATAAGTGCCAAGGACATCGCTTCCTTTGAATCCAGTGAACTTCAGATACTCCTGAATCTTTTCGTCAGTCGGAGGAACAATTGGAAGACCGTCAGTCCAGCCGTTTATCTGCATGTACTCCTGAATCTCATCATAATTTCCGTAATAGATGATTTCATCGGCGGGGCGTTTTCCTTCGGGTGCATATTTTGCAATTTCTTCTTTTGTAATCTGTGTTGTTAGGGCAGTTTTAATCTGAGGCCAGAGAATTTCGCGGGCATTTTTTTTGAGTTCGTCTGTTGAGTGCGAGGCAAAAGCTCCCGGATATTCAGCAGTGCGAAGAACCGGAACACCGCGGTTTACACCGGTTGAATGAACCTGAGCCACAAAAGTCGGGGCTGCAACAGTCACAGTCGGAATCCCGATGTATTCTGCTGCAATGGAGTCGCCGGTTTCTTTTGTCGTGCAGAGTCCGCATCCGCAGTTTCCTACGATGAGCGCATCTACTTTGAGTTCCTTTAGTTTTTCCTGAAACGCCTTTGTCTTTTCTGTCTGACCGAAAACAGAATAAGGCCCCGCCTGCCCGATGTCATCGAACATGTAGATTTTTGCAGTAGGGAATTCCTTTTCGATGCAGCGTTTAAGTTCATTGTGAGTGGTGACTGCCATAAAAGAGCCTCCCACAAGAGCAATTGTCTTTCCTTTGAGAGTGTCGAACCGTTTTGACTGACTAATCATCGGAACATCATGATAGCCGACCGGGGAAACAATGGCATAATTTTCCCGGCCATCGTCTGCATACTGCGGAACAAGACAGACACCGTCAACACACTCGTCGGGATTGGTGCTGTATTTTGTTTCAGTGAAAGCCATGCATCCAAGCGAGAAGAAGATTGCCGTAAAAAAAATGGTTCGTAAAATTTTCATAAAATACCTCCAATGCAGGTTTGCGCAAGGGATAGTAGCACCGCCGAAGGCGTACCGCAAAGCGGTATGGAGCGACAGCGGAAGTGCGGATAGCCCGACCCGAAAGGGTTGCGCCCGTATTTTCAATCAAATCATAATGGCGAATGAAATAAAGTGCTTGTAGATTCCCTATAGTATTTCTATAAAAAAATATAGAAACGAAAAGGCGGAACTATGTTATAATGTCTTATGCCGAAAATTCTGATTGTTGAGGACAACGAAGGAATCGTCTCTTTTTTGAAAAGCGAGCTGGAGCTTGAAGATTTTGAAACATGTGTGGCTCTGGACGGAAGAAGTGCGCTTGAATTTTTTTCGGATGAAAAACCTGACCTTGTACTTCTGGACATAATGCTTCCTGGTCTTAGCGGAATTGAAGTTTTACGCCGGATTAGAAAGCACGACGAAGACACTCCCGTGATTCTGGTGACAGCACGCGACGGAACTGACGACAAAGTTACGGGCTTGAATCTTGGTTCTGATGATTACATTACAAAGCCTTTCAAAATCGAGGAGCTGCTTGCAAGAATCAATGCGGTGTTGCGCCGAGCTGAAAAAGTGCGTAAGGCAAAAGAGGCTCTTGAAAATGCAGGAGAAAATCCTTTTGGTGATAAAAAAAACGGTGAGCTGGTTTTGAAGACTGGAGCCATGGAGTTTTTTGTCGCGGATAAAAAAATTGAACTTTCTAAGACGGAATATCTTCTTCTGAAATTTTTTATGGAAAACATAGGAACAGTGCTTGACCGCGATACGCTTTTAGATAAAGTCTGGGAAAAAATCATGCGACCAATCCGAACAACCTCGATATTTTTATAAGCACGCTCAGAAAAAAAATCCGCGAGCATTCAGATTTTGAATATATCACGACGGTCAGGGGCGTTGGGTTTAAGATGGAGAAGGCAGATTGAAAAAGGCGGTAAAATATTCTTTTGTTTTCACTTTTGCTTTTCTCATTCTGGCTCTGAACCTGTTTTTTTTAATGCGGATTTCCATGCGCGACACACAGGGCAAAAGACTTGAAGGAGCAACTGTAGAAATTTTTTCACAGATAAAGAACGGTAATTTTTCAGATATAGTTCTTTCTCAAAAAGACATTGATTTTGTGATTTACGGCCGGAATTCAAAAAAAATTCTTGCAGCGAGCAATTCAAGGATTCCGCTTTTGCCGCCTGTCACTGGAGTCCAGGGATATTTCCTTAAAAATCAGGATGACGGTGAAAAACGCACGGAGATTCTCTATCTATGCAGGACTTATGAATTTTCTGACGGAAGGGCAATTTGCATTCAGACATCCATTCCTGCTGAAAAAGAAATTTCACAAATACTTTTTTCGATTTTTCCGCGCTCGCTCCTTAAAGTCCTGATACCGCTTCTTCTGTTTTTGTTCGTTACGCTTGGGCTGTATTTTATAGTGCTTGAAAAAAAATACGACAGCCAGAAGGAATTCATTGCGAATGTAAGCCACGAACTTAAAACGCCTGTTGCGGTCATTTCGGGTCATGCGGATTTGCTCCGCCGTCACGGGAATAAACTTCTTGAAAAAGATGAAAGCCGCTTTGACGAATCTTTGGAATTGATTTTAAAAGAAAGCGAAAACATGACAAAAATCGTCAGGAATCTTTTGGAACTGACACGGCTTGAAAACCGCCTCACAAAACCGCAGAAAGAAAAAATCCTTGTGCGGGAATTTTACCGGGAGATTAAAGAAGATGCAAACAGAAGACGCACTGAAACGGATTCAAATATTCTGATTGAAATTGCCACGTTCTCAGAAGACTTGATTATCAACACTGACAAAAATTTGCTTCACCAGATTTTTTCCATCGCAATTGACAACTCGATAAAACATTCAAAGGCTAAGGATTTGAGAATTACGCTTGGTGCAGAAAAAAACGGCAGAAAAACTTTACTTTTTGTCCGAGACAATGGAGAAGGTTTTTCAAAGGAAGCGTTAAAAAGAGCATTCGACCGTTTTTACTCAGGCGACAAATCCCACAAAACCGGAAGCGGAATCGGACTCAGCATCGTAAAATCAATCGCTCATCTTATGGGGGGAAAAATCCGTCTGGGAAATGACAGCGGTGCGGTGGTGAAGATTATACTACCCTCTTAAAATATGCGCCGTCGTCTTTCTTGATTTCCTGATTGCGTAGATTTTTTTCCATAATTCACTCTATACTTACATTTACATTTTTAAGGCGGATTGCATAATTAAATCTTGCGCCGCCTTCACGCCAGCCATAAAGAAAATAGGTGGCCGCTTCCAAATCTCCGTCCTTTCTGTTGTCAAAATGAATTTTTATATTCAGATGGGCGTTCAACGGAGCCGCTTCAACTTCTTCCAAAGTTTCATCATCACATTCATCAAAACGCCTTCGTAAAATATCACCAAAAAAAGGCTCAAATTCATGCGCAATTTTTACCGCCACATAATATAAATGAATGCAATCCCAGTCGTCCGAAACTTTATCATTTTCAAGATGGGACCTTATGATCGCAAACACGCGCTCCCTCTGCTTTTCCGAAAGTTCGCGTACAAACTGCATTGCGTATTCGCTCCTGTCTCCCTCGCATTGCGGGTCATAGGCATAATTTTTCAGACAAAGCAGGATTATTTCGCGCGTAAAATCAACTTCCTTGTGCTCACGAAAAATCAGAAATGCCCGACCGGAGCCAAGTTGTGCATACTTCCAAAATTGCGCATGAACTTGTCTTGATGTTCCCATTACTTCAAAAGTCCTTCAACATATTTTTTGATGTCGCTTGCCTTACCACGTGTAAAATCTTTTCCTCCCTTGAATGAGACGCCCTTAGCATATTTCGCCAAATCTGTGCCGCTTCGTCCAAGTCCGCTTCCACCGCTTGTGCAGAGGGTAATCAATTTTTTGCCGTTCCACTTCTGGCTTTCAACAAAGGTGTACATGATTTTCGGAGCATACGCCCACCAGATTGGATAGCACAAAATCACAACATCATATCCGCTGATGTCTATTTTATTTGCGATTGCAGGACGTGATTTTGAATCATTGCACTCAATTGTCGTAAGAGATTTTTTATCGTGCCAATTTAAGTCTGCATCAGTATATTTGTGGACAGGCTGGATTTCAAAAATATCCGCTCCCATTTCCGTTGCAACAGATTTCGCCATTTTTTCTGTAGTGCCGGTCGCGCTGAAATAAACGACTGCGGTTTTAGCACTGAGTCCTGCCATAACCAATCCTCCAAGTAAAAGTGTAAGAATGAGTTTTTTCATAAGTTAATCTCCTATGCTAAATTTAGCTGT
>JAEEGL015126597.1_pt1 | contig 34720 bp, 20 predicted proteins | sample 9134231 | NCBI WGS metagenome assembly JAEEGL01 (sample SAMN16246548, study PRJNA631951) | gut metagenome | biome: gut microbiome; feature: rumen; material: fiber-attached | host: Bos | place: Iran: Karaj | collected 2018-10
GATTCTGTCTCAATTTCTCTTTCAAACTTATCAATTTGTTCTTTTTCATCTTTTTTAATTTGTAATAATTCATTTATAAATAAGCAATAATTTTTTTCAGAAATTAAAAATATTTCTTTATTTTCTTCTGAATATAAATAACATAAATCTTTTTTTTCTTTTAAAACTTCATCAATCACATTTTTTGATATATCATTTATAACTTTTAAAGAAAATATCTTTTCTTTATTTATATCAGTTAATTTTCTCATATTATTTAAATCATCAATAACATAAATTGAATTATTATGTTCGACAAAAACAATATTATTTTCTTTATCAAAGGAAACAATTTTTCCTTTTGCCCAAATAATTTTATTTGTTTCTATAAAATTTTCTTCATATCCTTCAATAAATAATTTTTGATTATTTGGGTTTATTTTAATAATATAGATTACTTTTATTTTAAATTCAATATAATTTCCAATAGAAATTCCTTCATTTGAGTTTAACTTATTTTCTTCTTTGTGAATATTTAATATATTACTTTTATCAAAAAAATAAAAATCATGATTCTGTAAAAAATTATTTTCCCTTAATAATTCAATTAATTCATTAATTGGAATATGAACCCACCCATTGATTTCATTCGAATAAAATTCTAAAGAAGACATTTTAAACTTACTTAAATAAAATTAAAAATAATGAAATATTTAAAAAATAATAATTAAAAATATAATATAATTTTTTTATTTATTAAAAATAAATAATCAAAAATAAAACAAACAGAAAATTAAATGAAATCAATATAATTCAGATATTTATTTTTCATATAGGTCTTTTCTATATGGAATTTTATTGTTTCGAATTATATTTTTTTCATTATTTCAAAAAAACCATTATTGGTTTAAAACTAAAAATTATTCAAAAATTTTCTCAACAACAATATATATAAAAAGATTTTTGAATTTTAAAAGTTGTTTAATGATTATTAAAGGGATTTGAAAAATCATAAATATCTTCGATTTGTGTTTATTTCCTTTATTAAAAATTATATGCTTAATTTCATTATAATGGAAAAAAATTCTATCATAAATAATAATAAATTGGTTAAAATATATTATTTTTATTTTCTTGAAGATAATTAGAGCAAAAATCAATTTTTTAATTCCTTTCATTATGTTAATTTCTATTTTTTAATTATATTGTAAAGAAATACAGAGAAGATATTAAAAATCAAAAAGAAGAAGATTATAAGTTAAAATTAAAATCATTAAAATTAATTTAATGATAATAAATTGTTTCCTTATTCTTTTTAATTCTAAAAAATTCAAGTAAACCAAAAATATTTAGTTAATTGAGTGATAAGGAAAAAAATATCAAAAAGTTTATACAGAATTGTATGCAAGAAGAGTTTACTTTTCTTTTGGTTGTTATTGTGACAATAAAATAATAAAATAATAATATAATTTCTATATCAATAATTATTTATTTTTTTTTAATTTTTCATGTTTTCCTTTGTTCAAGATTAAGTCAAAGGAAAAATAAAAGAAAAAGATGGTTTTAAGTTTTAATTTAGGAATTGTTTCCTTTACCTTAGGAGATATTAGTATTCAACTATTACTTTCTTTTAAATTACTTTTATTTAAAATCAAATTTTAAAATAAAATATTTGAAATAATATTTAGTCAAGATATTTTTTTTATGTTTTTTAATATATTTTATTCAACTATTTTTCTGGTGCCAAAAAGTCATAAGGTAACTTCTTACATTAATGGTTTTTTTATTCATCCTTTAATTTTTTTTCATTCCCGAAATCAGAAAAATATTTTTCAATTACTTTCAATATAAATTTATAGTGAAATTCGTCATTTTCTTTCTTCATTATTTTCTATGATTCTCGAACATTAATTATCTGCTTTATTTGTTTTTCAAAAGTAATTATTATAATAATCAAAATTTTATAAAAGGAAAAAAGAATAAGTATTTAAAAATAAATAAATAATTAAAGGAAAGTATACTAATAAAAATTTAATTTAAAATAATTAAAGAATTATATATAATTTTATAAATCTATATCTTTTAACAAATTGATATACACATTTAAAATACAGAATTTTTTAGTTAGTTATTTTTTAATGAAGTATCTTTTTCTTTATTATTATTAATTATATTTTTTGAGGTGATATTTGAAAAATGAATTAAATTATCTAGATTTTGAATTCTATTACTAATTTTTTCTTTTTTATTAACACTACTCTTTAAACTATCTCCATTATTATTATTATTAATAACTGATTTAAATTTTGTTTCAATTGAGCATTCAAATATTTCATTTTCAACTTCAACTTCTTCTTTCTCTATTTCTTTTTTTTTTTCTTCTTCTTTTTCATCTTCTAATTTAACGACACTAGCGTCAAAATTTTCATTTCTTTTCTATATTATTATATATTGTTTATTACTTATTAGCTACACATACTCCCATATTTATTTAAAATAATGATTATAATTATTGCATTTATTTTTCATAAAAATAAAATGACTAATATGTATAAAATTATAAGTAAATCTTTCAATTTATATTTAAATTAGAAAAAAATCCTTTTTAATAAAAAATAATTCTACAATATTTTAAAAATGAAAAGGGAATGTTTAATGAATATTTTTAAAACAAAACAAAAATTTGAATATTTTCATTATTTTCAAAAAAAAATTAAAAACCACCATAAAATCCAAAAAAAAAAATAATATAAAAAAATGACATATTACAAAGGAGGTTATCAATCAAATTATAATCAATTAACAAATTCATACTATGGAAATCCAAATCCATCCAACATATATCAATCTCAATTTTCTTCGAATCAAAATTACAATACAAATAATAATCAAAATACAAATGTTTATTACAATTCAATGGATTATGATTCTAATACAGGATATATGGCTATTAAATGGAGAGATGTTATGAAAATAGATTTAGATGCATTGAACTCTTCTTTAGCTCCAGTTTCAAATTACCTTAATAATATTATGTATTCAAATATTTCAGAAAATGAAATTGGTTCTGTTCCTGAAGGAAATATTGTAAAATTAATTAAAATTTATCAAAATGTTATTCGTCACTATATGATAAACAATAATCAATTAGAAAACGATATTCAACAATTACAAGATGAAAATTCAAGATTAATTAATGAAAATGAAAGTAAAGAAGCTACTTTACAAGGAAATAAAGATTTAATAACAAAATTAAAAAAACAAAAACAAAATGATGATAGAGTTTTATTAACTTATAAAAATGTTATACAAAATATGGGAAAAATAAAAAGAACAGATATAAATGTTTCAGTTAATAATAGTAATTATATAAGAAATAGAAATGAAAATATAGGAAATTATGATTGTCAATATTGTCCTGGAATTAGATTTGAAACTCAAAATGAATATATTAATCATATGAGAATTCATGATGCAAATTATCAAAAACAAAGTATGAGAGATGGTAAATTAGAAAATAAAATTGATGAATTAAAAGATGAATTCAGTAAATATATTCAAAATTTACAATCTGGAAATAAAGATAACTTTAATAATCAAAATAAAATTGATTATGATAGATTCCAAAATCAAATTGATAGATTAGGAGATAAATTTGAAAAAACTATAAGTGAATTATCAGCTTTATATAAAGAAAATATTAATAAAAATAATCAAAATCCTATAATTATTCCTCAAAATGCTCCTGAAAAAATAATATATCAAAAAGATAATAGTAATAATGAATTGATTCAAAAATTAATTGAAGAAAACAACAAAAAAATGGATTTAATTCTCGAAGAAAGAGATAAAGAAAGAAAAAAATATATGGAATTATTAAAAGATTATGAAGAAAAATTAAATCAATTAGAAAATCAAAAATCAAATCAAAGCCAAAATATAAGATATGAAAAAAATATAACAATAAACCAAGCCATTGAGGATAAAGCGGACAAAGAACCAGAAAAAATTTATCGAAAAAGAAAGGAGAATGTAGATATTATTCCATCAAAAACTACATTTAAAGCTGGAGCTTTGGAAAGTGATAATGAAGAGGAAAATCTAAGAGGCAATGATAAGAAGATCATAATAAATAATATGAAGGAAACATCAAATTTAATGGTAGATTTGACTGAAATATCAAAAAAAAGAAACGAAAATATCCAAGAAAGAAGAATAGAGACAAATAAAAATCCTCAAAAAGAAAAACCAATTGAAATTAAAAAAGGAAGGACTAATTTAGATATAATTGAAGAACAAAAAAGTGATGTTCCAAAAAATGAAAAATTAAGAGGAAAAGGAAATAAACGAATTATTACAGAAATTACTACTTTAAATGAGTTCTATCAAAATTATAGAAAGAGAGAAAAAGAAATATTTAGGAATCCAAATGAAGAAAATTATTTAGATGAAATTATTGGGGATAATTATCAAGAAAATAAAAACAATTTGAATAAAAAGTATAATGAATATTTGGATAAAACAATATCTAAAATTCTACAAAATAATAACATTAATTCTAGTGATATTGATGAGGAACTTAAAAATAAAAATATAAATCAATTACAAGATTTAATTAAAAATAGTCAAATTGTTTCTAATGATAAAATTACACAAGAATATTTTAAAAGTATTTCAAAATATATAGCTTTAGAAGATTTGAATAATGATATAAATACATTTACAAATATTAAGAACTCAAGTAAAAAAATGGTGTATGAAGAAGACCTTAATCCATCATTAAAAGACATCCCTTTAATTGAATCTGTTGTTAAAAAACAAGATGATTATAATCAAGATCTTTAATTTTATAATTTTTTTTAAATTTAAAACAAATTTAAAATATAAAATGATTTTAATTAAAAGAAATTAAACATATTATGAATAATTATTTCTTTATTTAAAAAAGAAATACAAAAATGAATCAAAAGAAAATTGAAAAAGCTATTATGAATGAAAAAAAAGGAAAATAATTTATTTTAAATTAAATTAAATGGTAATAAAAAAAAGAATGGAAAAAAAAAATTATAAATTTAAAAATAAAAAGACATCAGCAATGAAATTTAGTAAAAACCTCTTTGTAATAAAAGTTCATCATAATAATCACAATAACATCGAAAATTGGAGACATCTTAATTTACCACAAAAATGATGAAGTTAATGATGGTAGTGAAAGTAAAAATGCAAAATAAAGTAATAATAAGAAATCTAAAAACAAAAATGATTTTTCCCAATTATATTTTATAAATTATATAGTTAAGGTATTTGATGAAAATTATTTTACCAGATGATTCACTTTGAATTTGTTTATAAAATTGTTTATATAATATACGGAATTTAAAAGAAAAGAAAATTTAGAAGATGAAAAGTAGTTAAAATAATATTTTTATAAAAAAAATGTTTTGGATAATATTTAATAATAATTTTGGATGAAGTTCATTTATAAATTATAATTTGTTTTAAGAAGGTTTTATCATTTATTTATTTATTAATTTAAAAATTATTTAATTATAATAAATAAAATTCAAAATATATATCTAAAAATGGAAAAAACTTTTATTGATAATACAATAATCACTTTAACTAATCAAAATTCTAGTAATGAAGAAATTGAGAAAATTTTAAATGAATTAATTAATATTTTTAACAAAAATAGAATTTATATTTCATTGTTTTCAAAAAATATAAAAGAAAAAAAACTAAATTTATATCTTGTTTTGATTGAAATATTTATGAAAAAATGTATGAAGGAGGAAAAACTACAAAATCTACTTTTTCAATTAATAAATATTTTAGTGAATAATTATGAATGTAAATTTGAAACTTATAATTATATTTTTCAGAATTTATCAAAAATTTATTTTGATAATTCCCTTTTTGATGAAATGGTTATAATAAATTATTTAAAAATATTGGAACATTTATATCAATATGAAAAGGAAACAAAAGAACCCACAAATTATTTTTTTTTTCATAAAAATTGTGTTTTTGAATATCAATTTAAAGAAAATGAAAAAATTGATTTAAATGAAATGTCTCTTTATATTACATTACATATAAAACTTTTGGAACCAGAATCAGAAAAAACAACAAAATTATTTTCAATTTCATCTTCCAAAGAAAGTAAATTTTCATATTCTTTGATATTAAATTCACAATATATAAATTTATTCAATGAAGATGAAAATAAAATAATCAAAACAATTAAGAATGAAGAAAATATTCAATTTCCCTTTAATACTCAATTAATTTTATCTTTTGTTATAAATCGCAAAGAAATAAAATTTATGTTACAAGGAAATGAAAAAGAATATACTTATAATACAAAGGATAAAAATGAAATAGATAATTTAACTTTTTTTACAAATTGTACAGGAGAATGTTATTCATTACTTTTAGCTACAGTCATTCAAAATATTTCTTTAATAAATTTTTTTAATGATATAATTCAATATACTAAAATTTGTGTTGATCCTAAATATTTGAATTATCTTTTACAATTCTATAAAATTCAAAATATTTTATGTTATTTTACTCCTTATGTTAATGTTCTTCAAGATAATTCTTTTGAAGATGTTGTTTATTCTAATAAAATGATTATGAAAGGAGATGATTGTGGAATTCATAAATTTTTTAATAATTCTAGAAATGTTTCTTCTGTTGGAGGAATAAAAAATATTTTACCTTTAATTGAAATTATTAATTATAATTTAAAAAAATTTTCTCTTGATAATATTATTATTATTTTAAATGATTTTTTGAGTATTTTTAAAAATTTATGTAATGATAATGATTTAAATATCAAAGATTTTGAAGAAAATCATTTTATTGAAATTTTAAGTTTGCTTTTAGAAAATCTTCCAAATGAAGTTTTTACTTTAAATTTAATGAAACAATTTAATGAATTTTTAAAATTATTTATGTCTAAAAATATTCAAAAAATATTTTTAAATTACATTCTTTTAAACGAAAAATTATATTTTAAATTTAATTTAGAAAGTCAACAATTTATTATGGATGAATTAATAAATAATTCCCAAATAATTATTCCTATAGGTAAAATATGTCTTTTATTAAAATATTTTGATGAAAAAATAAATAATGAATTCTGTTGTGAAGAGCATTGTAAATGTTTTATTAAAAATGATAATTTTTCTGATGAAATAATGACATTATCATATTCAGAAGTTACAAGTAGAATATTTAATTTAATGAAATCAATAATAACTCGAAGTGATACTTTTTCTTTAGATAATTTTTCATTTCTATTTAAATTACTCACTTTGAAAATTTCTCCTTGTTTAACAAAAAATATCATTAAAATATTTATAGACTTTTTTATTACAAATTCTGAAAGCTTGAATCCAAAAAATGTAGCAAAATACTTGTTTATAAATTGTAAATTTTGGGATATTATAATTAAATTATTAAAAACATCTTTATATGATGTTAAAGTTGATATTTTAAAATTACTTTTAGTTATTCCTAAAGGAGATAGAAATGAAAATCTAAGTTCTTTTCTTCCTCAAATTTTAATAGAAAATTTATTTAATCCAGAACAATTTTTTGATGAAAATAATCAATCAATTCTTAATAAAGAATATATTGATACTAATTTTAATAATTTATATTTATCACTTCTGTCTTTATTTATTGGAAAAGAAATAGTAAATGAAAATGACATTGATCAAAATGTCAAAATTCAAAATCCTTTATTAATTGAACCCTTAGTTCACTCAATTTCTTTAATTGATAATAATGAATTTTATTTAAAATTTTATCAACATTTATCAATTTTGTTTGAAAATAACTATACAAATTGTTCTTTAATTTTCAATAATCTAAAATTAATAGAATTTCTCCTTAATGTTTGCTATAAATTTTATAAAAATGAAGATAAAAAAGATTTATTTGAAAAATATCATAAAATATTTTTGTGTATACTTTGTAATTCTGTAAAAGATCTTAAAAACAAATCATTACCATCAAGTATATTAAATCATGCATTAGTTTGGTCAAAAAAAATAGAAAAAAAAGACTATATAAAAGAATTTATTACAAATTTATTTGAATCATTTTATGATTTTTTAGAAAATGAATCAAAAAGTTCTTCTATTTATAAAGTAAATTCATATTTAAATATATTAACTTTATTTTCCATTTTTTTAGAATTTTCTACAATTTATAATTTAAATGATACTGATTCAATTGAAGATTATTCTTGTTATTTAAAAGGAATTGTTAAAGTTGATAATAAATGGGAAGAATTTAAACTTTTAGTAAAAATATATAATTTTGTTAAAGGCGATTTTAATTTATCATTTCTTGATAAATTATGTAAAAATGAAACTGTTCAAACTTTAGCAGAGAAACATAATAATGTAATAAATACTTTAATTTTTAATATTGCCTATAAAAATTTAAAAATTAATGAATTAAGAAATTTATCCTTTGTTCAATTACCAAATATACAATTTAATCGTGTAATCCTAATTTTTATTTATCTTGTTATTAATATTTGTGATACAGTAGAAGAAAAAATCAAATGGATTGAAGAATTACAAACTTTTGTTTTATTTTATGTAATTTTTTCATGTAATTTATATAATGAACAGAATACTGAAAATTTATATAAAAATGTGCAAGATTCTACAATAAATATTTTATATTTTTCCTTTTCTTTTTTGAATGATTTATATAACAGTGAAAATCTTGATGCTCAAATAAAAAATAAAATCGAAGAATTTAATTCAGTTATAATTTCTCTAATTTTAACTATAAGAGAAAAATATATTCAAACAAAAGAAACAACAAATCAAAAAGGATTTTTTGGAAAACTATTTAAAAAAGGAATAAGGGAAGATTTAGATAATTGTGCTGTTAATCTTTTTTTAAGTAAATATACTAACTTAATAAATTTAAACCTTAAAAAGTATGAAAATGAAAACTTTAAAATTTTTGGTAATATTCTTAATAATGATGAAGAACCTTTTAAAATAATGATTTTAATGAATCAAACATTAAAAAACATGTCAAATAAATTTTTTGAAATTAATGTTATAAAAAATAAAATTAATAACATTAAAAATGTTTTCAAAGTTAATTTTGGTGAAATTCAAGCTAAAAAAGATATTAAATTAAACGAAATAGCATTAAAAAATTTAAAAGATATAATAATAATTTATCAAGGTTTATTATCAAGATTTTCAAATACTTCTTTTTTAATAATTAATAAGAAAAAAAAATATTATAGAAAAATAAAAAAAGAAATTTTTTCTTGGAAAGGAATGTGGAGTTGTTCAGAAGATTTATATAATAATAAATTCAAATTTAAAATATTAAATCATTATACAAAATCTTTATCAAGGCCAATAATTTACCCAATTTTAGACATTAATTATTATGAACCTAAATTTAAAAAATATGATGTTAATAATTTATTTAGAGAAAAATTAGACTGTCATAATATTGAGCTTAACATTGAAAATATTTTTAAAATTGAAGGAAAAGAGGAAGTTCATTCAGATGAAAAAAAAAAAACTAATTATATAAATTTTATTTATAATAAAAATATTACAGATTTAAATGAACAATATATCAATTTCTCATTAAATAACTCTGATTTTTTGAAAGAAGAAATTTCATTCATCAATTATTATGATTCTTTAAGAACATTATCTCCAATTGAAGCTCCATTAAGAAAAAATGAAAATATATATAAAGTATCTTTAATAAAAGAGCAATATCACATTAAAGGGTTTTTGTTTGTTAATAAAAGTGATATATTATTTAAATATTATGATTATAATATAGAAGATAATAATTTAATATTTGATAAAAATAATAAACTATGTTATGGAGAAACTTTTAGAAATGAAAGAAATGATAAAAATTTAATATCTATAAAAATCACATATGAAGATATAAAAATGATTTTAAGAAAAAGATATATGCAAAGAGAAACAGGATTAGAAATTTTTAATAAAAGATACCAAGAAAGATATTTTATATTTTTAACAAAAGAAGACAGAGATAAATGTTTAAACGATATTCAAGTTCATTTTGAATGTTTAGAAATAAAATTAGATACAAATCAAAATATAGATGAATATAAAAATGTGGTAGGATATTTCTCAGGAAGAAAATTAATTTTTTCAAAAGGAAAAACATTTTCTGATTTAATTAAATTATGGAGTTCTTTTAAGATGTCAAATTTTAAATTTTTAATGTGGTTAAATTTATATTCTAATAGATCGTATTCTGATTTAATTCAATATCCAATTTTTCCATGGATAATATCAAAATATGATGATGAAAATTTATCTATTGAAAAAAGTTTAAGAGACTTTAGTTTACCAATGGGAATGATGACATTTGATGAAAAAGGAAAAGAAAGAAAACAAAATTATATTTTCTTTTACAATGATATGAAAGAAAAATATGATAAAATGAAAAATATAAATAACAAAGAAAATAAAACAAATGAATTAGAAATTCCTTATTTTTATGGAACTCATATGAATAATAAAGTATATGTTTCTCATTATCTAACTAGGATTTTTCCTTATACAAATTTAGCCATTGAAATACAAGGTAATAATTTTGATGCTTCAGACAGATTATTTTTATCAGTTGAAAGAGCTTTTCAAATGGCTTCTTCAAATAAAAGTGATATAAGAGAAATTATACCAGAATTTTTTATATTGCCGGAAATGTTTATTAATATTAATAATTTAAATTTAGGTAAATTAGTAAATGGAGATTTAGTAAATGATGTAGATATGCCAAAATGGGGTTTAGATCCATACAAATTTGTATATAAACATAGAAAAATTTTAGAAAGTAATATGGTAAGTTATAAAATTAATGAATGGATAAATTTAATTTTTGGTTATCAATCAAGAGGTGAATATGCAATTAAAAAATGTAATGTTTTTATTCCTGATTCTTATGAAGTTGATATTGAAAAAGAAAATGATGAAAATAGGGAATTTAAATTAAAATTATGTGATTTTGGTTTAATGCCAAAACAATTATTTACAAGTGAAATAGGAATTAAACAAAAATTAAATGAATTTAAATTAGTTTTTGATCAAGAATCTATGATTACAAGATATGAATCTTGTTCAATTGAAAATTTTGAAGATAATAAAAAACTTTATTCTTTTAAAATTTGTGAAGAAGAAAGTAGAATTATTATTGTTGATTATAATAATGATGTAAATGTTTTTAAATTAAATGTTGATAATATGGAATATAAACCTAAACATAAAATTTTAGTTTTTGATAATAATGAAAATGAAGCAAAAAAATTTATTGATAAATTGAATTTATTTAAATCAAAAACAATACCAGAACAAAATATAAATAATAATTATAATAGAGATTTTAATTTAGTTGGTAAACTTAAAAACAATGAAAATACTAATTATCCAATTATTTACTTTAGAAATCCAAATAGATATAATTTTATTACAATAATTCAAGGAGGATTTTATTTCCCAAAATTATTAATTTCTACTGTTGATATTTATAGTTATAATACAAATTATAAAGAAGAAAATGATTTTGTTAAAGTTTATGATTCATTATATTTTGCAAATTTACCTTATCCAATAACTGCATTATGCTTGTTAATTGATGAAAAAGAATTAAAGAAAATTTCAGAAAAAGAAGAAAATGATGATTATGAAATCGAATTGTTATGTGGAAATACAAAAGGTAATCTTTTCATAGTAAAATTACCAGATATAACCATAAGAAAGAAAGCAGAAATAAAAAAAATATTTTGTAATAATAATGATATAATAACTTCAGTATATTATTCATCAGAATTATCAATTTTTGCTTCCTCATCAAAAGATGGTTATTTAAATTTATATACATTTCCTAAATATAAATTATTTAGATCAATATATATTAACCCAAAAGAATTTTCTTGTGATGAAATATTTATAGTTGATTCTCCATTACCTTCAATAATTATTTATAGTAAAATAAATGATAATTTGTTATCATATAGTATAAATGGAACTTTTTTAAGTAAAATAGCAGAAAATGGAATTAAAAGTCCAAAAATAGTTAAAGATAGTAATTTCAATGAATATTTATGTTATATTTACACTCCCGCCAACAGCATTAGAACTTTAACACTTCCATATTTTGATTTAAAAAGAGATATTCCAATGTCTTTAAATAATATTGAGTCCATAGATGTGAGTTATGATTCTAAATATTGTTTTATTGGAAATGATAAAGCTTCTCAAATTATTTATTTAAAAAATAAAATTTAAATTAATATGAAAAAAAATTTATAAAAATAAAGGTAATTTTATTTAAAAAAATAATTAAATTATATTATATTACATTAATTAAGATATATTTTTTTACTTATAAAAATGTCTAATCAAAATGAAGATAACATTGTTCTTCTTTTTTTTGATAATTTTGAATATCCTAAAGTACAATATAATATAGAAGAAATATTCTTTAATAAAGCGATAGTCCTTCAACAAATAAGAATTCTAAAACAAGATTCAAATCCACATACCAAATTAAAATCAATGCAAAGTATAACCCAGAAAGATATCATTTATAACTTTGAAATTTTTGGTAGAAATTTAAAGAAGATAAATGATAAATTTGAAGTGTTATTTCCTTGTAATAATATAAATACAGATAATGGTGAAAGTGATTGTATTTTTCCTTTTTTGAATGAGTTTGTGACTAATCATATTGTTATAAGAGGAAAATTTGAGAAAATTACAATGTGCATTTATGGAAAAGTGTATGATGAAATTGATAAAACTCAAATTATTGATAATGCTAAATTAGATGTTCCTTTGGAAAAATTAGATGAAATTATTTTAAATAATAGAAACTGTGATGAAAATGAAATATATAAATTAACAAATGAAGAATTAGAACTTAGTAAATTATATTCTATAGAAAATTTAATTCAAAATTATTCTTATATAAAATATAATGTAAAAAATTATGAAATTAAAAGAGTTTATTATTTAAATAAACCAAATATGAATATGGTAGAAAGAACTAAAAATGGTTATATCTACTATGAAAATGATATGCTTTCCTCTCTGCAAAAATTAAATGAATTTTATTTGAATAAAGATTCCTCTTTCAATGATGAGCGAGTAGTACAACATCAAAAAACTTATATGTTGCTATTAAACATTCTAAAGATTTTAATCAGAAGAAATTTTGCTTATTTAGATATGGATTGTGTATTCAGAAATGAAAATTTAGAAATTTATTCTAAGATTCCTTTTGATAATGGTATAAATATTATTAGTAATAGTTTAAATGGTAATATATATGGTTATACTGAAATTAAATTTGGATTAAAATTATTAAAATTTATTTCGAATAGCAATTTATTAGTAGATAAATTTATTAGTAGTTATGGTATGGAAAAATTATATAAAATTATTCTAATAAATAATGAGAATCAATTTAACAATAATATAAAAGATAGTAATTCTTCTATTTTAATTAAAGCATTAGTATTAGAAAATATTTATAAATTAATTACCTTTAAAAGCGCTTTTGAAAGACTTTTTGAAACAATTGATCCAAAAGAATTTAAACAACAATATTTTTTCATTAAAGAATCCACAAAAGAAATAATAAGTGAGAATCCAGAAAGTAAAAGTAAAGAAAAGGAAAAAGAAAAAGAGAAAAGAAAAGAGAAAGAAAAGGAGAAAAGTAGATCAAAAAGTAAAGATCATAAAAGTAAACATAAAGATAAAAAAAAACATAAAGATAAAAAATCTAAAAGCAAATCTTCTTCTAAATCATCTTCAAGAGAAAGAAGTAGAAATAAAAATAATAGAGATTCTTCAAATGATTCTCATTCAGCTAAAAAAAAAATTAAAAAAAAACATAAAAAAGTTACTTTAAATAATGGTTATCAAATAATTAATACTTTATTAATTAGTAAAAGGAATGTTTTATTACAAAATATTATAAAACATATCATTAACAAAATAAATTTGATGTTATATTTGAAAAATTTAAATAATTTGATTTTAAATAATATTATTTTGAAAAGAAAGAATGAAAATTCAATTTTTAAAATAGATTTTAATAAAGTTATTTACACTCTTGAATGCATTTTTAATTTAATACAAAAAATAAAAATTCCATTTGAAAAAAAAAAATTGGAAGATAATTCTTTTTTAGATAAAGATTATCCTTATAAATATTATTGGATTGATTATATCAAAACTAATAGAAAATTTTATGGTAAAAATTTAAATGAAACTAATAGGAATGAAGAAGAAGATGATATTTATTCTTTATTAAAAACTGAAACAAACTCTTTTACTAATATCTTACAATTTGGAGAAATTTCAAATGAAATTTGTCAATTATTAGAACAATATAAATTACTTCAAAATTTAACAATTTTATTAGTAAATGAACAAATTCAATCTTTTCCTCAATTTTTTGAAATTGGAATTATCATTAAAAATATTATTGTTTATATTGCTTTAAGTAGAGGAGGAATAAATTTTTTCTCAAAAAATTTTCATCAAACTCAAAATTTATTTCAAGTTATTAAAACTATAAGTTCTCCTATAGAAGATAAAGTTGATGAAAAATCTTTATTTAAAGTTAAACTAAAAACTTTAAAAGGTTTTAATGAACTTTTACTTAATAAATCCCTTTATGAAAATAATAAATATGAAAAAATAAATGATATATTAATTAATTGTTCATGTAAAAAAATTGAATTTACAGAAGAGTATATTTTACAACTTCATTTTCTTCAATTAAAATACTTATTACAATATTCCTTTTATTTTTTAAATTTATATGATGAATATATTGGAATAATGGAAAACGTTGATACATTAGAACAAACTGAAATGAATGATAAATCACTTGATATATTGTTAAAATTTGAAAAAACTTTCAACAATAGTAATATTTCAGAACAGGCATTTTTATCTTTTTGTAACAATGATTTTTTTTTTAAAGGGTTAATTGATACTTTCAATAAATATATTCAATCTGGAGAAAACATAACAGAATATGAAGGACACATTACAGTTTTGACAAGACTGTTGTTTAAAATATTTTCTTCTTTTGATAATAATTCGGATATTTTCCTTCTTTTATATGGAAAAATCATTTTAAATGAAATTATACAATTAAAAAAGATAATTGTAAATGCATATGATATGAAAGATTTAGAATTAATAAATTCCAGTTTATTTAATGATTTAGATGTTTTAATTTCCTTATTGAAACCCATTGAAAATAAAGATGTAAAATCATTGATGACAATAATTAATGATAGTATATTTAATAATATTATGAAATATAATTTAAATAAAAAAGTAATTAATCTAAAAGACGAAAAATTAATAGAATATTTAGATGACTATAAATTAAATATTCAAAATTACCAAAATAAAGTAGAAAATTTTTTAGAAGAACTCAAATTAAAAGGAAGTCTCATAAATGAAATCTTTTTGGCTATCAAAATACTTAATTTAAGTGTAAAATATATTTTTTAATATTTTTTTAATTATATAGATTAGAATTAATCCATTGCTTTTGATTGATAGTGTTTCTGCTCATATTCATCTTGCTATTAAATATTTAATAATAAATACAAACTTTAGCTTAAAATATTATTTACAAAAACATGATCCTAAACAAAATGAAGAAAATAGTCAAAATAGAATCAATACTGATACAATAATGAAAGATTCAAATGATGATTTATTTATTAATAAATATGAAAAAATTAAAGAATATTCGACTTTACTTTGTCATACATATGAAATATTTAAAAATTTATTATCAAATTTATTAAGTAGTCATGTTGATCACTATAGAGATGAAAGTGTTATTCATGAAACTGTCACTTTAATACTAAATTGTATAAATTATTTATTTGATATTTATTCAAATACTAATGGTGATTCTTCAAATGAAAATATCTTGGAAAGTGCTTATTATATTCAAAATTTATTTGAATCTGCTCTTAGTGCTTTTAAACAAATATGCTTATTTAATACTACAATTAAATTAAATTTTAAATATATCATTCAACATTTAATAAATAATCCAAAGTATAAATTTGGAATGATGTATCTATTAAATTTTATGATTCATATTGTTAATAGTGAGCATACTGTGGAAAATTTTGTTGATTATTTAACTAAAATCATAAAAAAACCAAATAAAGAAAATGATGATGATTCCATTTTATTTGAAACATTAGATAATTTAAATAAAATAAAACCATTATCTTTAAATAGATTTATTAATCAAAATAAAGACATTAAAAATATACTTCATTATATAATTGAAATTGGAATTAAAACAAACAATGACTATTTATTATTTAATACAGCTCAAGTTTTATTAGGAATTTTTAAAAGGTATGTGGGGAATGATTCATTAAATGTTCAGAATAATATTTCAAATACAATCTTAAATTATTTAACTACATCATTTAATCAAATTTCAAAAGTCAATTGTAATATTTTAGAAGAAAAAGATTATGTGATTTATGTTCCTGAATTGCAAAAAATGATGAAAATATTAAAATTTTTAACAATATTTTTAAAAAGTGATTATAAATTTTTATTTATTTATCATAAAGTAACTGAACAATATAGAAAAATTTTTTCATTTTTTAAAGAATATTTACAACAAAATTTCAAAACAGAATTTAATGAGAATTTAAATAACATAAAAGAAAGTGTAGGAAAAACAAAATTAAAACAAATAATATTTGATATCTTATTTATTGTATTAGAAGGAATAAAAGTTTTAATGGATAGTAAAAGAACAAATAATAATATTTATTATTCATCTGGAATAAGATATGATTTAGTTGAAGAATTACCTGAAAAAAAAGATATTATTGAAACTTTAAAAGAATGTATTTCTTTTCTTACTATTTTCAATAAGTTAATTGATATTTCTAAATTAAATAATAAAAATGATAATATTGATAAAATATTAATTCTTACTCAAAAAATTATTTATATTTTTTTTAATATTTCTTCTAGTTATTACGGTCAAAATTTATTACTCCCAATTTTATCTTTAACAACAACAATCTCAAAATTATTAAATTCTAGTAGAGAATTAAAAATTAAGAATGAATATTTATATTTATTAGGAAAGACACTAAGTAAATTAGTAATTATATTATTTTATGATTTATATTATTATGAAAATTCAGAAAAATTAACTGGAAAAAATAAAGATATTAAAAAATTTGTTTTAACAAAAACAAGATTCAATTATTTAATAAAAGTTTTATTAAATGAACAAAAAAAATCGAATGATGAAAATTTTATTTCATTAAGTAAAGTTTTAGCTCAATTAATGGAAGTTCTTTGGTTTTATTCAAATGATGAAAGTGATATAATTTATTATGGTTTAAAAACACTTAAAAATTTATTAGATTCTCAAAAAGAAAAAATTGAAATAATTAATCAAGAAATAAAAGAAGTTCCTTTACCAAAAACTAGAAAAATTGCAGAAAAATTTAAATTAATAAATAAATATTATGATTATTATCAAAAACAAGGTTATGGTCTTAATTTTCCTTTAGAAATTGAAAAAAAAAATTTAAACATTGAAGATAATAATAATAATATGATGATGAATACTAATACTAATGAATATATTAAGAACCAAATTAATGAATTTGAAAAACTTTTAAATTGGAAAAAACATAGAATTTTTTTAAGTAAAGTTGATAGTTTGAATATAAGAAAGAATGCTTTTAATATTGATTTATTTATTAATAATTTAATGAATGATTCTATTATTAATAAATATGATTATTATAGTTTAAGGAAAAAATATTATTTTTTAAATACAGAACCTTTTGAAAAATATTGTAATATGATATTTAATAATGAATTAATTTTTAATACATTTTGCCAAATATCTTTTATTATTTCTTCCACAGTGGTTAACAAAATGTATCTCTTATCCAATGAAAATGAATATGATAAAAAAATCGATGAATTATTTTTTCATAATTTAGATAATATTAAAATGGATACATCAAATTATTTAAAATTAGAAAAAGAAAATTCCACAAATAATTTATTTATGTTTAATATAAACAACAATACAGGAAATATGTTACATAAATTAAAAAAGAAAATAAATAGTAAATTAAACTTATTCATTTACAAATCAAAATATGACAAGTTAATAACAAATACAAATACAACCAATACAACAAACAAAGTAATGATAAATCCAGTTATTAATAATAATATTAATAAGGAAAATATAAGATATTTAAGTAAAGTTTCAGGAAGAAATTTATCAACTCATGTGGATAATGTAGTACCAGGGCAAAAAGTAGTAAATTTAACATATAATAACGCAATAAATGCAAATAATCAAAATCCAAATAATCCAGTTTTACCGAATAACACAAATAATAATAGTATAAATCCAAATCAAAATATCCAAATAGAAAACAAAGACAATCAAATGGAAAATAATCAATTAAATCAAAATATTACTAATATGAACATATTAAATATAAATAATAATAACATGAATGATAATATCCCAAAACAAAATATAATTCATCAAGAACAAAATCAAATGATTCAAAAAGAACAAACACAAATAAATTCATTGATTCAAAATACAGTTCAACCTCAGATTTCTTTTGCTGGAAATTCATTAATAAAGATGTCTTCAGGAAATCAAACTGCGGCTCCTTTGATTCAAAATCCAAATCCAAATCCATTAATGACAATTCCTAGATTTGTAAATCCACAAAATCAATTTAATAACCCTCTTCCAGGAGTAATGAATAATTTAATCAATTCTAATTTTGTAAATCCAATTAATAATATCTTTCCTCAATTTAATCCTAATAGTTTTCCTAATTTAATGGTTCCTACTAATACAAATCCTAATATTAATAATAATATTAATAATACAAATTTAAATGGTGGAAATAATATAAATAATATTATTCCTCCTATTAATAATCAAAATTTAATCAGTAATATTCCTATTATGAACAATAACAATAATCCACAGAATAATTTGGTTAGTAATTTAGGAAATATTTTAATGCAAATGAAAAATAATCAAATGAATTCTGGGAAAAAATAAAATAAATAATAAATATATTTTTTTATATTCATTATTATATGAAAAACTTCTGTTTTATTTAAATTTTTCAATTATTCTATTATATATTAATATATGTTATATATTTATAAATTCTATATTTATAAATTATATAAATATATTTTTTTTATTTTATTTTAATATTATTTTATCTATTTAATAAAAGTTTTATATAATTTTTAAAATAATTAAATATAATAAAATGAATTGTATTAGAAAAATAATAATTCAAAAAGAAAGTTAACAAAAATGATAAAATTATCTAAATCTATATTATCAAGCCAAAATAATCATTAATATAATAAAATTTAAATTTCTTTTATCACAAGAATATGTGACTAATTGTATAATTGATTCATTTAGTATTTTTTTCTTCTTTTCATGAACTATTCATTTTATTAAATTTATTCATAATATATAATTTCAAACTTCTTTTAATATATTAAATTTAATATTTGATTGAAGTTTTCTTCCAAAATCATCACATCAATGATACAAATAAACATACTTCAATACTTTAATAATTGAAACTTTTGTCTTTCATTTTTTATTTTTTAGAAGGCTATTTTTTTTAGTGTTTTGAAAGCTCAGAATCTAGAATCAATAGGAAAAAGACACAGAGAAGCGAATAGTGATCTAAATAATGAAGATAATAATAATAATAATAATAACGGCAATAACAATAATGACAACAAGAATCAGCATTTAAATAATGAAGAGGATTTTACTAATCAAAATTAAATTGGAATATATAAGGCAAATAATATTATAATTGTTTATGATTAATTTTTTATTATTTAACTTAATTTGTATAAAAAAAATAAAAATTAAAATGACAACTATTAATTCTATTCAAAGTATAATTTATGCTAAAGGTTATAATAGACAAGAATGGGGAAATTTGCTTAAAGCTTGTTTAAATAATGAAGAAATGTAAAAATATATATTTAATATTTTAGGTTAATAGAATCATTAAAATATATCCAATCAAAATTTTTAAATCCACCCATTTTAGAACAATTACTTTATCTGGACATTTTAGATTATTTAATTGATTATGGAAATGATTTAATTCTAAATCAAATTTCTTCAAAAGAATTTTTTTCTTTTTTTCTTAATATTTTAAGATTAGAAAATGAAGAAATTAAAACAAAATGTTTAGGTCTCATTAAAAAATGGGGGATAAAATTTGGAAATAAAAGAGAAGAATATCCTAATTTTTCTCAAGTATATAATAATTTATTAAATAATGGTGTAAAATTTCCAGATAATTATGTTTCATCATATAATGAATATATAGGAGGTTTTAATCATACATTGACAAATTTCAGAGATGGTTTTGTTGAACCAAAAGAAGATAAATTAATTAAACCAGATGTTATAAATCAGAATAATAATAATAATAATAATTTAAAAAAATCTCAATCAGATTTCAATTATATTGAAACTCTTAAATCTTATTTAGATTTTAAAAAATTTGATGATAAATACGCTAAATTAATTGATTATGAAAGAAATATTATAGATAATATTGCTTTGGCAAATCAAATGATAGATTTAAATGAAATTAATTGTTTATCTGAAGTTTTAAGTCCTTTAAGAGAAGCAAATAATAAATTAATAGAAACTATCTCTGGAGGTGAATTAAAAGATGAAAAATTAATGGAAATAACTTTAGGAATTGAAGAAGATATAAATAGAACAATATATAGATATGATTTAATGTCTTGTGGAGAAAAATATCATAAATTTATAAGTATATTCAATGAAAAATTAATATTAGGAGATAATTTCAATAATAATCAGAATAATATAATCAATAATTATAATATCAATAAGAATAAAAATATAAATAAAAATGTGAACAATAATAAGAATAATAATCAAAATGTTATAAAGAATAAAAATTGGATTCGTTACATTAATAATGAAAATCAATTTAATCCTTCGATTGGAAACTCAAGTACAGACAGTAAACTATTCAGTATAAATCATAATGATCAATATATAATGAAGGAAGTTAATAAAAAAGAAATTAACCCAATCGACGATTTTGATTTTGAAAGACATTTTAATAATAAAGAGATTCCAGATATTGACAAATTACCTTCAAAAAATATTAATCAATTTCCAATTAAAAGTAATAACAATAATTTAATTAATGATTTTAATTCTCCTGAACAATCAAATGATAATTTAATTGATTCAGATAAAGTAGAAGAAAAAAAAGAGTCAAAAGTGATTAGTCAAATAGACAATACTGATTTTAAATTAGGAGAATTTTATATGACTTCTTCTCCTCAAAATATTCCTCCTCCTATTGAAAATTATTTTAACTATAAACCTTAATTATATATAATAATTTATTTTAGATATTTATAAATTATAATATATTTATATTTAAAAATGAGATAATTAAAACTTAAGATATTTAATTTTTGAATAAAATTAAAAAAATAATATATATTATTTTTGAATACAATGATAATAATAAATTATGGTTATCTTATATTAAAATTTTTCAAAACCAACATTGATTATAGTTATTTCATCGATTTATTTTTTTATTTTTTTATTTTTGCTTCAGTTTCATTGAATTATTATTTTTAAATTTTCTTTTCCAAAAAATCATATTTTTTTAATACCCTCTTTTAAATAGTTAAATATTATTATATTAGAAAAAATATAATTCATTTATATTTTTAAAATTTAAACAAAAATAAAGATGTTAAAAAATTATAATTTAAATTTAAATATTTGGTTTATAAATATTTTTTAACTATCTATAAAAAATAAAATAAAAAAATAAATTTACATCTAAAGAAAGATTTTCAGGAATAGGATAAGGTTCATTATATCCAGGTTTTAAATCTTTCATTTGTTCATAATAATACTAATAGAAATAATTAAATTGAAATTTACTTTTGTATTTAAATAACCTACTAAAACTTCTAAAACTTCAAAAGGAACATCATCAAATTTAATTTCAACTTCTTGGTCTCTATCGACCTCTAAATATTATTTATTAAAATTTACTTTCTATTTCTTTTCTTAAATATTCTGATAATTCAGCAACATTTTTTGGAAGGTAAATATTTTTTAAATCAGAGCTTATAAGTTTTGCATAATCTGTCATTTATTTATAATTTAAATTAATTAATAAAAATTGTTTTAACAATAATAATTTAAAATAGACATTGATTAATTACTTCCAAATGATGATTGTCAAATAAATTAATGTTCTGTTTTCATGATCCTTCAGAAAAAGTTTAAGATACTTTTACAAATCTTTATATTTTAAAAAAAATATTTTCTTCTAATTTAGAAAGAAATTTCAATTTCTCGAGATATTAATAATTTAATTTTTAAAGTATATCTTTTCATTATAAATTACAAATTCAAATCTGATAGGAAATTTAATGATCTTAAAAAAATTTTAATTCTTTTAAAAATTTTCTAAAAAAAGAGGAAAAGAAAACGAAGTAAAATGAATTAATCAAGATAATAATGAAATATTTTTATTTTCAACATAAATTACATAATTTAAAATATTTTTCCTATTTTAAATTAAACTATAATTTCACAAGAAGAAAATAATATTATAACAAATAATAGAATATAATTAATTAAAAAAGAAGTTTTTGAAAATTAGCTTGAAAAATTATTCAATTAAATATGATTCATTTATTAAAATATCAAATCAAATTATTGAAATTTATCAAATAAAGTAAACAATCTTTACTTAAATCGAATTTAAACATATTATTTTAGAGTCTATTTTTTATGTTGTTTAAGAAGTAATTCTAAAAATGTGAAAAAATAATTAAAGAAATAAAAAAATATAAGAATCTTAAGTATAATTATATTGAATATTATTGATTGTACAGAAGAAAAGTTTTTTAAACAACTTTATATACATAACAGACTAATTAAATTTTTAATTATATTATTTACTATGATTTTTTTAAATATGGATGATAATAAGAGTAAAATAATAAATATAATAAAATTTAGAATTAGGTACAGTAATTTTAGGAGTTTCAGGTATTTTCTATGGAATAGGAATTCTTTTATTTTTTGATAGAGCATTATTATTATTATCAAATGTTTTATTTATGGTTGGTTTATATATTTTAGTTGGATTACAAGAAACATTATTTTTTTTTGCAAAAAAAATTAAAGGCTCTATTGCTTTGATTATTGGTTTAGTTTTTATTGTTACTGGATTAAAATTTATTGGCGCCTGTGTTCAAATTTATGGTATTTATGAATTTTTCAAAGCTTATGCTTTGAAATTTTTAGGTTATTTTGAATGGATTCCTATTATTGGCAATTATATTCACAATTTAAGGAAATCAACAAATTTAAAAAAAAGTGATGATGCTTCTAAAGTATAAATTAAAATATAAATAATTTAAATTTTTTTTAAATATATAAAAGAATTTATTTTTCTTTTTTTTAAATAATATAATTTATATTAAAATTAAAATATCAGTAAATATAAATCTCCAAATATATGACATCAATTTAATAAATTTCATGTTTATTTAACAAAGTCAAAAAAAACAAATTTTTATTATTCATTCTAAAAAATTTAAAAAAAATGATTTATTTATTAACCTTCTTCATTCATTATAACATAATCTTGAATATTTATTTTAATGTAACTTCTTTTGCTTTTTTCTAAAATTTTTTTAATCTTTATCATTATTTTCATTATCTAAAATTCCTTTAAAACTCAATATTAAGTTTAAGTCTTTATAAACATATTTTTCATGTCTATTTTCATCATATAATAAAATCAGATTATTCTATCACAATAAATTCACTTTCAAATCTTTATTTCTTATAAATTTTAACCCTAACTGTTTATAGATTCAAAATGAAAATAATTATAATATTTTTTCAATCATTTATCTTTATATTGTTAATTATAATTTATAATATAGTTTGGGCTTTCATTTTTTTTAATTTATTTTTTTAATATTTGATGTATTTTGAAGGTTTTAATTCACTTTTTTTAGTTATATATTTTAAAATTTAATTTTTCATATATTTTTTTAAATGAGTGTTGAAGAGAATTTGATTGGAAAAGTTTTTTTCAAGAAATATACTGTTATAAAGAAATTAGGTCAGGGTTCTTTTGGTAGTATATATGAAGCTGAATGTGAAGACAAAAAATTTGCAATAAAATTTGAAAGCAAATTAAAAGGGCAAAAATTATTACAAAATGAAGCTTATATAATGAATTATTTAAAAGGACGTAAGAAAAATTATTATTTTATAAAAAATTTGTAAAATTTTAGCTGGAATTCCTTTAATACATTCTTTTGGTTTTACTGATGAGTATAATATATTAACAATGGAATTAATGGGAAAATCTTTAGAAATTCTTTTACAAAGTTTACCTTCAAAAAAAATGTCAATAAGATGTGTTTGTAATATAGGATATCAAATGATAAAAATATTAAACTTCATTCACAATAAAAATATAATTCACAGAGATATAAAGCCAGATAATTTTGTTATAGGATTAGAAGAAAAGAAAAATCAAATATTTTTGTTGGATTTTGGATTGGCAAAAAAATATAGAACAGATAATTTAGAACATAATGAAATGAAAACAAAAAAAAAATTAACTGGAACTGCAAGATATGCATCAATTAATGCTTTAAATGGCTATGAACAAAGTAGAAGAGATGATTTAGAATCTGTTGGTTATGTTTTAATGTATTTTTTATTAGGAAAGTTACCTTGGCAAGGATTACCAATTAAAAATAAAGATGATAAATATAGTAATATTTTAGATAAAAAGATTGAAGTTACTCCTGAAAATTTATGTAAAGGTTTTCCAAAAGAATTCGAAGATTATGTTAGATATACTAGAGAATTAAAATATGAAGAAGATCCTAATTATGATATGTTGGAAAATCTATTTGTTAGTGTTTTAAATAAAAGTAATTTTAAAATTGATTATTTTTATGATTGGTCTCCTAATGAAAATAATGAAAACAATGATGGAATAGAAGTTTATGATAACAATAATATTAATAATAAAACAAAAGATTGTAGTTATAATGCTGTTAATGATGGTGTTGCAGATGCTGTTGCATTAGATGATATTGATGTAAGAAAAGGAAAAAATAATAATATTGAAGAAGAAAAAGTTAATAATAACGAAGGAAAAAACATTGATGAAAATCAAGGAAATGTTTGTATAGTTGAAAATATTGAAGAAAAAGTGAGAGATGGTGTAGATGGGAATAATAATCATAATACAGATATAAAAGGTGATAATCAAAATACAAATATAAAAAACAAATCTCAAGTTAATTCTAATACTTCGCGGACACCAAAAAGACTATCTAAAAACCAAGGATGTCAATGTTGTTCAATTATATAAAATCTAATAATTTATTCATATAAAAAATATAATAATATTTTCTTTTATAAATAAAGAAAAAAATAGATATAATTTTGTTATAATTATCATATATTAAAAAAAATTAATATATTTTTTAAATAATAATTATATTAATTATTTATTTCTTTTCTTTGATTGATTTCTTTTTTTAATTGGAGTTTTTCTTCCTTTAGTTTTTTTTTTATTTTCATTTTCACTTTCTTTTTCTTCTTCATCTTCAGAATCACTTTTATCACTTAAAATAATTGCTTCTTCACTTTTTTTAGTTTTTGTTTTTTTTTTATATGGACTTCTTTTCTTATTAATATTTTTTTTCTTTTTCTCTTCTTCATCAGATAAAGTTTCATCAGATTTTATTGAATCTTCTTTTTCTTCTTCTTCAATTTTTTTAACAGATTTTTTCTTTTTCATATTTATATTCTTTTTTTTTATTTTTTTCTTTTTATCTTCATCTTCACTTTCACTTTCTTCTTCATTTTCATCATTTTTTTTCTTTTTATTTAAATTATTATTATTACTTTTTTTATTATTTTTCTTTTCTTTTTCATCATCTAAATTTTCACTTTCTCTATCAGAAATTTCTTTTTCTTCAATTTTTTTAGCAATTTCATTTAAAAAATTTTTACTTTCTTCAACTTTATTATTTAAACTTTCATTATCATTATCTTCTAAATTAATTTTTTTAGCTGAAAATTTAGGAGTATCACAATTTTCTTTTTCAGAAGAAGAACTTAATTTTTCATCACTATTAATATTAACATCAATTTCTTCATCAATCATCTTAATTGGAGAGGTTGAAATATCTTTATTATTTTGTTCTAATTTAATTGGAGATATTCCTATTTCTTTTTTTGTTTTTTTTTCACTTGAAAATGGACTTGTTGAAATATCTCTTTTTTCTATATTTATTTTTTCTTTTCCTTTTATTAAAATTGAATTTATTGAATCTATTTTATTATTATCATTGGGATTATATTTATTATTTATTTCAAAATTTAAATTTTGTTCAATTATTAAATTATTTCGATTTTCTAATATTATTTTATGAATACATTTTGATAAATTTTTATGGAAATTTTCATTTTTTTCCATTTCTTCTATTTTTATTCTTTTTGATTCCACTAAATCAAAATTTTCTTTTAATTTTGGTTCTGGAATTAATTTACATACTGAATCAATGTTTAATTCATCAAAATTAATGTTTAATCTATACAATTGTGATTTTATTTCTTCTGAAGTATAATGTCTTAATAAATTTGAATAAAAGAATATTTTAAATTGTTCTAATTCTTCTTTAGTTCTTGAATATTTTGAAAATTCAGTATATATCTCAATATAATTGATAATATTTATTTTATATTTTATTACTAAATAATCCATTAATAAAAACCAAAAATCCATTCTAGATAAAATTCCTAAACTATTTAATCCTGATTCATGAGGAATTAAATTTTTTATTTTTATTTCTCTTTCAGATAAAAATGTCTCAAAATCTTGTACAAAATTTTGTGAAGATGAATTTAAATTTTGTAATTGAATAGTTAATCTCATTTTCGAAGCATTCAACTTTGGATTTTCATTATTATTTTTTTCTTCTTCAACTCTTTCAATAATTTTTCCTTTCTTTGAAATAGAATTAATATATTCTTTAAAATTAATATTATTTTTATTTGATGCTTTTTTTCCTGGAAAAACAAATTTAGAAGGAGTTACAGGTTTTGATTTTGAATAACTGTTACTATTAATTTGATTAAAATATTCTGAATTTAATTGATTTGAAATTGAATTTTTTGAGGGTGTTAAAATTTTATTCATAATAATTTTTTGATTTGAAGAAGGTTGATTTTTTTTAATTTGGATTTTTGAAGGTGAAATTGTTTTTTTTTTATTATTTGATGTATTTTTTCCTTTTGTTAGATAATTTTCATTAGTGATATTTAAATATTTTTTTTCAGAATTTTCAGTTATATTATTGAATAATTTTTTTTTGGAATTTTGATTTAATATATTTAATGGTTTTATTTCTGAATTTTGTTTTGATATAATATTTAATTGTCTTACTGAGTTTTGATTGTTTGAATTTAATATTTGAAGAATTTTATTATCAATTATTTTTTCTTCTTTCTTTTGCGGAATTATATTTTCATTTTGTATTTCATCTTTCATTTCATAATCATCATTATTATTATAATTATTTTTTTGTTTAGAAATATTTTTTAATTCTTTTAATTTTTCAATATTACTTGCATTAACATTAATATCAAAAGTAGTATCATTTAAAGCGGAATTTTCAATACTTACTCTTTTAGAAGAAGGATAATTAATATTCATATTTACATCATTTGGATTAGAAAAACTTAATTTATTATTATTAATTCTATTTGAAATTTCAAGATTATATGCATTTTCTGTGAAATTATTTTGTGTTTGGTCTTCCATTTCAATATCATTTTTTCTTTCTTCAATTAATCTTTTATTATTCATCATTTGGTCTCTTTCCTTTATTTTAAGTGAAATCCTCATTTTTAAACCAATTTTCCTAATTAAAGTTTTATAATAAAAATTTGAAACTCTTTTCTCATTTAATTTTTCTTTTAATTTCATTGCAATTTTTCTTACTAGGGTTTTATAATAATAATTTGAAAGTTTTGTTTGATTTAATTTTTCTTTTAATTTCATTGCAATTTTTCTTACTAGAGTTTTATAATAAAATTTTGAAAGTTTTGTTTGATTTAATTTTTCTTTTAATTTCAATGCAATTTTTCTTATTAATGTTTTATAATAAAAATTAGAAACATTTTTCTCATTTAATTTTTCTTTTAATTTCATTGCAATTTTTCTTATTAATGTTTTATAATAAAAATGATATACCTTGTCTATTTTTAATTTTCTTCTTAATCCATCAGCAATTTTTTTTACTAAATATCTATATTGACCAATTTTAAAAATGTTGTAATTTGCAGGTTTAGTTTTTATTTTAAGTCCTCTTGCAATTTTTTTAACTAAAATATAATATTGTTCCTGATATTTAATATATTTTATTTCTCTTAAAGGAGATTGAGGTAGTAGTGCATGAGAGACTTTAAAAACTAAATTATTATAAGAATTTCTTTTTTTATAATTCATAGAACTTTCATCTTTCATTTCAATATCTTCATCCATATTTTTTTCTTGTTTTTCTTCTTCTAATAAATTATTAAAAGTAATATTATTAATATTATTATCTTTCATTTCTATATCTAACATAACAGGTAATTTTTGGTTAGAATGGATTTCTTTTGTGATTAAATTTTTTGGCGCATTTTCTAAATTAATGTCATATTTTTGAAATGATGAATTATTTACATTATTATTTGTTTTATTATATGAAATATTTATATTTTGATTATTTATATTTGATTCAAGAACATGATTTATTTCTTTATTATTTGAAATTTCTCTTCCAAAAGAAATTACGTTTTGAAATTCTGCACCTCCACTTTTTTTAAACAAAGGTTCTGATTTAATTATTGGATTAATAATATTAATTTGAGTTGAATATTTTTGAGTCGTTGTGAATTTTTCTTCTCCATCAGGAATAATTTTTAAATATTTTAAATTTTGAGTTTTAAGAATATTTTTATGATTTTCAGTTCCATTTTTTTTATTGTTATTATTTCCAAAAGAAGAATCATTCTGGTTTGAAATTAATTTCTTTGAATTAATTCCTTTTTTACTTTGATTGTCAGAATTCATTTTTTAATTTAAATTTAAATCAGATAATATAAATTTATATATTTTAAATATGTTTCCTAATAAGATAATTTTTAAAAAATGTTTCAAATGAATGGACCAAATATTTTTAAAATAAAAATTAATATTTCATATTTTAAATAATTATTTTCAATTAATTATAAAAAAGTTAATAATGGATCAATTTATTGAAGAATCAATAGTAATAAATAATAATATAGTAGAAATATCAGATAATAATGTATTTCGTTGTTCAACATGTTTTCAAATTCCATTAATATCAATAGTAAAAATAAATGATAGAATAGAAGTAAATTATTCATGTGAATGTACATTAAAAGAAAACGAAAAATCAAGTAATATTCCATTAGAACAATTTTTACAAATTTTTAGATTAATATCACTTAATTCATCATTATGTAATATATGTGAAACATCAATTGGAAAAGGTTATGTAAATCAATTATTTTTTTGTTTATCTTGTAAATTAATTTTTTGTCAAACTTGTATTGATTTTCATAAGGAATATAAACCAGGACATGAAAGTATTCAAACAGATTTACTTGATAATTATTGTTTTCTTCATTATGAAAAAACTATTGGTTATTCTTTAAATTCTAAAGTTAATATTTGTGACAAATGCCTTGATGATGGTTATAATAAAAAAGATATTGAATATATTAAAGATGTTATAATTAAAGACGATGAATTTCAAAAAATTGAAGAAGAAAGAGGGATTCTTGAAAATTATATATTGACTAAAATTCATAAAATTCAAGAAAAATATGTTAAAATGTGTGAAAAAAATGAAAAAAAAGAATTAGAACAATTATATAATAATTTTTATAAAATAAATAAAGATTTATTATATACTGCAATCTATGTAATAGATACATATAAATTAAAACATAATAATTTAAATTACATAATAATAAAAAATGTTAAAAATATTTGTAAATTTGATATTACAGAATTTGATAATTCAAAACCATTATCAGAATATAAAAAATATTTAAAAGAATATTTAATTTTAAATATGGAAAAACAAAATGAAAAATCAAATAATAAAGTTAAATTATCAGAAGTACAACTTAATGACTTGTTTCAATTCATAGATGATGAACCAACAATAATTTTAGATGAAGATAAACATAATAATTATGTTCCAATTTCAATTACAGATGATGATTCAAATTATAAATATTTAATATCTAATTTAGTTTGCAAAAAAACAATATCAAATAATAAATCAAGAGTAACTTCTTATATTTTATTATTATTTGATAAAAGATATGCACTAGCTATTGGAAAACATATTGAAATATGTGATTCAAATACTTTTGAAATGAAAATTAAAATGGAAGGTCATATTGTTCCAATTTCAACTTTATCTCAAATGAATGATATAAAAAAAAAATTAATTTCTGGTGATATATTAGGTAATATTAAAATATGGTTAATTGATGTTGTAAAATATGAATGTATTGGAAATATTCAAACAGAGAAAAGTGTAATGTTGTTTAAAATATTAAATTCATATAATGGAAATATTATTTGTTGTAATTCTTATAGTATTGAAATTTGGACTGGAGATTTTCCTTACGAAAATAAATTTAGTAAAAAATCAGAATCAGAAAAAAAATATCTTTCAATTTTAGAAACTCAAAATAAAAAATTAGTTTCTGCTTCAAATAAGGGAACTTTAATTTTTTATAACCCTGATAATTTAGATGAAATTAAACATATCAATAATATTAGATGTAGTTCAATGAATGGTTTAATCGAAATACCAAATAATAGAATTGCAATTGGAACAAATAGAATTATATTTATTGTTAAAACTGAAAAAATGATTATTGAAAAAAGAATAGGAATTGAACACTCAGTTGTTTCTATGAATTTACTTTTTGATAATACATTAATTATTAGTGATGATGAATGTTCTATTCATCAATATAATATTGATAATTGTGTTAATTTAGCAAGTATCATTCATGCTCATGATAGTTACATTTTATGTATGAGACAAATTAATACAAAAACTCTTATTACTGGAAGTTTGAATACAGCTAATTTTTGGGAATTTTCAAAATGATTTTTTTTCAAATAAAATAATAATTTCATTGAAAAATCAACATTTTCTTTATTTGAAATAATATATAAATGAAAAAAAAAATAAATATAAATTTAAAACTCTTTAAACAAATTAAAAATATTTAAACAAATATATTAAAATGTCAGAAACAGGATTTTCATTAGGAGATATTCAAAGTTTAAGTAATTTATTAAATGGAACAGAAAATGATGATGTTGATGAAAATCAATTTTATTCAAATGAGACAAAATCAACATTAAATCCAGGAAATATAAATGGAAAAGAAAAAAAAGAAATAGCACCTCCAAATACAAAAATAGAAGCAAAATATAATCATAGAATATTAACAAAACCAAAAAATGAAATTTGGACTGAAAAAGATTTTAAAGAAGAAAAATTTGAAGAAGATGATAGACCAAAACCAAAGTTTGAAATATTATATAAACAAAATGTAGGAATAGAAGATATTTATTTAGGTTTATCTGATAAAGATATTTCTTCAAATTCATGTGATCAATTATTAATGAAAGTTTATTTACCTAACACTAATTTAAAAGAAATTGGATTAGAAGTTAAAGAACAAAGTGTACATTTAACTACTCCTCAATATTTACTTAATCATATTTTACAATATAAAGTTTTTAAAGATAAAACTGAAGCTAAATGGGATAAAAATAAAGGTTTGCTTTTATTAACTTTTTTCATTAAGAAAAAAAATATTTTAGATGAATTAGTTGGAGAAGAAAAGAAATAAAATATTTATTTTTCTTTTAAATTTTTATTTTTTAAAAGTATAATAATTTTGAAATTTTATAATAATTGAAGTGTAAAAATTTATTTTTTTATAAAAATTTTTTTTTGGTTTTTATTATTGTTCTTCATTATTACTTAATTTTTCTATTACCATTTTTTGTTCTTGTTCTATTTTTAATAATGAATCACTTTGACTTTTTAATCTTTCTAATTCTTCTCTTTTTTCTCTTATTAAAACTTTTAATTCTTGTTCTCTTTTTTCTCTTGATTCAATTTCTTCATATAATTGATTTCTTTTTCCTAAAGCTTTTAATTTTTCATTTTCAATAACTTTGGAATGTTTATCAATCACATCATTTAATGATTTAATTAAATCATTAAATTGAATTATTTCTATTTAATTATTTAATATTTCTTACTTGAAACAAATTTTGTTGATTCACCTTTTAATTTTTGAGAAGCAGTATATTTTTCAATAGGTAATACTCTAATACTATTATTATCATCAATAGTAATATCTAGGTCTTTCATTTTTAATATAAGATAACTTAAATAATTCTTTTTATGAAAAAAATATATAATATTAAATAAAATAACATTTATATAACCTATTATATTTTAATATAATATAAAAAATAAACAATAAAAACTTCCCTAAAAAAAAACTAAAAAAATAATAAAAAATAATGAATTTTCCCTCAAAAGATATCTTTTAAAATGAAAAATTATAAAACCCAAAAAATATAAAAAACATATTAATAAAAAAAAATGAACAAATTCCTTTTCCTATGCATTTTAGCAACAATTTCTTGTGCAAACTGGGGAGTATTGGTAGCAGGATCAAACACATATAGTAACTACCGTCATCAATCAGACATATTCCACGCATATCACATCCTCAGAAACAATGGAATTCCTGAATCAAACATAATAACTTTTGCCTATGATGACATTGCAAACAACAGACGTAATCCTTTCCCAGGAATGGTATTCAACAAACCAGATGGAGACGACGTTTATGCAGGAGTAGTCATTGACTATGCAGGTAGCGATGTAACTCCTGCAAAATTCGTTGCAGCCATTACAGGTGATGCAGAGACTGCAGGTGGTAAGGTTCTTCAATCCACATCTGAAGACAATGTCTTTATCTACTTCTCTGATCATGGTGGAGTTGGATTAATTGCTTTCCCATCAGAATATTTATATGCTGATAAATTAAACAATGCTTTACAAACTATGTATGATAAGAAAATGTATAAGAGATTAGTTTTCTATTTAGAAGCTTGTGAAAGTGGTTCAATGTTCAATGAAAAATTACCTGATAATATAAATATTTGGGCTACTACTGCTGCTAATCCAAGTGAAAGTTCATGGGCTTATTATTGTGGTAGTGAAGCTAAAGTAAATGGAACTTTAATTGGTTCTTGTCTTGGAGATGAATACTCTGTTAAATGGATGGAAGATACTGACGCTGCTGATTTATATAAAGAAACTCTTCAAGAACAATATGAAACTGTTAAGAAAAATACTGTTAAAAGCCATGTTCAATTATATGGTGATACTTCTATTGGAACTGATCTTCTTATCGATTATCAAGGACAAAAGAAAAGCAGTGGATTTTTAAAAAAAATTTTAAGTTATGTTCCTGGTTTTAGAAGTCTTGAAGAAAATAATCATGTTAGAGTTAATAATGAAAATATGAGATTATATTATCTTAAAAATTTAGCTGAACAAACAAATGATTTAGAAGATCAAATGAACTTTTATAAAGAAGTTGCCGCTGAAGCTAGAGTTCAAAAGATCTTTGAAATATTTAATAAATTCTTTAAATTAGGTAAAATGGAAGATAATGCTAAAATTGATTTTGAATGTTATAGAAGAAGTGTAAAATATTATGAAAATGCTTGTGGAATGGAAATTGATAGAGATTTTAAATTTATGAAACACATTGCTAATTTCTGTTCAAGTAAACATTCTCCTGTTCAAGCTATGCATGCTTTTAATGATATTTGCAAAAGAAGATTCTAAAAGTTTTTTTATTACTAGCTTTTTTAATATTTTTTAAATATAAGCCCACTTAAAAATAAGATAATTTTCTTTTTCTGTTTTTACTTTAAATTCAAAAAAATTTTTTTTTAATTATTTTAATTTGTTATGCCTTTAATTTTTATACTATAAAATATTAAATTATTGATTTATTTTTAATTTTTATATTAATAATATTTATTATATTTTATTTTTATTTAATATAACTAATATAATTTTTAACTATCATTAATATTTTTTTCTATTTCAGGTTTAATTTCTCCTTCAGGAATATAAGGTTTTAAATCATTATTTTTTTTATTATCATTATTTTCATTATCATCAAATTTATCATTATTATTATTGTTATAATTACTAAAGAAATTATTATTATTATTATTATAATAATTATTGTAACTTTTTCTTCCTCTTTGTCCTCTTCCTCTATAATTTTTATAATTTCCTCTATTATTATAAAATCCTCTATTATTATTGTAATTTCCTCGTCC
>JAEEGL016953054.1_pt1 | contig 34713 bp, 22 predicted proteins | sample 9134231 | NCBI WGS metagenome assembly JAEEGL01 (sample SAMN16246548, study PRJNA631951) | gut metagenome | biome: gut microbiome; feature: rumen; material: fiber-attached | host: Bos | place: Iran: Karaj | collected 2018-10
AGCCTATAAGCTGCCCGACGGAACCCAGACTGATGAGTTCCCGTTTGACTGCGAGGGTGTAGAGCCTATCTATGAGGAGCTTCCCGGTTGGCTGACAGACCTTACCGCTCTCCATGACGAGGATGAGTTCCCTGAGGAGTTCAACAACTACATCACCTTCCTGGAGGAGTATCTGGAGACCCCCGTATCGATAGTATCCGTAGGTCCCGACCGTAACCAGACAATCGTTCGCGAATAATGATACTACAGGCTGTAACTCCCACGGTCGATCCGTACGTTTATTGGTGGATTCTGTTCATCGTGATAGCCATCCTGGGCTACTCGGTGCAGGGCAACCTGAAGCGTAAGTTCAACAGGTACTCACAGGTTCCCACCCGTGACGGCAGCACCGGATACGAGGTGGCACGCCGCATGCTCGAGCAGCACGGCCTGAGGGATGTCAAGGTTACCTGTGTGGAGGGTAAACTGTCGGACCACTACAATCCTCTGGACAATACGGTGAATCTGAGCCGCGATGTCTATTACGGCAACAGCATCATGGCTGCGGCAGTGGCTGCCCACGAATGCGGACACGCCGTACAGCATGCCGCCGGTTATGCGCCCGTCAGGCTGCGTTCGGCCCTGGTGCCTGTGGTGCAGTTCTCGTCACAGATTGTGACCTGGGTTCTGATAGCAGGAATCTTTATGATCCAGGTTTTTCCGGCACTCATGCTGGCAGGAATAGGTCTGTTCGCCCTGACCACGCTGTTCAGTTTCGTGACACTGCCTGTCGAGGTTGACGCCAGCAGCCGTGCACTCAGCTGGCTGCAGCAGTCGTCGGTGGCCAGCCGTGACACGATGGAGGGAGCCAAGGATGCTCTCAAGGCTGCGGCTTACACCTACGTGGTGGCTGCTCTCAGCTCTCTGGGCACCCTGATCTATTACATAATGATTTTTTCATCAAGAAGACGCTGATACAATGAAACCGTCAATTCCCAAAGGCACGCGTGACTTCACTCCGGTGGAGATGGCACGCCGTAACTACATATTTGATACCATACGCGGAGTGTTCCGTCTGTTCGGCTACAGCCAGATAGAGACCCCTTCAATGGAGAACCTCTCCACCCTTATGGGTAAGTACGGTGAGGAGGGTGATAAGCTCCTGTTCAAGATACAGAACTCAGGCGATTACATGAGTGGCCTGACTGATGAGGAACTGCTATCGCGCAACAGTTTGAAACTTGCATCCAAGTTTTGTGAGAAGGGCCTCCGTTATGACCTTACGGTTCCGTTTGCACGTTTTGTGGTGATGCACCGCGAGGAACTTCAGTTCCCATTCAAGCGTTTCCAGATACAGCCCGTATGGCGTGCTGACCGTCCGCAGAAGGGCCGTTACCGCGAGTTCTACCAGTGTGATGCCGATGTGGTAGGCAGTGATTCGCTGCTCTACGAGATTGAACTCATACAGATGATAGATATGGTGTTCAGCCGCTTTGGCGTTCGCGTGGCTATCAAGTTGAACAACCGCAAGATTCTGGCCGGCATTGCCGAGAGTATCGGTCAATCAGATAAGATTGTTGATATTACCGTAGCCATCGATAAGCTGGACAAGATAGGTCTGGACGGCGTGAATGCTGAACTGGCAGAGAAGGGCCTGCCACAGGATGCCATTGACAAACTGCAGCCCATAATCAAGCTTACCGGCTCCAACAGCGAGAAGCTGGATCCTATAGCCACAGTGCTTGCAGGTAGTGAAGCTGGCCTGAACGGTGTGGAGGAGTGCCGTTTCATTCTGGATGGTGCCACCAAGCTTGGACTCAAGAACCAACTGGAGCTTGACCTCACTCTGGCCCGTGGCCTCAACTATTACACAGGCGCTATTTTTGAAGTAAAGGCGCTTGATGTTGAGATAGGTTCCATAAGTGGTGGCGGACGTTATGATAACCTGACCGGCATATTCGGACTTCCCGGTGTGAGCGGCGTGGGCATATCATTTGGTGCTGACCGTATCTATGACGTTCTGAACCAGCTGGATCTCTATCCCAAGGAGGCACAGGGCGGCGTAAAGTTGCTGTTCCTGAACCTGGGTGACGATGAGGCTCAGTTCTGCCTCAAGCTTTTGGCTGAACTCCGCGCTAAAGGCATTCCCGCTGAGATATATCCCGATGCTGCCAAGATGAAGAAGCAGATGGCTTACGCCAATGCTGGTGCCGTTCCCTTTGTGGCTATTGTGGGTAGCGACGAGCTGGCGGCTGGCCAGATAACTCTTAAAGATATGCAGACTGGTGAGCAACGCACGCTGGGGTCTGACCCCTTTGTGTCGTTTTTCACCGAAAAATGATACAAAAGGGTCTGAACCCGATGACCCATTGGGGACAGTCCCCTTTGAGCCATTTTTCTTCAAAAAATAACACAAAGGGGACAGTCCCCGGTGCAGATGGAAGATTTTGATATACGAGCACAGCAGTTGACGAGTGACAAGGAGCTTGATAACGCTCTGCGTCCGCTTAAGTTCGATGATTTTGCCGGACAGGGCAAGATTGTGGATAACCTGCGTGTGTTTGTGCAGGCAGCCCGTCAGCGTGGCGAATCGCTTGACCATACCCTGCTGCATGGCCCTCCCGGACTGGGTAAGACCACGTTGAGCAACATCATAGCCAATGAGCTGGGCGTGGGCTTCAAGATTACATCGGGCCCCGTGCTGGACAAGCCGGGTGACCTGGCCGGAATCCTTACTTCACTTGAGCCCAAGGATGTGCTTTTTATTGATGAGATCCACCGCCTGTCACCTGTGGTAGAGGAGTATCTCTACTCAGCCATGGAGGATTACCGTATAGACATCATGATAGACAAGGGTCCGTCGGCCCGCAGCATACAGATAGACCTTAACCCGTTTACCCTGATAGGTGCCACCACCCGCAGCGGCCTTCTTACTGCACCGCTCCGCGCAAGGTTCGGCATAAACATGCATCTGGAGTATTATGATGCCAAGACCCTGCAGAAGATAATACTGCGGTCAGCCGGTATCCTGGGCATACCTTGCGATGTGGACGCCGCTGCTGAGATTGCGGGCCGAAGCCGCGGAACGCCCCGTATTGCCAACGCCCTGCTGCGTCGTGTGCGTGACTTTGCGCAGGTAAAGGGATCAGGGCGCATCACCGTATCCATAGCCAATATCGCCCTTGAGGCGCTCAACATAGACAAGTACGGACTTGACGAGATTGACAACCGCATACTGACCACTATCATTGACAAGTTTAAGGGCGGTCCGGTGGGTATCGGTACAATTGCTACGGCACTCAGTGAGGATGCCGGCACCATAGAGGATGTGTATGAGCCGTTCCTTATCCAGGAGGGATTCCTCAAGCGTACGCCGCGCGGACGTGAGGTGACGGATCTTGCCTACAAGCACCTGGGCCGTTCCCGCTATGCCTCAATGTCAGGTGACCTTTTTGAGTAAAATTGCAACGTTTTTGCAGCGCTTCTTGACGTATTCTGCATTTTTTCAGTTTATATATTTGCAGAAGAATCAATATAAATTTGTGTACTTATGAGATGCCTTTGTAAAATTACACTTCTGATTATCATTATGACACTGACTACTGCGACTGCCAGCGCGGATAAGTATTCACGCGCCTGGAAGAAGGTGGAAAAACTTATTAAGGATGACCTCCCTGAGAGTGCGGCTAAGGAAATAAACCAAATCTGGGATATGGCCGCAGAGGATAATGACGGCCGCCAGATGCTTAAGAGCGCCGTCTATATTACCCAAGTACAGCAATCCTACAGCGAGAACAGTATTTCTTCCGGATTGGAACTGTTCAATACGCTTCTGCCCAAGCTGAGGGTGCAGGAGCATAAGGCATTGTGCCATGCATTCCTTGCCAAAGGTTATATCAGATTCTGGGAACTGAACAAATACAGGTTCAGGACAAATGACCCGTCAGATGAGGAAAACCTGCCGTTGGAGCGTTGGACGGCCAGGATGATATGTGACACCATCTGCTACCATCTGGACCAGTCCATCAAACTGGCGGGTGATGTCTCATCGGGCTACTATCTGGAGTTCTTCCCGGGCGGAAACAAGGCAGGTCAGAAGCTGCGCCCCAACCTGGTGGACATGCTTATGGACAATGCTATAGTGCTGATTACAGACTATAGGCTCTCTCTTGGCAAACGTACGTTCTTTAATGACAGCCGTCTGTATGGCTCCATGCATGATTTCCTGGCGGCTACAATGGATATTACCCCTGATGACCCTGATCTGTGGATGATCTATGTGCTGAGACGTCTTACCCAGCACAATTACGGAGCCAAGCCTGATATCCGCTGTACCATTGATATAAGGAGGATGCAGGTTCTTGATGAATACCTGTCAAATGACGGTAAGTGGGACAGGAATGATGAGGAGTGGCTCAAAGGTGCCGTGGCTCTGGCTGAGTCTTATACCAGGAAGGTCAAGTTCAGCACAATGCTCTGCAGTAAGGCTGCACGTAAGATAACTGACAGCATGGGTCAGGAAATGTCCGATGAAAAGGCAGAAAACCTGATGCGTCAGGCACGTGATATATGTATTGCCGCCCAGAAGAAATGGCCCAAGAGTGAGGGTGCGCTTGAGTGCCTTGCCATCAAGGAAGAGATAGAGCGTAAGAGTGTAAGGATAACACTGGATTCTGACCTTGTGCCCGGAGAGCGCAATATCGCCAAACTGAATTTCAGGAATGTCAACACCATATATCTTAAGTTGGTGGAGGCCACCGGCCGTATGGAGAGGGGAAAGGATGAGATAACCCTTATGTCTGAACTGAACCAGTCATCAACGGTAGCGGAGTGGAGCATGAGGGTAGATGATCCGGGTGATTTCATGGAACACTCTGCATTTGCCGATATAACACCTGTGATGCAGGGCTGCTATTACCTGTTGGCATCGACAGGCCCCTATTTCAATAGCGGCGATTGCATTGCTTACGAGTATCTGGAGTGTAACGGCATCAGATTCCTCAATATGGTGCAGAACAATGGGACACTGTACGGAAGAGCTGTTGACACACGTAGCGGCAAGCCCATTCCGGACTGCAAATACACAGTGTGGAAAACCAACTATAATGATGAACTGGTCAAGGTGGCTACAAGTGGCATAACCGGTTCTGACGGATATATACTGGTAGAAGGCCTGGCAAACAGCCGTTACAGGATTGAACTGGAGGGCGGCGGCAGTCGCGGTAACGCCACATTCAATATTCCATGGAAGAGTGACATGCCCGAGCGTCAGTATGTGAGGGTTTTCACAGACCGTTTCACTTATCTGCCCGGTGATTCCGTGCAGTATTCAGGTGTAGTCTATACTAATGACGGGGAGAACGGACATGTATTGGCAGGAGTTACAGTCAACGTTACCATAGAATTCTACGATATGAACGGTGACGGTGACGATGAGGCCTCATATGCTCTTGTGACAGACAGCATGGGCGTATTCAAGGGCAGTTATAAGATTCCTGAAAACTGTATGCCCGGATCGATTGAAATATTTGCGGAATCAGATGAAGATGATAAATATGATTTTGCTGGTTCCAGAGCTATAAAGGTGGAGTCATTCCGTCAGCCTAAGTTTGAGGTAAAGATAGATGAAGTAAAGGATGAGGCAAGGTATGACAAACCGGTTACGATAACAGGTAAGGCTATTTCATTTACCGGTATTCCGGTAGATGGTGCCTCTGTGACGTGGTATGCCGGAGTGGGCTCATTTGCCTGCCACAGGTTCTGTATCCTTGATGACAGAGGTGATGTAAGGATTGGGGCCGGTCAGGCTAAGACCGGTTCTGACGGTTCATTCAGTTTTGATGTGACCGTTCCTGGTGATATAATGGTTGAAGAGTACTGCTGGGTACATGTAAATGCCGTTGTCACTGATTTGAACGGTGAGACACATGAATACAACATCTCATATGGTGCCAGAAATAAGGCGGAGAGAGAGATCTATGTAGCATCACAGGGTTCCGTACTGGGTAAAAACGGTCTTCAGACCCTCTTATTCCGATTGACAAGTACCGCCAACAACAACCTGGTTTCAGGCGATATCAATGTCAAGGTGTCACGTCTCAGCTGGCTTGAAGCTCCGGGTCTGCCTCTACCTTTCAGCATAATTGGAGGCAGAGAAAAGAAAGACCTGTCAAAATGTATCTCCAACCAGCATCTTAAGGAGCGTTTCCCGCGTTATGATTTTGACTTGAACGGTGAGGACATCGTTGAGATACCTGTATTTGAAGGTGTGGTTCCGTTTGATAAGGATGACAGGGAATCTATGATACTTATGCTTGACGGCTTGCAGCCCGGCATCTATCGCGTGACTGCCAATGCTGCAATGTGTAGGAAATCAGTTACAGAGTTCACGTTCTTTAACGAGGATGACTATAGCTTCATGCCCCAGAAACCGTTGTTGTGCAGTTTTGAGACAGAAAAAACGTCACGCGGTATATATAGCGCAGAGGTTGGTGACACCGCCCGTATCAGACTGGGAAACAGCCGTAAGGGTACGCTGATACATTACATTATAGAAAACAAGTACGGTGTCTATGACCGTGGTATGCTGGAGAGCAACGGCAAGCAGCAGATTCTGAGTATTCCTGTAACCGATGAGCTTGTGGGTATGTTTGCCGTGCATTGCTGCGTGATATATGAGGGCGTGTCGGAAAACAGGTCTTTCCAGTTTGAGGTTCCTGACAGGCCCAAACAGCTCAGGTTTGAACTTGAAACGTTCCGTAACATCCTGGAGCCTGATGAGGCAGAGGAGTGGAATATCCGTATATCTGATTGGCAGGGCAACCCGGTAACTGCAGCCATCATGCTTGACATGTATGACCGCGCGCTTGACAAGTACGGAGTGAACAGGATTGTCTTTTCGCCGTTCAGTTCAAAATGGGTAAGCGGCCGCAACCTCCTGCAGAATGTTTACAATACATCCGGCCAATATGCACCTTGGCTGCATATGTTCGGCAACAGTTATGAATATAAGGGCAAGCGTGCCATTACGGGTACTCTTATTGACCCGTTCATGAATTACAGCCGCAGAGCCCGTGGCATGAGGATGTACAAGAGTAATGAGATGGCTGTGGATCTTGTTGCTGACGTTGCATTTAATGCATCCGCACAGTCCGTACCTCTGGCATCAGCAGCCACGATTAATCAGGCTGATTTTGAGGGTCTGGGTATTACCACCGTTGATGAGGCGCTTCAGGGCGGTATTTCCAATATGGACATTGTGTTTGATACCCGTTCTCTGCCGGAAGAGGACTTGCAGGGCATGATTGATGAGCAGAATGGCGCTGTTGCCATACGCTCAGACCTGAATCCTACCGGTCTGTTCGGGTATCTGGTTACAGATTCCACGGGCAGGGCCATATACCGTTTCCGTGTTCCGCAGTTGCTCACTGAGTGGAAGATACAGGGTATAGCATTCACGGATTCTCTACAGACAGGCCGTGTTGACACCACCCTTGTTACCCGCAAGAAGATTATGGTGGAGCCTGCATCGCCCAGATTCCTGCGTCAGGGTGACCGCATGGAGTTTACGGTCAAGGTGAGCAATATGACTGGACAGGATCAGAAGGCTGTAGTCACTATGACCCTTACTGATGCTGTTACGGGCAAGGCTCTGGGCATTATAGAGGACGGATATAAGAAGAATGTTACCGTTCCCGCAGAGGGAAGTGCAAGTACATCATTTACCATAAAGGTTCCGGCTGGGCTTACGGCTGTGACCTACCGCCTTACGGCAGAGACCACAGGCCACAGTGACGGTATTCAGGAGACCATCCCTGTACTCTCCAACCGCACACAGGTAACTCAGGCTCTCTCACTCTTTAACAACGGCAGTGAGAAACGCACCTTCCGCTTTGAGGTGCTTGACAAGCCGCGTTCCTCCACTTTGGCCGATGAAGAGCTGACTCTTGAGTACAGTGCAACACCTATCTGGTATGCAATCCAAAGCCTGCCTATAATGATAAGGGTTGATGATCCCAGTAACATGCGCCTGTTCCACAGTCTGATGGGTGCTGCCATCTCACAGGATCTGTCAAGCCGATATCCCGCTATCCGCCAGATGCTTGATGAGTGGGCGGAGCTGCCCGCATCCGAGTGGCAGACACAGCTGGAACGCAATGAAAGGCTTACCGGTACCCTGCTTGAGGAGACTCCGTGGCTCAGGAGCAGCAGGAATGAGCGTGACCGTTTGCGTTCACTTTCCAAGGATCTTGGATCAGAAGAGACTGCCCAAGCCTTTGAGAGGGCTCTCAGAAAGATTATGGATAACCAGAACAGTGACGGCAGTTGGTCATGGATAGATGGTTCTCCTGCAAGCCTGCATATCACTGATGAGATCATGCAGGGACTGGGCCTCCTCATTGAGAACGGTATCATTGAAGTTACTCCTGAGCTCAAGGTAACACTGCAAAAGGGCCTTGACTATATGGATAGCCTGTTCTTCAAGAGGTATGATGCAGAAAAGAAACCTGAATCACTCGGGTACAGTGAACTGAGCTACCTGCTTACCCGCTCGTACTACACTTCCTATCCGTTCCATGGAACGACGCTTGCAAGCCATACCTTCTTTACACGTCTGGCCGAGATAGAGGATACCCATAACCTAAGCCTCTATTTCCGTTCACAGCTGGCATTGCTTATGTCACGTAACGGCAAGAAAGAGCTTGCTGAGCACATAGCGGCTACACTTGTTGAGCGTTCTCTATACAGCGATGAAATGGGCCGATATTGGCGTGACAATGAGGGCGGTCTGCTCTGGCATGAGGCTCCTATTGAGACTCAGGCACTCATAATCCGCACCCTGCTTGCAGTGGGCCGAGAGAAAGAGGCTGTAGAGGCTGCGCGCTGGCTGCTTAAGCAGAAACAGACTACCGGTTGGGGCTCATCGCCCGCCACTGCCGCAGCAGTTACGGCTCTTATGGCTACCGGCAGCAATGTGCAGCTGGAGTCAGATCCTGATATCACGATCTATGTAGGCAAGGAGGCCGTCAAGGCATCGGACAGCAAGGCTACGGCCGGTTATACCACCAAGACCTGGCAGGGCCCGATAAGCCGTGATAAAGCTGATATTACCGTTGATGCCAAGACCGCGGGCATAAGTTGGGGTGCAGTTTACCGTTCATTTACTGAAGAACTTGACAATGTTGAAAGGCAGGAGAACGGAATGTCACTCAAACGAACCATCTTGCGCGTGATACACGGTGCTGACGGTGACCGTCTGGAGGAGGTCAAGGAGGGTACCAAGCTTCATGTAGGTGACCGTCTGAGGATACGTTTTGACCTTACGACAGACCGTAACCTGGAGTATTTGCAGCTTGCCGATATGCGTGCCGCATCCGTTGAGCCTGTAAGTACCGCTGCCGGTTACAGTTACAACTGGCGTGATGACATAGGCTATTATTCAGCACCGGGCAATACCCGTAACGTCTTCTACATAGACCGTCTGAGTAAGGGAAGTTACGTGATAGAGTATGAGGTGAACGTGCAGAAACCGGGCCGTTTCACTGTAGGAAATGCCGTGATGCAGTGCCTCTACGCTCCTGCATTCCGCGCTACAACAACCTCTGCCACTATTACGGTGGAATGACATGCTTTTTTCTACGCAAATAGAAATCCGTTCCTATTATACCCTCTCTTTGATTTAACATTTTTTATGAATATAAGATTATGTAAATTAATAAATTAGAATAAATTTGCGTGCGGATTAGAAACAGCTGCTTATTCACCAATTAATAATAAACTTCAATAGTCATTTATTATTTTTTCCAACAGTCGATTTTTAAAGATGAAAGACAACAAGTTTATCCTTCATGTCCTGGTTTTATTGACGTTAGCGCTTATTCCTTTAGGCAGTACATACCTGGCGCGTGTCCTTAATGAGAACACAACGGTAATGGATATCCATGAGACTGTCGCTCCGCAGACTTTTTATGTCAGTATGGATGCCGGATTCATGAACAGTATCCAGAATATGTCATCAGTTGAGTTGGTTGAAGGTTCCAACCGTATCAAGCTCTGTCAGGGTGACAGGCTCTATGTGCGTGCCGTCATAAGTGGTACTGAGCCGGAGAAACTTCTGGCAGGTTATGTCACCTTGACTGATGAACTGGAAAAAGGTGCCTCAAAAGCAAAATTCAGTGGAGCCCTTTCACCTTACGTTTGGGATGAAAGCAAAAACGTCTTTGTTAATGCCAAACATGATTTCAAGGACTTGGATGATCCTTTGAAGGAGTGTGAGAACGTATTTGCGATGTACGTTGAAAGGGATGCCGATAACTTCAAGGTAAGTGATGAAGACAGACGTGGTTCATATTCCGTTTGCATTGCTCCCGATGCCAATGTTCTCCAGAGAAAGAGCCTTGAGGTGTTTGGCTGGTATAATGATTCTATAAAGTTTGTAGCTCTTGATTCTGATAATCTTGGCAACAGCGCCCCAATATTCAACTTCACTATAAGCGGTGGTCTTACGCCTAATGCATCATATGATGTGGTTTATATGTCTTCTTCAAATACCGCTTCAAGTGAATCTTCTTCATATCCCATCGGTTCTGTGAAGGCTGATTCTGAAGGTAAGGTAGAATTTGCATGCTATAATTTCTGCGCCAATGATAATCATAATCATGAGATCCGTTTTATCAACAGCAGAGATAATTCTGACGTGAAGCATGTTACCTGTGGTATGAAGGTTGCAGCCAGTAAGGTTTACAATATTACGAGTGAGGCTACATCCGTTGACCGTACCATTGCTATGGTTAAATAAGACGGGTACATAAGCCTCCGGTCGTGTAAAAATAGGCCTCGCATGCTTCGCTTGCGAGGCTTATTTTTACTCTAAGCTTTTATGTCAAAATGGGGCCGTACTGAAAGGTTTTTTGTGTATCTTCGCGAATAATATATGTACGTGCGCGTATGGTACTGAACTGGATTTGGGTTTCATTCTTTCTGATAGCTTTTGCGGTGGCCGTAATACGGCTCTGCATGGGTGATTCAAGCGTGTTTCAGGAGATCATGGACTCAACGTTCTCATCGGCCAAGACGGGCTTTGAGATATCGTTGGGATTGACAGGTGTGTTGTCACTTTGGCTCGGTATAATGAAGATTGGTGAGAAGGGCGGCCTGGTAAATACCTTTGCCCGATGGCTGAGTCCCGTTTTCTCACGACTGTTCCCGGACCTGCCCAAGAATGATCCCGCGTACGGTCATATATTCATGAATGTGGCGGCCAATATGCTGGGGCTTGACAATGCAGCCACTCCTATGGGGCTTAAGGCTATGGAGCGCATGCAGGAACTGAACAAGGACAAGGATGTGGCATCAAATCCGATGATCATGTTCCTGGTTCTGAATACATCAGGTCTGACACTGATTCCGGTGAGCGTGCTTGTATATCGTGCGCAGATGGGTGCGGCACAGCCGGCTGATGTTTTCATTCCCATTCTGTTGGCTACATTCTTTTCAACTCTGGTTGGCCTGCTGGCTACCTGTCTTATCCAGAAAATCAGGTTTGACAAGGTCCTGATTCTTTTTGTAGGCGGATTGAGCGCTATCGTAGCCCTGATTATCTGGGGATTCTCACAGTTGCCGGCAGTCAAGATTGGTCCGGTATCCACATCAGCTGCAAACATTATCCTTTTCGTGGTGATAATAGGTTTTATCATATCGGGAATCAAGGGGAAAATCAATGTGTATGAGGCATTCGTTGAGGGAGCCAAGGATGGTTTCACTACCGCCATCAAGATTATACCGTATCTGATTGCCATATTGGTGGGCATAGGCGTGTTCCGTGCATCGGGAGCTATGGATGCCGTGGTAAACGGAATAGGCTGGTGTGTTGAGAAATGCGGACTGGACAGCCAGTTTGTGGGTGCCCTGCCTACCGCTCTTATGAAACCTCTCTCCGGCGGCGGCGCGCGCGGTCTGATGATTGATGCCATGACCACATACGGTGCTGATTCATTTACCGGACGCCTGGCCTGCCTGTTCCAGGGTTCTACTGATACTACGTTCTACATTCTTGCAGTCTATTTTGGCAGCGTGAACATCAAGAACACACGCCATGCGGTGGGTTGCGGACTATTGGCAGACCTGGCGGGAATACTGGCAGCCATATTCCTTTGTTACCTGTTTTTTGCATAAAGATAGATTATGATATCATTCCTGACTGAGAATATAAAGATGCCTAAGCTTGACCGTAAGGCGGTAAGGGCCTGGATTGCCGCAGTGGCAGCTTCCTATGACGGCCGCAAGGTGGGTAACCTGAATTACATATTCTGTAATGATGACCGTATCCTTGAAGTGAACAAGGAGTTCCTGGGGCATGACTACTTTACCGATATCATCACCTTTGACTACAGTGAGCCGGGTGTGGTGAGCGGCGATATGTACATAAGTACGGAAACGGTTTTAACTAACAGTGAGAAGTTCCATACGTCTTATGATAAGGAGCTGCTCAGAGTGATAATACATGGAGTGCTGCACCTGTGTGGCATCAATGATAAGGGGCGTGGCGAGAGGGCCGTTATGGAGGCGGCCGAGGAACGCGCCTTGGATATGTGGTACAAGAAACAATTCTGATGATGAGAAAGATACTTTTTACAGCCGTTTTGTTCCTGACGGGCGTGGGCGTATTGGCACAGAGCAGGCTGAATGATGCTGATGTACGTCTGCTTGACGAGTGCAGGACCCTGTTCATGCAGGGCAACTACAACGCTGCAGGCTCTTTGCTGGCAGAGTGGAACAAGGTGGCCGATGCCAATGGATTGGTTAGGACAGAGGAGATCAGGTACATGCAGGTGGTGATAGATGCCCAGCGTGACCTGAATACGGCCATGCCGGCAATTGAGAAATTCATGTCGGAATACCCCAATTCGGTATATAACAACAGGATGCTGGCGCTTATGGGTTCATCCCACTTTGCACAGCATGAATACAGTGAAGCCATTGAGTGTTTTGATGAGTGTGACCCTCTCCTGCTGAATGACGAGGATTGCCGGCGAATGGTTCGTCACAATGCCATCTCATTGATTCGTTTGGGACGCAATGAGGAGGGATTCCTTGAGTTGAGTATTCTGGAGCGTCTCGTGGATGATCCTGAAGAGGATGAGGACCTGGTTTTCTATAAGGCTTATGTGGATTATGTAAACGGTAGGACGGATAAGGCCAAGGAGGGATTTGAGAACTCACTTGAATCATCACACTCTGAAGAGGCGCGCTTGTATCTGGCGGAATTGGATCTGCGCGGAAGCGGTGACCACAGTGTGGCACGTAAAACTGCGGAGGATATGATTGAAAATCTGGAAGACCCGTATGTGGAAGCTGAGGCCGAGCGCATACTTGGCGAATACTGGTTCCGTCAGGGCGAATATGCCAAGGCTCAGGAGCTGCTCACGAGTTATCTTTCAGCTGAATTTAGTTCTGACCAGCGTCATGACAGGTATCTGTTAGGTATCTCCTGCTTGAACAATGGTGATATGGACGGAGCCATAGAGTATCTCTCAAAGGTGACCGGCCCGGATGACCAGATGACGCAGAACGCCTGCCTGCATATAGGTTTGGCTGCGCTCAAGAAAGGTGACAAGAATATGGCGCGCATGTCATTTGAGAGGGCTTCTTCCCTTCCCGGCAAGGAGGATGTGAGGGAGCAGGCTCTTTACAATTATGCAATGGTTATCCATGAGACATCATATTCACCGTTTGCAGAATCAGTGAAATCATTTGAGCGTTTCCTGAATGAGTTCCCAAATTCAAGATATACTGAAAACGTAAACAGCTATCTGGTTGACGCCTATCTGAGTACCCCCAGTTATGATGCAGCCTTGGCTTCCATTGAGAAGATAAAGAGCCCCGGTGCCTCAATACTGGCCGCCAAGATGCAGCTGCTCTATAACAAGGCCATGGATCATATGGCCGCAGGGTTGTATAATGATGTTCCTGACCTGCTTACGTCAGTGATAGCACTTGACAAGTATGACCACAACACTGCTGTTGAAGCCACATTCTGGCGTGGTGAGGCATATTACCGTTTGGGAGAGCCGGTTCGTGCAGAGGCTGACTATCGCCGTTATCTGGCCTCTGTATCCAAGGTGACATTTGCCAGCGGACTTGCCAATTACGGTGTGGGTTATATCCTTTTTGACCGCAAGGATTATGACAAGGCATGGCAGTCCATGAAGAAGGTCATAGAGACATCATCTGAATCAAAAGTGGGGCGTGATGTACTGTCAGATGCCTGCCTGCGTGCCGGTGACTGCATGTTCTACAGCCGCCAGTACAATCAGGCCAAGGAATACTACAATATGGCCATAAACGTGAATGAGAAGGTGGGTGATTACGCCCTGTATCAGACGGCGTTGGTGAACGGCCTGCAGCGTAACTATCATCAGAAGATTCAGGATCTTAAGCATCTTATAAGCGGATATCCCTCATCGGCATATATGGCATCGGCCTTGTATGAAGAGGGCAGGGCTTATCAGCAGACTGATGAGCCTGAGCAGGCCGTGAAGGTGTTTGCCAGGTTAATGACAGATTTTCCCAACACGGACCTGGCACGTAAGGCGGCAGCAGAGACAGCTCTGATCTATTATCAGACTGAAAAGTACGATGAGGCAATAAAGGCATATAAGGAGGTTATTGCCAACTATCCCGGAAGTGATGAAGCCCGTACGGCACTTGTTGACCTTAAATCCATTTACGTGGAGAAGGGTGATGTAAACTCTTATGTTGAATACACCTCAACAGTTAAGGGAGCGGCTCCCATTGCTGCATCTGAGCGTGATTCACTTACCTATACGGCGGCTGAGGGGTTGTTCAGCCGTGGTGACAAGATAGGTGCTCTGGCCCGTTTCAGTGATTATGTAAAGCAGTTCCCGGAGGGAGCCTTCGCTGCAAACGCATGGTATTATCAGGGCTCCATCTATGAGGAGGCTAAGGATTTTGAACGTGCGGTTGACTGTATGCTTCATGCAGCTGCTTTTGAGAACAGCCGTTTTGCTGAGAGCGCATTGGATCATGCCGCATCAATGTCCTGGCAGCAGGCTGATTATGAGAACGCTATGGATCTCTACATGCGTCTGTATGATAAGTCTACTGATGCCGAGCGTCAGAAACGCAGCCTGTATTGCATTGTGAGCAGTGCCGGAAAGATTGAGGAGCATGATGCCGTGATGATGTATGCCGATAAGGCATTGCAGACTCAGCTTTCACAGGAGCAGCGTACGGAGGTGATGTATCGCAAGGCCAAGGCTCTGCTTGCACAGGATAAGGGCAAGGATGCCCGTCCCATATTGGAGGAACTGTCCAAGGATACCCGTTCACAATATGGTGCAGAGTCGGATTATCTGCTTAGCCAGCTTCTGTATGACAGCGATGACAAGGCGGGGGCCGAGAAGGTAATAATGTCCTTCATTGAGGAGGGTACTCCGCATATGTACTGGCTGGCCCGCAGCTTTATACTGCTCAGTGACATTTATAAATCACAGGGCAAGGATGTGGAGGCCCGTCAATACCTGCTTTCGCTCAAGAACAACTATTCAGAAAATGATGACATAGCGGATATGATTGCCGCAAGACTTGATTGATGCTGACTATGAAACGTTATATTACACTGGCTGTCATAGCCGTTTTTTGCTGGAGTGCAGCAAATGCGCAGCAAAGTGAACTGCCTTCCAGGTCAATGACCATTGAGGGAGCATATAATCCCACTATGACCAGTACTGATAAGGTAATGCCTGTACCTGACAGGCCTGCCATAGAGCGTAAACCGGCCGCTGTGAATTATCTGACAGACAGCAAGCCGCTTACCACTTTGACACGTAATCCGATGGGGACGTTTTCTGAGAACTCCGATGATGTCATCCCCAGCAGATGTACAGGATTGCTGCGCTTTGGATACGGACTCAGGAATGATCATGACGGGTTGGCTGATTTAAACTGGCGCATATCAGATAGGGATGACCTGCATATCTCCGGATTGCTTGACGCATGGGCTACAAAACCAGACGGTGACTGGAAATCCAGGATGCTCAACGGTGACCTTAACGCCGCCTATTCACATAGGTTCAATAGTTTCACGATAGGTGTTGACGGGGCATTCGGTCATTCACACTTCAACTATAGACCCGGAAAAAACATGACAGCCGCACAAGAGGATCAGAGCACTTTGATGCAGGAAATCCAGCGTGGAGAGTTTGGGCTGTCGCTGTCAGGTGAGGGGAGTGAGGTGTTGTGGCATTTCCGGACCGGGATGGAATTCCTGTCACGTGACGGATTGAATCTTGTGGGGACGGAGAGAACCAATAAGGAACGCCTGCTGCGTGTAGAAGGCGGTTTTGAGATACCGTTACTGGGCGGTACCGGTGGTGTGGATTACAGACAGAAAACAGCCATGTATGATTGGCAGAGCCTGGACGGATCAGACTATTCAGGATTTACTACATTGACGTTCTCTCCTTACTGGAAGCAGTCATGGGATAAGGCGGATGTCCGTTTGGGATTGAATCTGGATATCCGTACCGGAGCCGGATACAAGGTCCTGTTGTCTCCTATGGCAACCGCCACGTATAAAGCCAGCCGGAAGTTCAGGTTAGATGCCGGTCTCATAGGCGGTCTGGAGGATAATGCCATACGTAACTTATCAAAGATCTCTCCATATTGGTCAGAAAAGGAACGTATTAGGGACGGATATACCTTGGTAAACGGCTTCCTCGGCATATCATACAGCCAGGGTTCATGGCTTACTTTATCGCTCAAAGGCGGATACCGTCATACTATTGACGAGGTCTTCCAGACAGAGTCTGATGACCTTATTGTCACGTCATTCCTGCAGCAGCAGTCATCAAATGTCCTGTATTTCAGGTTTGATGCTGATATGCAGTTCTCAGACAGGGCGGTGTTTAAGATGGATTTGAACTATAATGATTACTTCGGTTATCCTTACAGAAGCAAGATGCAGTTCAAACCGGCGTTCGATGCAAACTTCTATGGCTGTTACACTCTGGCCCGCGGACTGGATGTCATGCTGTCATATAAGCTTATGGTATTCCACTGGGTAAACAAGGTTGCCATGCCTACAGTAAATGACGTGGCATTGACTGTTGATTATGATTTGACCAGGAAACTGTCATTATATGCAACGTTTAAACACCTGGCAGGCGGTGACTTCTATTATTATGCCGGGTATCGTGAAATCAAACCCTCATTCCTGATTGGCGCTGCCTACAGTTTCTGATTCCTTTTTTTATTAATTTATAATTAATAAGGTGAACGGATGGATTTTTTTCTGTCCGTTCGCTTTTTCTATATCTATTTTTTGTTCTACTTTTGCCGCGCCTTAGGGCAAGATAAATAGAAAAAATATCATGCAGAAGAATCTGGTTATTGTTGAGTCTCCGGCCAAGGCCAAGACAATTGAGAAGTTTTTAGGTTCTGACTATAAGGTTATGTCAAGCTACGGACATATCTGTGACCTGAAAAAGAAAGACCTGAGTATTAACATAGATACATTTGAACCCATATATGAAATACCTTCCGATAAGAAGAAGGTGGTAAGTGAACTCAAGGAGGCAGCCAAGAAAGCTGAGATGGTCTGGCTGGCATCTGATGAGGACCGTGAGGGAGAGGCCATTAGCTGGCATCTGTTTGAGACTCTGGGTCTGAAACCTGAAAAGACCAAACGTATAGTCTTCCACGAGATAACCAAGAATGCCATTCTGCACGCCATAGAGACCCCGCGTGACATTGACACCAATCTGGTATATGCACAACAGGCCCGCCGAGTGTTGGACCGTATCGTGGGTTTCAAACTTTCACCCATCCTCTGGCGCAAGGTCAAGCCGTCACTTTCTGCCGGTCGTGTGCAGTCAGTGGCAGTACGTCTTATCGTAGAGCGTGAGCGTGAGATCAAGGAGTTCGTGCCTGAGGCATCGTATAAGGTGGTGGCCATATTCAGACTGGATATAGACGGAGCACTCCATGATGTACGTGCCGATTACAGCGGCCGTTTCAAGACCAAAGAGGAGGCCAAGGCTTTCCTTGAGAAGTGCAAGAATGCCCAATTCAAGGTGAGTGAGATATCTACCAAGCCTATCCGTAAGATACCTGCACCTCCTTTTACTACATCCACACTTCAGCAGGAGGCTACCCGCAAGTTCGGTTTTACCGTGATGCAGACCATGATGCTGGCACAGCGTCTGTATGAGTCAGGTAAGATAACCTATATGCGTACTGACTCTGTAAACCTGTCAACCCTTTGCCTGGATTCATGCAAGAAGGCTATCAGTGAGTCAATGGGTGATGAGTATGTAAAGACACGTCAATATACACAGAAGGCTAAGGGCGCCCAGGAGGCACATGAAGCTATCCGTCCTACATATATGGATAACCAGTCAATAGACGGCACTGCTCCTGAGAAGCGCCTCTATGAACTGATCTGGAAACGCACCATAGCATCACAGATGGCCGATGCCGAGATTGAGAAGACCACGGTGTCAATCGTTGCTCCCAAGATAGACGGTGAGTTCAACGTATCAGGTGAGATGGTCAAGTTTGACGGATTCCTCAAGGTCTATCGTGAGACCCGCGATGATGATGCTGCAGAGTCACAGGAGAGCCAGGGGCTGCCTGAATTCAAGAAGGGACAGAGCCTGGAATTCAGCCAGATTTCAGCATACGAGCGCTTCACCCAGCATCCGCAGCGTTTCAATGAAGCCGCTCTGGTGCATAAGATGGAGGAGTTGGGCATAGGCCGTCCTTCAACATACGCTCCCACGATAGGTACCATCCAGCAGCGCGAGTATGTGTTGCGTGAGGATATCGAGGGCAGTAAGCGTGAGTGTGATATGCTGCGCCTGGAGAACGGCAGCATTAAGGAGCAGACCGTTACTGAGGTGTATGGGTCAGAGAAGTCAAAACTGGTGCCTACTGACATAGGTATGGTGGTCAATGATTTCCTGATAGAGTATTTCCCCGATATAATGAACTACAACTTCACTGCTCAGGTGGAGAAGGAGTTCGATGATATTGCAGAGGGTGATAAGCAATGGAAGAACGTTATCAGCACCTTCTATGACAAGTTCAATCCCTCTGTAAACAATGCTATGTCAATCAAGAATGAGCATAAGGTTGGCGAGCGCATACTTGGCACAGATCCCATATCAGGCAAGCCTGTGTCTGTCAAGATAGGCCGTTACGGCCCCATCGTTCAGATAGGCAGCGCCGAGGATGAGGACAAGCCCCGTTTTGCTCAGATGAAGAAGGGTCAGACCATTGAGACCATCACTCTTGATGAGGCTTTGGAGCTGTTCCGTCTGCCGCGCACATTGGGTGAGTTTGAAGGTAACCCCGTGAGTGTAGGTACAGGCCGTTTCGGACCATATATACGTCATGACAAGTTCTATGTGTCACTGAGCGGTGTGGCCGATCCTCTTACCATTACTCTTGAGGAGGCTGTAAAGATGATTCAGGATAAGCGCGATGCCGAGTCAAAGAAGGTTCTCAAGTCATTCCCCGGCAATCAGGACCTTGAGGTAATGAACGGCCGTTACGGCGCATACATAGCATATCAGGGAAGCAACTACAAGATTCCTAAGAGCGCTGATCCCACCACTCTCACAGAGGATGAGTGCATGGATATCATCAAGCGCCAGATTGAAAAGACCGGTTCGGCGCCCAAGCGCAGGATTTTCAAGACCAAGAAATGATAAGGGTTTTCCTGATGGGCTTCATGGGGGCTGGCAAGACCACCCTCGGCAAGGCTTTGGCAAAGGACCTTGGTATCTCTTTCATAGACCTGGACCAGTATATTGAGCGCAGGTATATGAAAACCGTGAGCCAGATATTTGCCGAAAAGGGAGAGCCGGGATTCCGTGAGATAGAGAGCCGTCTGCTGCGTGAAGCCGGTGAGTTTGATGACGTGATAGTGTCATGCGGTGGCTCAACACCTCTCATAGGAGATAACATGGACTATATGCTTGCTCAGGGCAAGACCGTCTATCTAAAGTGTGATAATGAAACTCTGCTACGTCGTCTCAAGGCTGCCAGCGCAACCCGTCCGCTCATAGCAGGCAAGACAGATACAGAACTGGCTGCATTCATCGGGTCCGAGACAAAAAGACGTGAACCCGGATATCTGAGGGCAGAGTTCATCTGTCCGGGAGACCGTCTGGAGACCCGTGACCAGATATCGGATACCGTAAAGTATCTTGAGCAGCTTTTGAATTTGAAATAAGATAAAACGCAATATGAAACAGTCACTTGTCATTGTAAAGGTAGGAGGTAAGATAGTGGAGCAACCCGATACTCTGGAGCGTCTGCTCAATGACTTCAAGGCCATACCCGGCAATAAACTGCTTGTTCACGGCGGAGGCCGTTCGGCAACCGCAATGGCTGCCCGTCTGGGCATAGAGAGCAAGATGGTTGACGGACGCCGTATCACTGATGCCGATATGCTTGACGTGGTGACAATGGTCTATGGCGGTCTGGTAAACAAGAACATCGTGGCCAAGTTGCAGGCAGAGGGTATCAATGCCATCGGTCTTACAGGTACGGACTGCAACGTTATGCGCTCTGACAAGCGTCCCGTAAAGGATATTGACTACGGTTTTGTGGGTGATCCCAAAGAGGTCAATGCTGATTTCCTGGCCAGTCTGATAGAGAAGGGCATAGTTCCGGTACTTGCTCCGCTTACCCATGACGGTAAGGGCCAGCTTCTCAATACCAATGCCGATACCATAGCCGGAGAGGCTGCCAAGGCGTTGGCCCGCCTGTTCAAAGTTACCCTGATATTCTGCTTTGAAAAGCCGGGTGTGCTGATGCATGAGGATGATGACAATAGCGTCATTCCTTATATATCATATTATGATTTCCCGCGTCTGGTCCAGGACGGCACCATAAGCGGTGGTATGATTCCCAAGATACAGAATGCCTTCAATGCACTGCAGGCCGGTGTGTCATCGGTCCTGATTACCAAGGCTGAGTCACTTGACAAGCTTACAGGCACTACAATAGCCCTGTAAGTTACTTTTCATAATTGTCTCCACTGAAAGTACCCTTGCTGGAGCTTGCCTTTTCCTCAGGAACGGCAGGCTCTTCCTGTATTGCAGCCTCCTGCGCGGCCCTATCGGAATAGAATGTGTGTATCCGGATTATGGATACTATTGAAATTACAGTCAATACCAGGAATATGATTGTGCCCAGGGTGTCGGAAAGGCTTATCTGAAGGTCAAGATTGAACTTTATGGCAAAGAATGAGATGGTGTTGTTGATGATGTGTATGCAGATAGGAACAAACAGGCTGCCGGTCTTGTGGTAAAGCCATCCGAAGATGATACCGGCCGGCAATGCAAACACCATCTGGATGGGGTTGCCGTGTATGACGGAAAAAATGGTGGCCGATATTATGATGCCCCACCAGACGTGGCCTGTAGCCTTGGCTATCTCAGTCATGATGACACGCCTCATCATTATCTCCTCCATAATGGGACCTACTATGCAGATGCCTATGAATCCTGCCCATGATTTTGTCATCTCCAGGAATTGCTGTTCAAATATATCGGGTATATCGAGTACCTGGAATAACATGTCAAAGGCAAACAATGCGCTTATGGCCATAACCAGGGAGAGACCGAATGCTTTTTTAGGTACCAGGGTGAACATTTCCCTGATCCTGCAGTATCTGAGTATGATCAATGATATGCCAATAAGTCCATCGGAAATGAGCAGCATTTGCGCCGTCATTGAATTGAAATCCGTATGGTTATAAATGGAAACGACTTTGAATGTGAGCAACACTATAATCTGAATCCCCAGCCAGAGACCCAGGGTTACCAGAGTCTTTTTGATTTTTTCCATATCTGTGAGTTTATAATGTCTGCCTTACTTTGTCGCGGTCAGCCTCAAGCTGTGAGGCAAGTTCCTGAGGGGAACTGAAACGGCGCTCGGGGCGCAGGAACTCCACAAACTCCAGGGAGAGCTCATGGAAGTAGATGTCACGGTCAAAATCCAGGAGGTGAGCCTCAATGGTACGGGCCTTGCCCTCAAATGTAGGCCGGAAACCTATGTTGAGCATAGCAGGCCATGTCTCACCGTCAACTGTGGCAAGAGCGGCATAGACACCGTCGGCCGGAATCTGCATGAACTCGCAGTAGGGGCCCAGGTTGGCAGTAGGGAATCCCATCTTGCGGCCGTTCTGCAGGCCGTGTATTACCGTGCCGGTTATGGTGTATCGGTAGCCGAGCATCTCATTGGCCTGCTTTACGTTGCCTGACACAAGCTCACGGCGTATGCGTGAACTGCTTATGGGGCTGCCTTCATACAGATAGGCACTGGCAGGGATCACTTCCATACCTATCTCATGGCCTATGCGTTTGTAATCATCGATGTTCAGATTGGTATCATGGCCAAAATGGTGGTCGTGTCCTACAAGCAGTGTGCTAACGCCCAACCGTTTCTGGAGGAAATCAGTCATGAAACTGCGTGCATCCATAGCGGCAAGTGCCGATGTGAAATGGAGCGGAAAACAGTAGTCAATGCCTGTCTGCTCAAGCTGTCTCATCTTGTCCTGCGGGGTGGAAAGCAGGCGGGGACGGTAGTCTGACTGCAGTATCTGACGCGGATGCTCAGGGAATGTGATGGCCATGCTCTTAAGCCCCCGCTCTGTTGCAATATCCTTGAGCTGGCTGAGCAGATGCACATGTCCCAGATGGACTCCGTCAAAGAATCCTATCGTGGCGGCATATCTGTTATCCTGAGGTTCGGGTATGGTCATGCGTATCTCTGTTTCAGACTGCAAAAGTAATCAAGATAAGCGGGGTAGAGGAATTTTTTGCCTCAAAATGTTTGCAGATTCGGCATATTGGCGTACTTTTGCACCCGAATGATGATGTCGGCTAAGGCCGATGATTCCTTCTCCGGGCTTTTAGCTCAGTTGGTTAGAGCAACAGACTCATAATCTGGAGGTCCTAGGTTCAAGCCCTAGATGGCCCACAATCCATTCTAAGCGAATGGATTGTTTTGTTTAAGGGCTCTCACGTTTTTCGGACCCATTCGGGTCCTCAACAGCTTCGCAGTCAAGCCCTAGATGGCCCACAAACCGTTTCCGTGAGGGAACGGTTTTTTGTTTTCTCGGTTGATAAGTAAGGGCTGCCGGATTGGGATGGATGCGGTTTAATTTGTATCTTCGCTGAATTGAAATTCAGGAGGATAAAATGTCTGTAGGTGAGATATCTGTTGTACCGGTCAGGACCCGCAGGGAGTTGCGCAGGTTTGCCAGGTTCAACATCCGGCTCTATAAGGGGAACCAGTATTCGGTGCCTGACCTTATAAGCGATACCGTACAGTCATTTACTCCGTCCGGAAATGCGGCTTATGAGTTTTGTGAGGCGCAACCTTTCATGGCTCTTATGGATGGCAGGATTGTGGGCCGTGTGGCTGCAATCATCAATCATAAGGCAAATGAGGTGTGGCAAGTAAGGACGGTCAGGTTCGGGTGGATAGATTTCATTGATGATACGCGTGTATCAGGAGCTCTTTTGAATGCTGTGGCAGAGTGGGGTAAGGAGCGTGGCATGGACCGTATGGAGGGGCCTTTCGGATTTACGGATTTTGATCCGGAAGGTATGCTGACCCAGGGGTTTGACCGTCTGGGCACCATGGCTACCATATACAACTATCCATATTACCCGGAGCACATGGAGAAACTGGGGCTGGAGCCATCAGCCAAATGGGTTGAGTGGCTTGTAAGGTTCCCCAATCCTGTTCCTGAAAAGATACAACGTCTCTCAAAGGCGGTGATGGAGCGTTACAAGCTGCATCTGGCTGTTTACGGAAGCAGCAAGAGCAATGAGGCCGGGAAGTATGCATACAAGCTGTTCCGTCTTGTCAATGAGGCGTATGCTCCGCTGTACGGTTATTCGGCCTTTTCTGAGAAACAGATAGACCTGTTCGTAAAGCGTTACCTTTATATGCTTGACAGGAGGCTTGTGACAATAGTGCTTGACAGCAATGATGATGTCGTGGCTTGCGCACTTACCATGCCTTCCATAGCCCATGCTCTGCATAAGTGTCAGGGGCGACTCTTTCCTTTTGGTTGGTGGCGTATATTAAGTGCTTTGCGGCCTAAGAGTTCAAGTCTCATTGAGATGCTGTTTGTGGCAGTAAAACCTGAATACCAGGACAAGGGTGTGCTTGCCATTCTGACCAACAACGTGACCTCAAAGATAAATTTCATAGGATGCGTCTATGGAGAAAGCAATCCGGAACTTGAGACAAACGTAAGGATGCAGTCTCTCTGGAATTATTTTCCCGGCTCTGAAATAGTCAGACACAGGGCTGTTTATTACAAAAATATATAACTTTGGCATTAGATAATAACAACATATGGCAGAGACAGACGAAATATTTGACCAGAGACCGCCTGAGGTGCAGTACAATGAGGATAACATACGCCACATGGACGATATGGAGCATATCCGTAACCGTCCAGGTATGTACATAGGCAAGCTAGGTGACGGCTCTCAGGCCGATGACGGTATCTACGTGCTGCTTAAGGAGATCATTGACAACAGCGTTGATGAATTCCGCATGAACACCGGCAAGCGTATTGACATAGAGCTTACCGATATGGGCCGCGTTTCAGTACGAGACTATGGCCGCGGTATCCCCCAGGGTAAACTTGTGGAGGCTGTGAGCATGCTTAATACCGGCGGTAAGTTTGACAGCAAGGCGTTCAAGAAGAGCGTGGGCCTGAACGGTGTGGGTCTTAAGGCTGTCAATGCGTTGAGTCTCAACTTTGAGGTGAGCAGCTGGCGTGACGGTCAGGTGCGCACTCTCCGTTTTCAGCGTGGCAAGCTGTTGTCTGATGAAACCGTTCCCAGTGCTGATGAGCATGGAACCCAGGTTATATTTGAACCGGATAACCAGTTGTTCACAGGCTATCAGTTCCGTCCTGCCATAATTGAGACCATGTTGCGTAACTACACCTACCTGAACACCGGCCTAGTCATCATGTATAATGGCCAGAGATTCGTGTCGCGCAACGGTCTGGAAGATCTGCTTGGCGAGCGCATGAGTGCTCAGAGCCTATATCCAATAATCCATCTGCAGGGTACTGATATTGAGATTGCGTTTACCCATACCAACCAGTACGGTGAGGAGTACTACTCATTCGTGAACGGCCAGTACACATCACAGGGAGGTACTCATCAGAGCGCCTTTAAGGAGCATATAGCACGTACCATCAAGGAGTTCTACGGTAAGAACTTTGAATCAGGCGATGTGCGTAACGGCATGGTGGCTGCCATAGCCGTGAATGTTGAGGAGCCTGTGTTTGAGAGCCAGACCAAGATAAAGCTTGGCTCCACAACCATGAGCCCTGACGGTGGCGTGTCACTTAACAAGTTTGTGGGTGATTTCATCAAGAAGGAGGTTGATGACCTGCTTCACAAGGAGCCGGAGGTGGCCGATGTGATACTCAAGAAGATCCTTGAATCAGAAAAGGAGCGTAAGGAGATAGCCGGCATAACCAAACAGGCCCGCGAGCGTGCCAAGAAGGCCAATCTGCACAACCGTAAGCTGGCTGATTGCCGCATCCACCTGAATGATGCCCGCGGTGACCGCCAGGAGGAGAGCTGCATTTTCATTACTGAGGGTGACTCCGCAAGCGGATCCATTACCAAGAGCCGTGACGTGAATACCCAGGCCGTGTTCAGCCTGCGTGGTAAGCCCCTTAACAGCTACGGCCTTACCAAGAAAGTGGTCTATGAGAATGAGGAGTTCAACCTGCTTCAGGCAGCCCTCAACATAGAGGAGGGGCTTGATGACCTGCGCTACAATAAGATAATAGTGGCCACCGATGCCGATGTGGACGGTATGCACATACGTCTGCTCATGATTACCTTCTTCCTGCAGTTCTTCCCGGAACTTATCAGGAAAGGACACGTCTATATACTGCAGACCCCGCTGTTCCGCGTGCGTAACAAACGCAAGAAAAAGAAAGGGGCCGATGCCCATGTGGACGGTGTGGTGACAGAGAAGGGTGAGTTTGAGACCATTTACTGCTACACTGAGGAGGAGCGCCGCCAGGCCATTGAGAAACTCTCTCCCAATCCTGAGATTACCCGATTCAAAGGACTGGGTGAGATATCGCCCGATGAGTTCAAGAACTTTATCGGCCCTGATATGCGCCTGGAAATGGTAACTTTGCAGAAGACTGACGCTGTGGATGACCTGCTCTCATTCTATATGGGCAAGAACACTATGGAGCGTCAGAACTTTATCATCGATAATCTGGTGGTAGAGGAGGATATTGTAGATGAGGATGAGGGTGAAAAGTTTTAATTGGAAAGGACTATGAAACTGCTTTTTCCCGGATCTTTTGATCCGTTTACGATAGGCCACGCCGATCTTGTGGAACGCGCGCTGAAATTGGGCGCTGAGGTGGTGATAGCCATCGGTATAAATGAAGAGAAGAAACCGTTGTTCAGCACAGCACAACGTCTGGACGCGATTAGGGAATATTACAATGGAAATCCGGCCGTAAGTGTTATAGAGTACAAGGGTCTTACGGTGGATGCGGTGCGTGATAATGGCTGTGACGCCATACTGCGCGGCATCCGTTCAGTTACAGACTATGACAAGGAGCGTAATCTGGCAGACATAAACCGTTCAATAGAGGGTGTTGAGACAGTACTGCTGGTTTCCAGCCCCGCTGTGCAGCATGTAAGCAGCAGCCTGGTGCGTGAACTGATCTCTTTTGGCCGCCCTGCAGATGAACTTATGATTGAAACATTCAAAAAATAACGCAAAGGGGACGGTTCTGTTCGCGAACAGAACCGTCCCCTTTGCGTTTGAGAAAGAGAAAAAGATGAAAAGACTTGATATTCTTTTAGCGGCAGTTTTGATGCCGATGATGGTTATGGCGCAGCCGGGTCGCGGTGGTGTGTTGCCCCGTCAGGCACAGCCACAGCCTCAGACCCAGATCCCGATGCAGCGCCAGCCTCAGCCTCAAGCTACGTCTATCGATGCGGAACTCCAGAAACTTTTGGTAGCAGAGGGAGCCATATCGGCCCTCTATGTGGAGGAGGTTGATGAGAAGAAGATTGTGGAGCAGGCCATTAAGGGCATGCTTGAGGAACTGGATCCCCATTCCACCTATCTCACGCCAGAGGAGAATGACAAATCAAACGAGACCCTGATGGGCTCATTTGAAGGTATAGGAGTACAGTTCAATATGATAGATGATACCCTGTTCATTGTCCAGCCTATTCCTGACGGCCCCTCTGAGAAGGTGGGAATCATGGCCGGTGACCGCATAGTGACCGTGAATGATACTGCAATAGCTGGCGTAAAGATGTCACAGGAGACCATCATGAAGCGTCTGCGCGGTCCCAAGGGCACCAAGGTGGATCTGGGTATCTGTCGTCGTGGGGTGGATGAACTGCTCCATTTCATGGTTACGCGTGACAAGATTCCCGTAAATACGGTTGATGCCGGATATATGATCAAACCCGGTGTGGGTTACGTCAAGATATCAAGTTTTGGTGCCACCACTGTTGATGAGTTTGAGGCCAAACTTGGCCAGTTGCGTGCGCAGGGAGCCCGTTCACTTATACTTGACCTTCAGGGCAATGGCGGTGGCTTGCTTATGGCTGCCATAGGGCTGGCCAATGAGTTCCTGGGACGTGACCAGATGGTGGTTTATACCGAGGGCCGCCGTTCACCCAAGAGCGGTTATATGGCCGATGGGCGCGGTCGTTTCCGTGAAGGTAACCTGGTGGTGCTCATAGATGAATACTCTGCATCGGCAAGTGAGATTGTATCAGGTGCCGTACAGGATTGGGACCGTGCCACGATAATAGGCCGCCGATCATTCGGCAAGGGTCTTGTGCAGCGCCCCATCGAGTTCCATGACGGATCTCTCATACGTCTTACCGTAGCCAAGTATTACACCCCAGTGGGCCGATGCATCCAGAAACCGTACGGTAAGGATGTGGATTACGGAGAGGATATACTTGAACGCCTGCATCACGGCGAACTGACCAATCCGGACAGCATCCATTTCCCGGATTCGCTCAAGTACAGTACCATGATAAAGCATCGCACGGTATATGGCGGCGGAGGTATCATGCCTGATATATTCGTGCCTCTGGATACTACACGTACCAATCAGTATTACCGCAAGGTTACAGCCAAGAATGTGGTGCTGAATACAGCCATGCAATATACTGAGCGCAACCGCCGTATGATAGAGCGCCGCTATAGGACTGTTGAGGATTACAAGAGGGGATTTGAAATAGGGCCGGATATACTCAGAATGTTCCAGAATAAAGCCAAGGATGCCAAGGTGGATTTTGATGAGGACCAATATAATGAGTGCCTGTACATATTCAAGACACAGCTCAAGGCTACCATTGCCCGTCTGATATGGGGTATGAATGCCTATTATCAGATTATTCAGGAACTTGATGAAACAATCCAAAGGGCTGTAAAATACATTGAGACGGGTCAATAAATACCGTTCTCTTACTTACAAACCGATTTTTTGTGTAAGTTTGTGGGCTGAAAATTTTAGAACAACCAAATTATTAATCAATAAATACATTTTTATGGCTAACGAAGTTAACAACGGTTATTACAAACTGAGTTGGGGCCAGAGAATCGGTTTCGGTTCCGGTGACCTCGCCCAGAATCTGATTTTCCAGACGGTTGCATGTTTCCTGATGCTGTACCTCTGCACGGTACTCAAAATCAATCCTGGATTCGTAAGTGGACTTATTCTTGCAGTAAGACTCCTGGACTGCTTCTGGAGTCCTGTAGTAGGTAAATATATTGATAACCACAATCCTAAATTAGGAAAGTATCGTACATATCTGCTTTACGGCGGTATTCCTCTTACCGTTGCAGCCTGCTTCCTGATGCTTCCCACTGTGGCTACATGGAGCATGACTATGAAGATTGTCTATGCTACTGTCAGTTACACTCTGCTCAGCATGATCTACTCAGTAGTGAATATACCTTACGGTTCAATCATGGCCTCTATGACCCGTGATAACGATGAGGTTCTTATACTTACCTCAACCCGTATGGTCTGCGCCAATATCGGTCAGATAGTCGTTCAGGCCGGCTTCCCCATCGGACTTGCAATGTGCGTAGGTATCGCCGTTGACTGGAACCAGGCTGTATTCATGGCTATCGGTACAATTCCTGCATTTATAATCCTGCCTTTGCTTCCCGTTTTGAAGAAACTGTTCGGTAAGAAGGGACTCTATTATCTGCTTCTTTGTGTAGGTCTTGTGGGATTCATCACACTGTTCATCATCGGTAAGTTCTTTGATGTTCAGAAATGCAATGTAATCGTTCAGGGTGCAAAGGTTCTGACTGGTGTAGGTCTGCTGGTTGGTTCACTCATGTGGGCTCTGGTTCCTGAGGTTATCACCGATGCAGAGTATCGCACAGGTAACCGTCCCGCCGCTACCGTAAACGCTCTTGCAGGTGTGGCTTTCAAGGCCGGTTTCTCACTCGCAGGTTTCATCACTCCTTGGGTTATGGGTCTGATTGGCTTTAACCTGGCCAGCGAGGAGTCAGCTCTGCCTACTGATCCTAAGGCATGGTTCACTGTTACTTGCATCTTTGCAATAGTAGGTTTCGTTCTGCTGACACTCTGCTTCATGGGCAGTAAGGAGAACATCACCACCACACCTGAGAAGCCGGTTTCATTCGGTGAGATGTGGCAGGAGTTCAAGGCAAACAAGTGCCTGCAGTTGGTTCTGAGCATCTTTATCGTAGTGTTCCTGGCATCATTCATCAGCGCTCCGGTAAATGCTTATTATACTCACCTGAGTGATTATAATCCGACTGTACAGAATCCTATCCTTATATTCACAACCATCATTCCTGCTATCCTTCTTGCTGTTGTGGGATATCTGCTATTCAAGTATCCTCTCACTGATGAAAGACTTGATGAGATGAACCGTGAAATTGAGGCTAAGCACGCTGCCAAGAAATAATCAATCATTTCAAAAATGCACAAGGGGGCCGATTCTGAGCAGAATTGGCCCCCTTTTTCTGCCAAATAGTGTTAATATTATATCAAAAAGCATAACTTCGCGGCTTGAAATGAAGAAAGGGTTGCTGTCAAACATCAGAATGGTAATGGAGCTGTGCTCATTATTGCTTCTTGTATCTTTCCTTGCAGGGTGCAAGGGAAAGCGCAAGGTCTGCAATGACTGCATCCATGAGATAGATGTTCCGCTGCTTCATGATGATATCACGGAGTTTCCAAGGACATCAAGGCTCTTTGCTTCAATTGATACCGTATATCTGGAGAATGTAGGTCCTGAGAGTTACGTCCAGGCTGTAGATGAGGTCAAATTCATAGCTGATACCATCATAGTCCGTTCAGCAAGCACGTTGTTTTTCTTTGACAGGCAGGGCCGTTTCATTAAACGTTTTCACCGTCAGGGTAATGGATTTGGCAATTACCGTGTTATTGAGCGCTTTGATATACTTCCGGACCGTAACGAGCTGTTTATCATGGACGGGCACAGCAACAAGATATTCGTTTATGGTTTGGACGGCCGGTTCCACAGGCATGTAAATGTTGATGACTTTGTTACGGATTTTGTGGTGTTGCCTGACGGTGGTTTTCTCTTTACCAATCCTATAAAATATACGGACCGGAATTGCCGCCGTGGCATGTGGCAGACTGATGCCAACGGACGGTTCGTGAAGCAGCTTGTGGATTATGATCCGGATTTTGCGCATGTAAGCATAAACAATCCCTATTTCTGTCATATCCGCCCTGGTGTGATAGGTTTTATGGGTATAGAGGATAATGACAGGTTCTACACCTTCAACGGTGACTCTGTTGCCGTGACCTGCCGTATGACTACTGATATCGTCATTCCGGACGAGATGAAACGTAGTGACAAGGTGTTTGTGAATCCGCTGAAAGAATATACCAAGTGCGGCTATATGGAGTCAGACCGATTCCTCTACTTTGTAGCAACCAACTACGGTGCCAACCTTGTCATGGCATTCACAGACAAGAAAGACTGGACTACATACCTCATGTATGTCTATACTGAGGATTTCAATACCAACGCCGCAGAGGTTGAGCAGTTCCCTTATCTGGTAAGCTGCTACAACGGCACTTTCGTGGGATTCTTTGATGCCGGTATGGTGTTCCAGGAGGAACGCTTCCGGAAGATGTTCCCGCGCATGACGGAGGACTCTAATCCTGTCCTTATACTCTACAATGAGAATTGAGAATTGAAAATTGAAAATTGAAAATTATAAAAAGCGCTCGAAAATAATTTCGGGCGCTTTTTAATGTCGCGGGTTATTACGCAGGTATTTGTAACGCAGGTGCTTATTTTACGCAGGTGCTTGTTAATTTTCAATTTTCAATTTTCAATTTTCAATTTAAATCAGAAGCCGAAATCGAAGTCCTGGGTTTGGATGTTGGAATCCTGCTCAGGTTCTTTTGCCTCTAAGTGGATGGGATTGCCCTCAATGTGGACAGCCTTTACGGGGCAGATGAACTCGCAGCCGCCGCATCCTACGCAGAGATCAGGAGTGGTCTCAGGGATGGTCAGGCCTCCCTCAAAGGGAACCATGTGGATGGCCTGTACAGGGCAGTGCTCGGCGCAGGCTCCGCAGCTGGTGCGGTTCACGTTGACCACGCAGATGTCCTTGTTGAATACTACTCGTCCCGGCTGTGTATGGTGTTTCTCCTCAACTGTAAGCGGACGTATGGCTCCTGCGGGGCATACCTGGCTGCACAGGTTGCAGTCATAGTTGCAGTAACCCTGGTCAAACTTCATCACGGGCTGCATGATGCCACCCAGGCCGTATTCCATTCCGGCAGGTTTGAGCACATGGCTGGGGCACTTGCTTACACACAGGTGGCAGGCGGTGCAGTGCTGGAGCAGATTCCTGTGGCTTATGGAGCCCGGAGGTGACATAGGCATACGTTCATCCTTCTTGCCTGTTACCTTGGCTTCAAGAGAGGCCGGGGCAAGAGCGGCAATTACCAGCGTTGATTTGAGGAACTGGCGCTTTGACTCATCAACAGTATCGGCAGCTGTACTTTCTTTAGCAGGCTTTCCGCATTTTACGGGGCCGAAACTCAACGCTTTCTGCTTACAGGCGTCGATACAGTCAAAGCAATCCACGCAGCGTGAATAGTCTATCTGCTGGTTCTTGGAATCAATGCAATATGCCTTGCACTTGCGCTGGCAGGCCAGGCAATGGTTGCACTTGTCCTTGTCGATGCGTATGCGCAGGAGTGAGAATCTTGAGAAAAATCCTAACAAAGTGCCAACCGGGCAGATGGTGTTGCACCAGGTGCGTCCGTAGTGGTATGATATGTGTCCTACAACCAATAGGGTAAGCAGGGCTACCACGAATGCCGTTATGGATTTGAGTGAAATGACAACCTTGAAGAAACTGTAGTTGCCCATCTTCTCAGAGATGGCTGCAAGCAGGTTGTTGCCAAACAGATAGATGGGGCGGAACAGCTCATCGGCCATACGTCCGAATGCACTGTAGGGTTCCACAAGGCCTACCAGGAAGGTGAATCCGCATATCCAGGCAATGACCAGGGCTGCAAGCACACCCCAACGCAGCCAGGGCTGTTCAGGCTTGTATCCGTATTTCTTTTTCTTGTCAAATTTCTTTGACAACCAGTTGAAGAAATCCTGGAATATGCCGAGCGGACATATTACTGAGCAGTATATACGGCCCAGTATCAGTGTGCCTGCAATGAGACATACCAGCGTTACGATGCTGAGTGACAGCAGGGCGGGCCCGAACTGTATTTTCTGAAGCAGAGGGTTGTCAAGGACACCTGCAAAATCAATGAACCCGAAGGTGAGTATGGCGATGACTGCAATGGCCACCGCCGTTCTTATTTTGCGCAGCATAGCTCAGAGTCTTACTCTCTTTACATTGATAGACTCCAGATCCATTGTGCCCAGACCCAAAGACTGACCATCGGGGATATGTTCTATATCCTCAAACCTGATGTTCCTGTTTACTTGGGTAAAGAACTTGCCGGCAGCGGTATCCACAGCTACGATATCAGGTGATGCAAAGAGGGCCTTGGTCAGTACCACATCACTTGCGCTGCGTCCCTGAGGGCCGTTGGTGGCAACGGTGCGGTATGCGTCAACAATGTGCAGGACTGCGGGCTTGTAGGTGCAGATATCGGCTATACACTGGTGCAGGCCGCGTGAATGGAAGGCGCGACGGTCCCAGACTATACCCATGTGGTTCTTCATGGCACAGGTCATGAGTGCTCCGCCGTGGTTCTTGAGAACCGGTACGTTGATCCATTTGTCACACTCAATGATAGCTTTGTGAACCTTGGCGTTCTTGAGTGTCTTGCCGTTAGGGATATCAACCTGCTGGTATGATGACTGCTCATGTGCATATACCATGGTGGCACCGGCCTTCTTGACTGCAGCCTCTATTCCGCTATGGTCATAGCAGCGGCTCCAGTTGTCACAGGTATGGTCAAATACCTTGATCTCTGCCGCTCCGGCCTCCTGACACATCTTGATGAGTGCAGTGATAAGGTCCGGGTTGGTGTTGCCTGCCAGTTCCGGGGTGCGGTCCCAGCCTATATTGGGCTTGATTACAATCTTATCTCCCTTCTTGATGAAACGGCCTATGCCGCCCAACTCTTTCATGGCGGCTTCAAGCATTGCTGCCGGCTCACCGTTCATGATTGCGGCAAGGTCAGCATTGCCATCACCTGTAGCGGCATTGGCAGGTGTGGTACTTGCCATGACATCCATCATTCCGCTGGTCTTAACTGTAACGAGTGCTCCGGCTGCAGCCAGAGTCTTTAAGAAATCCCGTCTATCCATAATTGTCTGTGGTAAAAACAATGGTTAGTAATGTTATTTTCGGCTAAATTATGGTTTTTGTTTCAAATTACATACGGTTGAACCTGTAAAACAAACCGTTCCCGTTTTTATTTTAGTTTTATTATGAAAGTTGTTCATTATTTGCTTTCTGTATTATTGGTATAGTAGGTGGTTTTTGTTAATTTCGCGCAATTAACAGAAACAACTGAAAAACCTATAAAACAATGTCCGAGACTAAGAGAATTTCATCAGCTCTGATATCGGTCTTCCATAAGGACGGCCTTGACGAGATCATCAGCAAACTCCATCAGGAAGGTGTTAAACTTATATCTACCGGCGGAACCCAGCGCTTCATTGAGTCGCTCGGCGTACCTTGCCAGGCCGTAGAGGAACTGACAGGTTATCCGTCCATCCTGGGCGGTCGCGTCAAGACCCTTCATCCCAAGATATTCGGTGGTATCCTGGGCCGTCGTGAAGAGGAGAATGATGTGGCTCAGATGCGTAGTTATGACATTCCTGAGATTGACCTGGTTATAGTTGACCTCTATCCCTTTGAGGATACCGTAAAGTCAGGCGCTGAGGATGCTGATATCATTGAGAAGATTGATATAGGCGGTATCTCACTTATCCGTGCCGGAGCCAAGAATTTCAATGACTCTGTCATCGTGGCCAGCAAGGATCAGTACAAGCCTCTGCTCGACATCCTTAACGAGCGTGGTGCTGAGACTACCCTTGAGGAGCGCCGCTGGTTTGCCAAGGAGGCATTTGCCGTTTCATCATATTATGACAGTTGCATCTATAACTGGTTCGCATCAGGTGATGATGAGGATCA
>JAEEGL014051179.1_pt1 | contig 34711 bp, 55 predicted proteins | sample 9134231 | NCBI WGS metagenome assembly JAEEGL01 (sample SAMN16246548, study PRJNA631951) | gut metagenome | biome: gut microbiome; feature: rumen; material: fiber-attached | host: Bos | place: Iran: Karaj | collected 2018-10
AGAACCAGATCTCGCGACCGCCCTGGAGAGCTTCCTGGACGACCATGCGGCGACCGACGTAGTACTTGTTTCTGTAGTAGTTAGGCGAAGAGTTGATTTCTTTGGAATTCATCATGGTTTACTCCTTTTGGTTGGGTACATACCCCAAATACGGACCGGACGGAAGCCCGGACCGTTCTGGAGAGTATTTCTGGAGTGATCACATGTTTCAATACACTCATTTGGCTCCAGTGGAGCCAAATGATAAAAGCTGGATATTACATGAAGGAGAGGATGAACTGGATCGCCTTGACCGTCCAGCCGTCGCCCAGCATGTTGTAGATATGGGAGTTCGCCACGTCCATCTTGACCCAGTCTGGGATGGTCTGGAGCCGTCTGTATTCCAGCGGAGTGAGACGACGCACGCGACCGCCGTCCATTACCTTGACCTGGCGGTTGCCACCGCGACAGCTGGTAAGCGTCGGAGCCTTGAAGGCACGGTTGTAGACACGCTTGAGGATGTCGTGACCGTTGATATGGAGCGTAGCCATGACACGCTTGTCGTCGCCGTGGAGTTCGTAGTCTTCCTTGAAGAAGTACTTCTCGTCGACCTGGGCTTCCAGCACGTCGCCGAGCACGGCACTGCTGGAGGGGAGTTTCGATAGGTCTACCGGGATGTTAGTCCAGTACAGACGTTTTCTGTCCTGGGCGGAGAAGTTCTGGGAGTTGATGAGCACCGGCTGTACGCCGAGTTCCGTCGATATGGCGTTGAGGTCGTCTTTCTTGGAGGAGTCCACGTTCTCGACGAGGAACTTCACGTCCGGGTTGTTGTACGCCTTGATAGCCTTGAGGATCTCGTTGCAGTCGTAGAAGAGACCGGAAATGCCCTTGAGACCGTTGTTGTACTGTTCGCGACCGGCCGTAGCTTTGGAGAGTGAACGGCACGGGCTTCCGAACATGACGAGGTCGATTTTGGGGAGGGATTTCGCCAGGTCTTCCGGGTTGAGCTTGGTCACGTCGCCGAGCTGTTTGGTATCCGGGAAGTTGTCCTGGGTTACCTTGATAGAGTTCTTGTCGATTTCGGAAGCGTAGTAGCGGTCTACAGTTATTCCGAGTTCCTTGAGTGCGATGTGTCCGCAGCTCATGCCGTCACAGAGGGATAGTACGTTCATAAGGTTCCTTTTTGTTGGAAATTAGCTTAAAAACATAGCGGACTGCAATCGGTATGTATCGAATAACCAACAAAAGTTGGCACACTCTAACGAATAAAGCTCGCTCGATTCGCCATCCTCGCCAATGGCCGTCATCGTGCCCGATGATTTTGTCGCTTCTACCGTGTAACGGAACGGTAACTTTGACGTTATGCGAGTACAGCCAAAATGGCTGCCGAAATTCTTTTATTCATCACCACGATATTACCCGATGTATGACAAACATAAAAATTTCTAAAATTGTTTAACTTTTGCGTTGGTACGACCGAATATCGACCGCAGTCCGTTGCGAAGAAAAGCGCCGGGGCAGTTCGGTTCGGCTAGTATACGATAACGCGCTACCGTAATTCGCCTAGTAAGAACCGTCCCTAGTCCAGCATCCGTTTACGAGTTGCCGTGTGACCGGATGTCTCGAATCAGTGTTTAGATGAACGAGACCTCGACATTGGAGACACGTGGAATCGAACCACGGACCTCTGGCATTCGACCAGCACTCTACCTTGCTGAGCTACATCCCCAATAAGATGGCAGACTTAAAATCTGTGACGGGTCGAAATATAGAAAACTATGCTCGACTCGTCAAGGTTTTTTCAAAAAATATTTGGAAGCCCGTCAGACCTGTAGGAAGTGCGGGAATTCGTGACCGAACTCGTCGAGCTTCTTGAGATAGTTGATTCTGGATGTGAAGAACGAGAACACTTTTCTGAGGGTCTGGTCGGTCTTCTTTTTAGGCCATTTCGTGCCGATATACAGGTAGCCGACGATGTCGTCGCCGTTGTCGGAGATACCGACATAGTAACCGGGCATGAAGTCGTTCCAGATGACCTCGAATGTTCCGTGCTTGGTTTCGAGCTTGATCTTGTCCTCGGTGACTGTCAGACCGGTTGTCACATGTCCGCTGTGGCGGAAGCCGGACAAGATTTTCTTCATGGTTTCTTCGATGTCTGAATTGAAGAATTTTGTACATCTACCGAAGATGAAGTCGGTGATCAGCTGGTTGCCGTGTACCAGTTCGTCGGTGCCAGAAGCTTTGATATTCATTTAGAACTCCTTTGTTTGGTTGGTATAAGGGAAATAAGGGCCGGACGGAAGCCCGACCCAGAGAAGCCAGTATTAGTCTATCAAGCCGGACTCACGTCGATTTCAGTAATAAAAATCTTTCGTGTCCTGCACTTGGCGTAGTAGACCTGTATATCAAAGGTGTTGCCGTCGATACGGGCTTCAAAGTCCAGCTCGAAGTCCGTCACGGCTGGTTTCACGTCCTTGAGTTCGAGAATTGTACCTTTAGCCTTGATGTAGCTCTTGATGTCCTTGCGGATCTGGGTCAGCGTCGTATGCTTGTAACAGTAGAAGCTGTGAAAACTGGTTTCAAGGTCGTATGCTACGTTCTTTGCGTCTTGTTTCTTAGCCATGCGATACCCCCTTAAAGACTGAATTGGTTGATGTGGAACACGTCGGAACGCTTGCCGATCTGAACCATGAACGCGTTCACGTACTCAGGTACCGTGACCATGACGGTGCAGATAGAGCCGTCGGCGAGACCGCTGGCGAGCTTTTCGAGGAACTTGCTGGCCAGCTTCCAGTTCTTGATGACTTTAGGCTCTTCCCATTCGGTGCTTTCGTCGGTGCTGTTGCGGTATTCGATAGTAATCGACTCCGGACCGACGTTCTTCTTTGTCGCGAGGATACCGGCGAACGAGTCGTTGATCTCGCCCATGATGTTTTGGGCAGCGACGGCACGGTCGGTATTCGGGTCCCAGCAAGACGGGGCAATGAGGTCGCCATCACAGTGGTCGGTGGTGTAGCAGATAGCCTGGAAGTAAGTAGTCTTTTTCTTAGCCATGATTTAATCTCCTTATCGGTTGGTATAGGAAAGATAAAGGCCGGGCGGAAGCCCGACCCAGAGAAGCCAGTTAGTTGTAGCGTTCCCACGTGAACTTGGCGTATTCCATAGCTTCCGTGGCATCGAACGGCGTGTTTACATCGTCGAGCACGGATCCGCTGAAGTAGGTGTTTACCTCGTCGGCGAACTCGTCGGCGTCGCCCGCTGAAGATCCGTCCACCAGATCAATAATTTTCATTCGACCGACGAACTGGCCGAACTTCTTGTCGGTAATCTTTTCGCCGTCGTACCAGTTGGTGGTAATGTATTCCCAGACGGCACCGCCGAACTCGCCCAGATAGTGCTTGAGGAGCATATCGGCAAGGTCGGCGTTCGCCGCCTTGAGCCACTTGTCCGCGTCCTTATCGGCGTACTTGCCGTCCACCCAGTTCTCGGCGATATCGAAGCACAGGTCGTCACGGAACGCCATGAGGTCGGAGTGCTCTTCGCTGTCCGCTTCGTCGTCGGTCTCGGATACGACGCCGTAGTCCAGATACTCGTCGAGCATACGAGCCATGACGGCTATCTTGTCGTCGCGGTCGTCGTCGGTCGCTGCGTTGCCGGTCTCGGCGATATAGTCTCGACGGGCGGTTTCGTAGTCGTCGTTGATGAAGTAGATGCCGTTGGCTCGGCAAGACTTGTCGAGCTGTTCGTTGGTAAGTTCTTTAGTTTCCATGATTAGGTCTCCTTATGGTTGGTGTATATAGGGGAAATAAGGGTCGAGCGGAAGCCCGACCCAGATAAGAAATTAAATATTAAGGAAGCTTGTCCAGCTTGTCCAGAAGCGACTTGTATTCGTCGGTTCCACTGAGCTGGTCTAGAGCGTCGATACACTCCTGGATCGCCGGAACCTGGTGCCCGTCGAGCTTGACGACGTTAGTCAATGCGACGCCCAGGGCTTCTTTCAGCGCTCCGAACGGGCGGTCTGGCGATCCCCATGAAAAATTAAATTCCTTAAAATTGTGCTTGACGCTCACGACGCCGATATAGCGGTCGGCTTTTTTAGTCCAGCGGAGCAACATCCCGGCAAATTTATGGTTCGGCTGCCAGCCTTCCCAGAACTCTTTAGACTTCATTATCTTGAGTTCCTGGATCTCCGGGTATTTCGTTTTCAGCGCGGAACAGAAATTATTTATTAGGTCTCTGGCCTGGTCCAGAAGTGTACGTTTTACCGGCGTGAGCTTGCGCCATTCTGTTGCTTTTGTCATATTAAAATTCCTATAAACTATTGACCGATATACATGAATACTGTATATTTGCGATAGTAGGTTGTTGGATTTGGATATAGCAAGGATATGAGCAATGGAAGCAAACAGCCTTGCCTAAATTACTCAAGTTCACTGACTTACGTAAGAATAACCCATGACTGAAATAGTGGATTTTCTTGCATAGGAATATGCTCTTTTGTAGGCAAATACATATAGTTGTCTATACTTCTATATAGATTTGATATTTCATGATATAACTCCCGGTTAAAAAGAAAAAAGGCTGGCACGGCGAAGGAACCACATCAAAAAATAAGAGCCGTGCCAGCCGGATTTAAAAATTTCCCCCACGTCCTTTAGGAGGTTCACTGGACGGCAGGACGTGGGGAAAAGAGTCCAACCACGCCGCCCAGGATTAAAAATTAATGCTCGTGGCAAGCAATGATTTTGCCTTTCGGCTTGTCAATGCACAGACGGCACTTGTCACAGTGTACGTCCTTGCGGACGGTTTTGCCGTCCTTGACGACGTAAGCGGGACAGTAGATGTCGGGCTTAATGAAAAGTTTTCCGTCGTCGAAGACAAAAGCCTTGGCGTTCGGCAAGTGCTTGACTTTTTCAAATTCCTTCACGCCAGCCTTATGCCAGATCGAGAAAAGAATTGTCAAGTTTTCAGGCACAGCTCCCTTGAGCAAAAACTTTTTCGCCATCTTGAACATCTTTGTGTAGATGTAGAAGCGTGTTTCGGGGAGGGACGCCGCCAGCTCGCACCACATCGCAAGCTGGTCGTCATATTCCAGCTCGCCGGACTGGTTTATGCGAACCATGGCGAAGCGACGCTTCTTGATCAAGGCGTACAGGTCGCTCTTGACTTTGTCAAGGTCGTACCTCATGCCCCACGTGTTGCGTGCCTGAGAGAAGATCACGCTCGGGAAGCGGTAGCTGGCTCGCACGTAACAGTCGTGCTTGCATTCGGAACAGTTGGAGCACGTTCCCTTAATGTTCTCAAGGACGCCGCTCATTCCGACGTACACGTAGTCGCCCATGAGGGTACTGAAAGTAGGGATTTTGCCCACTTTCGTATTGCCCATGAGGTTTAGTCCGTACGTGAAGGTTCTCGGATCGAACTCGAAGTCCTTAATGCCCTCGGACGGCGTGATAGTGTTGTCGGTTTCGTTAAACATACCCATGACTTAACTCCTTTCTTTTAAGTGTTATCGGATGTTTGCTTAGCTTAGATAGAGTCCGGACAGAAGCCCGGACCAGTTTAGGCAGTGATTACTTGGCGAACTTGGCGTTATTCTGCGCTCTAACGTCCTTCAGGCGACCGACGACCTTGGCCGCACCCTCTTCCACCTTGACGGCTGCGGCGTCCGCTGCGTTATCCGCTGCGTCTTTGCCGATATCCTTCAAAGTAGTCGCCGCCTTGTCTACGATCTCGGACGTCGCCTTCGACGCCTTCTTTTTGGCGCTTGGCGAGGCGAAGTAGTACACGCCGCCGATCACTGCTATTACGAGTATTGCGATTATAGTTTTCATGTGGTTTCTCCTTATTTGTTGATTTGTTTAATCTTGAGGTAGAGCGACAGGTTGCCTTTACCAGTCACGATCTCACTTGCATGGGTGCAGTCATGGAGGGTAAGCGTGGTATCGGGGATGTCGTCCTTTACCATATTAAAAATTATTTCAGCGGCTTCAGCACGGAACCCGTAGACGGCTTCCTGCTCCACGAGCGACACGTGGTCGCCGTCCTTGCGGTAGCCGATGACGATGAACGTACCCTCGGGCTGGACGGTGCCGTTGATGAGGTCGGCAAGCTCGTCGGCTTTCTCGCGGTCCGGCAAGCGTACCTTGATGTAGTGCTCCCACACGTCGTCGCTACCTGACTCCACGACCTTGATAGTCCAGGTCGGGTTTCCAGATCCCTTGCTCAGGTCATAGGCGTAGTCCGCGCCGTCGTCATCATCGGGGTACAGGTCGTGAAAGAAGTGCTCAACGGCTTCCACGTCCTTAGAGGTCAATTCATAGATTTGGTTCAGCCAGTCCGTATCATACGGGTCGTACTCACGTACGTTGGTGTTAATACTCATGCTTTAAATCTCCTATATCGGTTGGATGTAGCTTTGATATCTCTGAGACAGAAGCCCGGACGCCCGTAGGGAGTAAAAAATTATTCCGAGCCAGCGAAAAGCTGGACTCCAGTCCAGCGATCCGCCTATTTGGTATTGTTTAACCAATCTTTGAAATTTTAATTGTCTTGAGCTGGTCGAGATCCAGTTTCTTGAGTTCGTCGCGAGCGGACTCGTCGAAAATAATTTCGTGGCGTCCGTTCTTGTACATCTCGGCTTCGAGATCCTCGATCTGGTCGAGGTCCGGGTCGCCCTTAAATTCAAAAATAGAAATATAAGGACGCTTGAGGTCCTGGTTTGTGATTACCACCGGTTCGCGACCGTTCCGGACGTTAAGATATGCGTTCCATGCCATAATGACTCCTAAAAGGGAAAGAGCGGGCTGGAGCGAGCCAGCCCAGCTCGGGTTGATGGTTACTTGAGAAGCCAGTTGAGGGCGTCGTCGAGCTTGTCGTACGAGCAGTAGTGGTTCGCACCGCCAGTGGAGTCCTTCTCGTTCTTGGCGTTGCGGAAGAGCACCTGGCCGTACCAGTCGTTCCAGCGGACGTCGCTGATCGAGACGTACACGTACTTGTCGCCACGCTTGAAGTAGGCGGACGCGATGAAGTAACCGCCGCTGAAGCTGACCAGTTCAGAGTTCGTCTTCTCGGCGAGCTTCTTGAGCTCGCGACGCAAGATCGGCACGAATACCTTCTTGCAGAAGTTGTGGTGCGGATAGTCGCCCTGATACTGCTCGGGGACGTTGCAGTTCTCGAAGTCGTAGTCCTTAAATGCGGCGACGGTCTTTTTAGTAGGGATAGTGCTAGTTTTCATTGGTAACTCCTTTGTGATTGGTTGGATGTAGCATTTATGCCGTCCAGACGGAAGCCCGGACGCCGTTGGGGAGTGATTAATGCCCCTCGTGGCGGAAAAGAATGCGTCCGACGGCTTTCCCCAACCGCCGGACGCTGTAGCTACCAACCACGGAGCTATTGTCTTAAACCTTGTAATAAGTGGGCGATGACCTCGACAGTCCAGCCGTTGCCTATCGCCTCGATGCGCTGGATCCTCGAACAGCCAGCCTTGCCGGTGTATCCGTCCGGAAGCGTCTGCAACCGTTCGCACTCGGTGACCGTGAGCGGTCGGATCTGGCAGCCGGTCGCCCTGGCTTCCTCGTCGGTGAACCTCGGGTTAGCCTTGAACAGAGCCTTGAGCGGAGCCGGGTCCGCGTCGAACACGCCCTGACCCATCGACTTGCCCAGGTAGCGACGGCAGAGGTAGCCCTGAGAGCCCTGGAAGCCGGCGTAGCGTCGAGCGAGGCAGAGCGACTTGTCGCGGTCCGCGACGCCGTACTCGAGTATGCTGGACAGCGTCACGCCCCGGTCCTGGGGGACGCTGGCGTTAGGTATGTTCGTCCAGTAGAGCCGTTTCCTGGTCTGTGCCGATACCAGCGCGGAGTTGATCTCGAGCGGACCGTGACCGAATGCGTCGGATATCGCCTCCTTGATCGCAGGGCTCATCGAGGCGTTGTTCTCGTACAGGTAGTACTTGACGCCGGACTCCTTCCACGCCCTTATATATTGGCTGAACAGGTCCCAGCCGACGCCCGAATTGGTTGTTTCTCTACCATGACCAGCACGGGCCACGGACCACGCAGTGCACGGGCTGCCCCCGATAAGCAAGTCGAACCCCTTGTACTGTGTGAAGTCGGCCTTGAACACGTCGCCGCCCTGTTCGGTCTCGGGGTAGTTGGACTGGGTGATATTGATGGCGGACTTCTCGATCTCGTAGGCGACGTAGCGATCCACTGGGATTCCAGCTCGGTCTAGTGCTACGTGTCCGCAAGATATTCCGTCAAAGAGCGATAAAACTTTCATAAAATTTTCTCCGTGGTTGCCCTAGAAATTAGCTCTTTTTGAGTTGAATTCCCAGGGCTGGCACGGAAAATATTTATGCAGGGACGACCTTGACCTCCACCGGTGTTTTAGACGTTTTTACAATATTGGCAGCTTTTTCGGCGGCTTCGGCTGCCGTATCTGCCTTGATAACTTTTTTGCTGTTGCTGACGATAATATTGTATGCCATTGTCACTCCTTGATTGGTCTGGACGGTTATTCGATGTTGTTGTCTTCCAGTTCCTTCAGTTCATTGACGAGGCAAGAGACTTCGCAACACAGCTTGTCACGGTAGATACCGTAGGCGTGGGCTTGTTCCCTGACGAACTGGGCGAAGAATTCGCGACGGTCGTCGAAGTTCTTGTAGTTGCCGCCACGTTCCGAGATTTCGTGGTATACGCCCTTAGCCTCGAAGTCGTGGACTCCGCCGTAGGTGCAAGCCATAACCACTTCAACGTCGAACGGTTCCGTACTCGTAGTAACGCCGCACTCGCCAGACGGCTCGAACAGCTTGCCGGCAGTCGCGGCGGCTTCTGCGTCGTTCTCTGTTCCGTGCTCGAACCAGTCAATGCCGGCGTTTACCTTGCGGTCACAGTTGACAAAGTCGTATTCGTGACCGGCGAGGATGTAGCCGATCTGGTTGAAAGTGAGGAAGGCGAAAAGGTCGGTCTTTTGCCCCATGTAAAGCTTGATGTTTGCCATAAAATCTCCTTGATTGGTTGGTATAAAGAATATAAAGGGCGAGCGGAAGCCCGCCCCAGGGAGCGACGGCGTTAGATGTCGCCGTTCGCTACTTTCTTTCCAGCATAGAGCTGGTTGAGCACCGCGTTATAACGAGCACATTCAGAGCTGTTAGGGTCGCAGCCGTTCACGGCAGCCGTGTACTTCTTGATAGCCTGCTCACGCGTCTTGAAGTCCTCGCGCTGGTTATAACAGACGACCGTCACAGAGTCCAAGAGCTTGGGGTTGGTCTTCGGCACGACCGGAGCCGGGACGCTCATGACGCGGTAGTGGTGGTACTGACCCATGACGTCTACATCGATCTTGCCTTCGTCCAGGTTGCCGGTCACTTTGCACTTGAGACCGCAGTCATTAGCGTACTTGTTCGCTAGCGTTTCGGCGTGCTTGTAAGCACGGTCGTAATCGGTAAACGACTGCTGAGCGACGTCTACTTCGTCGGTATCGTTATCGTCCGTTTCGACAATAATGAAAATCAAATCTTTCTTGTTAGCCATGATATAACTCCTTATCGTTTGTGGTTGGCTTTCTTGTATAGGGGAAATAAGAGCCGGACGGAAGCCCGTCCGGCGGTGGACGGTGGTACGCCGTTAGGCGTCCGTGTTGTCAATGTAGATGGACTCCGCACCGATCCCGAGTTGGTCAAACGTTGACACGGCTTCCGGTCTGAGAGCCAGCTCTACGGGCGGGTTGGTAAACTGGAACACGACCAGTTCATCGCGGTCTATGTAGCTCAGTTCAACGTCAAGCCCTTTAGACTTCAGGGCGTCAATGAGTTCATTGGACGCTTCGGCGAGGTTTGCGTAGAAGTGGTCGGCTGCGTCGCCGGCCGCCATATTTTCCTGCAAATCTTTAAACTGATCCAGCGTCTTGATAGGGGTGTCGGACAGAGCACGGCTGAACTTATTGTATTCGGCCGGGCAGACCTTGTCTACGGCTGTAAAAGCCAAAAGGGTATCGCCGGTAATTGCTGTAGTTCGCATTTTTAACTCCTTGTTAGTGGTTGGTTTCTTTGTATAGGGAAAATAAAATCCGGACGGAAGCCCGTCCGGAACGGGAAATTACTTGGCGTAGCTGGCTCGCTCTCCGACGAAACCCGTGACCACAAAGTCAGCGTTCGCACTCGGGCTGAACAGGGCTCGGAAGTCGTCGCTCGTGCCGCAGTAGAAGCCGATGGCGTCGTCGTTCGCGTCGCTCTCCGCACCTACCTTGATGGCGAAGCCGTCCTCGGTGGACCCGTCGTTCCACGTCACGGAGCAGCTCAGGACCTCGGGGAGGTCCAGCTTGGCAAGCTCCGCCTCTATAGCGTCGTCTAGACGCTTGGACGTGTCTTGCACGTCCACGAGGTCAAAGCGGTACTCCTCGCTAGGGTACTCCTTAGACAGCTCAGGATAGGTCTTGTAGAGCTGCGTGAGCACGGCGACCTCGTCGTGGAGGTCTAGGTCGTCCGGCACGTCTATCGTCGCGATATTCGTGCAGATATACTCGTCCTCGTCTTGATGGCGGACGTACTTCTTGAGAAAAATCTTTATTGTCTTCATGGATAACTCCTTTCTGATATAGCTGAAATAAAAATAAAACAGAAGCCCGGACGGAAATAGGGAGTGCAAACTCGCCGGCGTCAAGCGTAGAAGGGGCGGTTACCCGCCCCTGTAAGGATCAACAAAATGAATAATCATTCAACCAAAATATATTTCTTGTAGATGTCCTCGATCTCTTGCTTGGACAGCGTGAAGCTGTGGGTCTTTTTGAGGTAGGTGGAGTTGTAGGCGTCCGCCCTGGTCTTGACAAAATCAAACTTTTTGTCGCCGCCTTCCCAGCCGATGACCTGGTGCGTGTCAATGTTGTAATACCATATCCACTGGCAACCGAAAAACGGTCTGTGACGGTTGAGAACGTCAGCCTGGGTCTGAACCGGCTCGGTCCGGATGAAGGATCCGATATCTCCGGAACACACTCTTCCGGCAGAGTCGCACTGGATCGGCAAGTAGCCAGTCTTTTGACCGCCGATAAGGCTCTGAGCACGGTCATAAGCCAGGTGTTCGCGACCGCCCTTGAACGTAACGCCGTTCACTGTAGTCGGCTGGAGGAAGCGACCACTGGGCTTCCAGAAGTCGGTCTTGAGGTAGTCGCCGATGTTGTACGCCGTCCACTGCTTCAACGACTTGTTTGACTCAAAGTGGTGGAAGTAGCATATGGTCTGCTTCTTACTGCTGTAGGGCTTGATGTCGTCAATGACAGCCATAGCTTCAAACGCAGCCTCAAGTTCCTTGAAGCTCATGCACTTGATGTCTCCAGCGTGGTCGGCGATGTGCATGACAGAGCAATACCTAATTCGGTCGCCCTTCTGTAGTGCTATAATTCCTCGTGTTCCCATATTAACTCCTTTGTTGGTTGGTATAGAGAAGATAAAGGGCGAGCGGAAGCCCGCCCGCCGAGGCGACAGTACTGGCTAAACGGTGTGCCACCAAAAGCTACGGTTACGACTGCTGGTTCGGTCGGTTTCGCTCATCGGCACCTTTTGCACTCGCAAGGTGCGGTTATTGACTCCGTAGCTGTTGATACCGTCTTGATAGTAGCAAAAGTAGCCTTTCTTCTTGAACTCTTTCGCCACTTCAATTGCGTCCGTCAAGTGGTGATATTCCGTAGAGCCGTGGTAGCCAATCATGTGCTCGGTGCAAGGAATATCTGTCCAGTTGCTGTTTTTCAGACCCTTGAGGATTTGTTGCGTAATCACGTCCAGCTCGGCTTGATGAGCGGAGTTCTGCTTGGCGATGAGGTCGGCTGAGTTGTTCTGTGGGATATCAATCATGTTTAACTCCTTGTGGTTGGTTGGTATAGGGTATATAGGGGTCGGACGGAAGCCCGTACCCCCTACGACAGTTAGAACTTAATCGCGACGATGTTTTCAAACGGAATTGCTACCGAATACAGTCTTTCTTCGCCGACAACTGTTTTGAGCGTATCCACGTAGCCACGCTGGTAGTGACGGTCATACTTGCTACCAGTGCGGTCGGTGTAATATCCGACGATGTCGTTTGGCTTATAACAGCTTGACGACAGTTGAAAGTATAGGTGGTTGATGGTAACCACGATGAAGCCGTCCTTAACCGATACAGTGTCCAGGAAGTCGCTCGGCTTGAGCTTCTTGTCATAATCGGCGAGAACTTCGGCGAATTTTTGTGCATCGCCGTCTTCAGCATTTGGATAACGAGTTAGATACACGCTCAATGTCGCAGAACTGCTCATTCCGGTGGTGTACACGATTTCTGCTACGCCGTTCGTCTTGGCAACCTTGAGCATGGCGTTAATTGTCTTCTTGTCCATGATAACTCCTTGTGGTTGGTTGGTATAGGGCGTATAGGGGTCGGACGGAAGCCCGTACCCCGATGGGCATTACCCTAGTCGCGAGTACACGTCAGCCATCTCCTTAGCGGACGCAGCGTAGCGGTATACCGCTCCCTGGATGTCAAGGGCGGTTTTCGTCTTGTCAAAGTCCTCAGACCCCTTCTTGAGAAGCTTGCCCTTGTTGCTGAGGTAGTTCCGGTAGGAAATGCGGTACTTGAGCGTGTCGCCCTTCCACGAGATCTCCAGTAGGATTTTCTCAACACCCATCTTGTTTTTGTGCGACTGGATGTCGTAGTTCTTGACGTAGCTACCGCCACGGGCGGAAAGTCCGCACGAAACGGCGGAAGCCTGGAATACTTCTGTTCTGCTGATGTTCATGTTATCTCCCTGAGATACGTTTCTTGCTCGGTTTGACGATACGGGTCTTTGCCATGTGGGTTTCTCCTAGAAATGAATTGTAAACTTGCTCTCGCCTACGTGTGGGTAGACTTTAATCTTGATGAACTGCTTGCGGTTGCCGCAAATGCTGGCAGCCATCTCTATGATCTTGGACTTGCTCTTCTTTTCCTTGCCGTCAAGGTCTTCGTAGAGGTTGTAGACGTGGTCCTCGCTCGTCGGCACTCCTCGCACGTTCTTGGTAATCACGACGTGGATTAGGTCGCGCTTGTAGCGTTGCAGAGCCAGGAAGCCGTTCGCGAGCTCGCGAACCTTGTCCGGACGGGTGCAGCGGATCGGCTCGTCTTTGAGGTAATTTGGAATGTTCATAGAATCTCCTTGTGTAGATTGGGTAGCTTCGGTCCGGAAGCCCGTCCCGTCGGAGCTGGTCAGCAACAGTCCACGCTCGTCCAGGTCCTTCTTGTGTGCTCTCATGGCTCGTACGGCGTCCCTGTGCTTGTCCTTGTCGTAGTAGTCAGACCAGTGCTCCTTGATGTACCTGTCGTTCTTGGCTTTGGCTTCCGGGTTGACTATCAAAAGAATTAATTTCTTTGATACCCCGTACTCGGTCGCCAGCTGTCTCGCCGATACTCCGCCGGCTTTGTACCGGTGCTCGATCTCGGCTTTCTGCGCGTCGGTCAGCTTCCGCCGCCGGTCGTGCTGTGCCGGAATTATTTTATGTTCAAACTTGTAGGGCATGTAGAACTCTCCTACAGCAATATAAGAAATTGTTGTGCGGTTGTCAATAGAAAAATTAAATTTAAAAGGGGGTGAGTTGCCCCACCCCCTAACCAACGGAGTTAAGCTAAAGGCTGTCTACGAGGGCGAGAAGCTGTTTTTCCCACTCAAAGGCGGCTCGCATGAATTGAATTACGGTCGCATGGTACCCGTCGTTGTTCGGCTTGCGGTAAAGTTCTTCGGTACTGCGATAGTGTTCTTCTTTCAAGTCGGGGTACTTGAGCCATACACCTTCTGGGCTGAACATGGAATAGTACATGGTGGATGAGCACTTGTGCTCTACCCCGATACCGAATACCGAGTTCAGCTTGTTATCCTCTTCACGGCGACAGTAGCGATAAGCACTGAATGCGAACTCGTACTGCGAGGTTTTGAACTTGACTACCGGAAGCGTAGTGAGCTTTGAGAGCTTGGCGGCGACCTGGCTGAGGAACGGTACGCGCTTGCTGAAGTCTTCAAGTAAGACGTTGTAAGAGGCGAACTCGTCGTCAACAGCCTTCGCAACGGCGGCGTCGTGATCTTCCTTAGCCTTGACGAGCGAGTCCAGCTTATTGAGTCGCACCGTATTGAGCTTGGCTTCGGCTTGCTTGATGGCTTCCATCGGGTCAACGTTCTTGGTTGTGGTCTTTTTGGTCTTAGTAGTCATGTTTAACTCCTTGAGATTGGTTGGTTTCTTTGTATAGGGGAGATAAAGGGCGGACGGAAGCCCGTCCACCGTACGGCAGTACTAGAACGAGAAATCGTATCTGCGAGCGTATCTGCGAGCACGATGCGGACCGTGGGCAACCAGTATGATGACCGTTCCCTTTAGTACTCTAGGAAGCGTCTCGTTGACGGCTTCCGCTATGATACTGTTGGACTTGGCACGACCCACGGTAATCTTACCAAGATTATCCCAGCAATGCTTCTTGCGGTTCCACTTGTGGAGGAACGTGTCTACCCACGCATTATCCCCGTCTGGGTCGCACTTGTCTCTGACCATGCAGAGTCGGTTTGCTATTGCATGGACTGCGGCGGCACGCTTCGGAGTGAGCGTGGTAAGTTCGTTCTTGTAGTAGTCTTTCATGTTTAACTCCTTTGCGGTTTGTTTTCTTGTATAAGAAAAATAAAGGGCGAGCGGAAGCCCGCCCCAGTCCAGTTGGTATTGCTATACCAGCTCGTTAGCAATGACCCCTAGAATATCGCCTTATGGTGGATATAGGTCGCCATGCGTTCAAACACGTCCGACGAGGGATCAATGTTGATACGCTCAGGCTCGCTGGGGGCGTACACGTCCGCATGGTCATCGGGGTAGACCGCGTGATCCTTGAGCTGGGCAAGATATGTTCCCTTGTTGCCCTTGTCATCGGACAAGAAAACTTTTGCAACTGACTTGTCGCCCTTATAATTAAATTCAACGTGGTCGGCTGTCCACCAGCCATCGTCTACAAATTGTACTTCTTGTTTCGGCATGATTACTCCTTATTGTTGGTATAGGAAAGTTAAGCGGTCGTTACCCTAGCGAAAAGGGCTTCGTCGTCCATGAGTTCTTTGTACAGGTTCTTGTACATTCGGCAGCCCATGCCGATTAGGAACTTGTCAAAGCGGACGATGTGTTCACAGCGGATAGTGCTTCCCCACTTAGCTGGTGCCGTAACCGCCCTAAGCGTGTTGCAGATGTTGATGTTGCCTTTGCACGAACGCATTTGGCGGAGGATTTCAGCCAGTTCGGGGTGGTTCGCCGAGGGCTTGTGGTACAAAATCCAGGTCTCGTCGCCGTGGATACGGCAATACTCAACTACTGGACTTTTAGGGTTGATGTACACGTTACGGTAGAATATAGATACTCCACCAGGTTCAAGCGAACCTACCCCAATAGGATAGAGGGGGAAGCCTTTTTCGTCTGTAACATTGTCACTGCAAATCTGTCGCATATTTAACTCCTTATCGTTGGTATAGGAAAAATAAAAATAAAACGGAAGCCCGAACGGCTGGAGGGAGTGAAAACTCTCCGCACCGGAAAAGAAATACTGCCCGTGAGGGCAGCTTTCTTAGGCGACTGCGACTATCGGATAGTCCGTGTACGTGGAGTCAAAGAAAATATCCAGGGTCAAGCGGAACAGCGTGCCATCAGCCTTGACCACGACTCTGTTTCTGTCTTTGTAACAGAATCGGAACTGGTCGCCCTTCTTGAACTCCCAGCCGTTGGTACACTTGAAGTCCTCCCTCGCCTCCAGCACGTCCATAGGGGTGAGGTTCTCTATGTAGTGGTTCAGACGTTGCAGACGCTCGCAAGCCAGCAACCACGGTGCTTCGTACCGGAGCGGAGGCATGTTCCGCTTCGCGAGCTGGTTGCGAAGCCAGTCCGCCGCCTTGACGTTGTGCTGGTTGAAGCCGGTCGTGGAGTCCAGCGACTTTACCCAGACTCCGTCCGCACGGTTATGTACCATCAGCTCGATCAAGAACGGACGGTCGTCGCTCTTCCTAATGCACTTGAGGAACGCTCCGCACTGTCCGACGAATTCAGCCCTGCCGGTACGCTTGATATCCTCTATGTAGTCCTGGTATACGTCCTTAGCGGTACGCCAGTTGAATTGGTTGCTCCAGCCCATATCTTAACTCCTTTGTTAGTTGGTTGGTTTCTTTGTATAGCAAAGATAAAGGGCGAGCGGAAGCCCGCCCTCGAAAAGAAAGTATTTCTAGACTATTACCTCTATATCCTCCTCGTTGTTCTGCTTTCTCAACGATGCTGGTATATCATCGTTATCCGCGATCCATGAGCCTGGGATATAGCTGTCGGTGCATTGACCGCCCAGTCTGACTTTGCCCTCCTTGACAAGTTTGGCGATTATTGTATCGTCCCGTTCGTCTGAAATAATCTTTTTCAGCTCGGCTGTGGTCAGATCGACCTCCGCATACAAGCGGAACCCGACGGAAATCTTTTTCGGTTTACGTGCCATGTTACTCAACCTCCACTTCGTTGATGTCAAATTCAGCCCAGGTACCGCTCTCGTCAAGGTTGATAGAAAATCCGTCTGCGACGTTCAGCTGCTCGGCGAGGTCGTCTAAACTGTTTGCGTCGTCGTGGGAGCACTCGCAATAGTTTTCCTTTAAAATTGTTTTTCCGTCCTCGGCGAGCACGTCGTGGGTCTTCAGATAGTCAGTAACTTTTTCGATCAATACTGCACGGGCCTTTTCAATTGTTTTACGGACGATCGGTGTGTCCAAACCGTCGTCGCCGTGGCGGTCGTTCCAGCGGCAAGTGATAACAAAAACTTTTTCAGCGTTCTGCATGATTTACTCCTTGAATGAGGTTGGTATAAAAGGGATAAAGGGCGAGCGGAAGCCCGCCCCAAGACCGACAGCTAGTCGGGCATGCACTCCAAGAGGTTGCCGTCGTATACTCGTGCGTGCTCCGTCTTTTTCTTGTCAAGCGTGAGCACCGGAGCGGCGTTCGGGTCTATCTTGACGTAGCACTGCATGATGTACTGACCGCTCTTCTCGTCGTAGATGCCGTGCGGGTAGCACTTCGTGTGACGGATCGAGTCAATCGGGTACGTGACCCACTTGCCGTCCTTTTCCACCTTTTTGGCGTCAAGGGCGACGATGGTAACGTACTTCGGAGTACGGGCGGTAACACGCCAAAAGGTACGTTCGTATCCGTCGGGGAATACGGTCGTCGTGACGAACACGTCGCCCTTCATGATTTCATTGGCGGTAAACGGAATGTGGTCGGGGATAATTCTTTCAGCCATAACTTAACTCCTTTGTTTGGGCTTTTCGTTTCTCGTATAGCATAGATAAAGACCGTCCGGAAGCCCGTCCCACCGTGGGGAGTGCTCCGAGCGGTTTCGTCGTAAAAGAGCGGAGGAACACGTCCTCCAGGCTCTCCACGTCACCTATACTACTTATCGTCTATTGTGAGGAATGTGTAAAGCGACGGCGTCAATTTGCACAACAGCCAGCCGTCTGTGTTGAACTTGTGCTTTTCGGCGACTCTCTGAACGAATAGGGCGGTCGCTTTCGCATAGCTCTGTTCTGTTGACTTCATCTCGGGAAACAGCGACGCCGTAGCTGTCGCCTCGTACTTCGGCGGATAGACGTCGTACGCACCAGCTTGGATAACTTCCACGTCAAAGTTACGGCGGATACGGAACCCCCACAAGGTGGGCATATTATCGCCCAGCTCCAGCGAGAACGCCTTGAGGTCGTTCCGCTTCACTTCCATGTACTGGAGTATCATGTAATCGGCGGCGGTTCGGTAAGAAATCTTGACCGTCTTAGCTTTCTTGTCAAGCTCAATAAAATCTCTGACGGCGTGAGGCATTGTTGGGTGAGGCATAATTAACTCCTTTCGTTGATTGGTTAGGCATTACATAAATTAATAAAAAACGGAAGCCCAGTCAAGGGCTGGGAGTGAAAATTCTCCTCTTTTTATAAAAATGAAAAGGGGGAGGGCGACCCCTCCCCCAGCGGAGTTAAGCAAAATTATCCGAGAATTTCTTTAAGGAAATCCCAGCCAGTCGTTCCGCAGGCGTTAATCGGCTTGTCAAGGTAGAATCCGATTAGACCGCTGATACAAGGTATTACGTTCGTTCCGATGAACTTGAGCGCGTCGGTGAGCTTCGGGTCGTCGTACCCCTTGACGTGGCTGATGGTCGTGTAACCGAGCGATACGGCAGAGCCGTCACGCTGGACGTCCGCCAGGTTCACGTCCGACTGCTCGATCCCACCGGTACGGGCGATGGAGGCGAGCTTGTCCGCCGAGAACTGGTCTGGCGTGGGTACGAGGTACAGGTTGAGCCCGAAGAGCCCTTCAGGATAGCTGTCCGACGATACCTGGTTGTGCCAATCAATGACCTCAACCATGACCTTGCAGTTGATGGTACGCCCGTCGATCTCAGGCTTGACCACTTCCTTGCTCTCAAGAAGAGTGTCGTCCTCGTCAATAGAGGTGGACGTGAAGTTGTTTTCAAGCTCGTCAAGCGGCTTGTTGCTTTCAATATTAAACATTTTCATGATTAACTCCTTTCGTTTCTTGTATAGGATAGATATCCGACGTCCGGAAGCCCGTCCCACGCTGGGGAGTAGTTCCAGCCAGATCGAAAAATAAAATCCGATAGAACCACACCAAAGGCTCTATCGGACGTGGGTTGACTCACCCCTAGAGTACGCCCTCACAGAACGTATTAGGGTCGTCAAGGTCTACGTGGTAGACCTTAATCTTGTAGTCCAGTTCAAGGTTCGGAACGTCGTCGAACTCGTCGCGTATCTTCTTAGCGAGCTTAGTGATGAACGTCTTAACGTATTCCTCAGCTCTGAGGTGGTCGTTAGGGCAGTACTTGCTGGACGTGTAGTGACCGACGACCTCCATGCCATGCATATAAGCGTCAAAGTTGCTCATAAAGAAGCGAGGGGGAAGTGAACGGTTGTCGGGCGAGTAGACCGAGTTTTCAAAGACGAAGATACCGTCCTTAGAGCGAGGGTCGCTCATTGGGTAGGATTCGTGCAAGCGGTCGCAAAAGTCGCTCCAGCGGACGGCGTATTCGCCCTTGAGCCAGCCAGGACCCATAGCGTACAGACCAGCGATGTTCAAGCGGTATTCAACGTAAGCTATCTTTCTCATATCTTAACTCCTTGTTAGGTTGGTTTGCTTTCGTATAGGGTAGATATACCCCATACGGAGGCCCAAACGACGCCAGCCGGTTAATCGGCGTCCGGACGGCACGAGGCGAGTTTCTGAACCTCGTAGAGCACTTTCTGTTCGCACTCGGACTTATATTGCTCCACGATTCGGTTTACCTCTTCAGCATTGCACTTGTCCGTTCCTTTACGGGTCACGGCTGTATAGTCCTTAACTTCGGTGTGGTAATAGCTAGAGCCGTCTTCAGTGCAAAGGGCTTCTTGCCAATACCGATTATCCACGTCAGACTTGCCCCAATAGACGATAATCGGGAACCAACGGCGTTGATACTTGTTGTATTCTTGACGTAACACGTAGACGTTAGACCAATTCTTAGGGTTGAACCAACGCTCATGGACCTGTTCAGCGTCATTCGCGACTTGCTTGAGCTCGTCTATCTGAGCTTTCAGCTCGTCCGCGTTGAGAGCCTTAATCTGTTCAAAAACATTTTCAACAAGTCGGTCTGTAGACGCGTTTTCGTTCGGAGCACAGAGCCAGCTCGTCACCAGCTTTTCAATGCTTGCGAGCGGTTTGGAAATTCGGCTAATGCACGAGTCCAACTTGTCTACGTGGTTTTTAAGCTTGAGGTTTTTCATCTTAACTCCTTATCGGTTGATATAAAAAAGATAAAGGGCGAGCGGAAGCCCGCCCCAGGGCTGATGGTCACTAAGTGTGCTGCATCATAAATTCAAGGTTTTTGACTGCCTCCTTAGCATAGTACTCGTGGCTGAACCTGAGATTTTTGTAGTCATTGAGCGGTTCAGAGTTCTCAAAGAATTTTTTGGCGTCCGCGACAAGCTTTTCAGCCTTTTCAAGTTGCTCAAGAACTTTGGTGCGGGTCTGGTCCCACTTAGCTTGCAGATCCTTGGTCCTGGTCTTCTTGTATTCGTCCACTTTGGCGAACTGACCATCGATCTTGGCATACCACTTCTCTACGAAGTCGGGCGTCACGTCCTTGAGGGGTTTCTTTGCCATGGGACCGACGGGGAAGAGGGCGTATTCGGGCGACCAATCATCGATCGTCCCGTCCTTATGCAGCCTGCACGAGGTAAAGCAATACCCCTCGCTAGACGTGGTTGAGACGTCATAGAAGCACGTGTCGCGTTGTAAGTACGGATCGTCTAATTCATCGTACATCACTTTCGCGAACGTGTGCCACGCCTGAGTAAAGCGGTTGAACACGTTAATTCGGTGCGGACTGCCGTCACTGTTCAAGTAAACGCTGAACTTGTCCGCGTGTTCCTTGAGGTACGCCATAATCGGCAAAGCGTTGATATCTTCAGGTTTCATCGTTTAACTCCTTATCGTTTGTTTCGTATAGCACAGATAGAGGACGGACGGAAGCCCGTCCGCACGCAGCTAGTCGCCGCTATCCTCTTCCCACGAGTCATCGTGCCAGGTGTGTTCCTTTTTGAAGATGGCAAAGCTGATGGCGTCCATCTTCTGAACCTCTTTCGTGGTAACCTCTCTGTAGAGCTTGCCGTCCTCGCCACGAACGAGCTTTGAGCCGTCTTTGCACTTGACGGACGCCACGTCTATGCCAATGCGAGCCAAACGCTCGGGGTGGGCGAGGTTGTAGTCGTGGTAATAACCCTTTCGGTGGCGGTCTTTGCGACCAGTCTTTTTGGCGTAGTCCTTGAAGTACCCCTTTCTATGGCGGTCTTTGGTCTTAGTAGCGTTCATCTTAACTCCTTTGTTTCGTATAGCACAGATAACCCCCATCCGGAAGCCCGTACGGATCCAGGGAGTCGCCCTGGGGCGATTGCCCACAAAATGCAAAAGGGGAGGGGTTCTCACCCCTCCCCCAACGTTAGGGAGTTAAGCTAAATGCTCACGTCCTTGAATAGCTTGGAGTAGCTTTTCCAGGACTTGTCGAACTTCTTTTGCGTGATGTTTTCCCACGAGAGAAATCTGTCATCGGTCTGTATCGTAACCACGGGCGTCTTGTTGCCCTCAACCGATATTGACTGGGTACGTCCGTCATATTTGATTTCAATCTGCTTGAATTCGCCACAATCGTACATCGCGACGCTCTGAACTAGTCCGACGCCCTCAAGGGATACTGACGGATACAGAGTCTTTTCGGTGCAAGATGATGTTTGGTTTACGGTTACCGTTCCTTTGTCGGTCTGTACGCTCTGACCAAAGCCCAAAGCGGTCAATACGAGCAAAATAGAAATGATTTTTTTCATTTTAATCCCTCCGAGGATTATTTAAGGTTAGGGACGGACTAGAGCCGTCCGCACGTTGTTTATAATGTTGTCCAAAGCGGACGCAAATTTAATAAATTATCTTCGGCTTGTCAACTTCTTTTGACGCCTTGACAACTTATATCTGTACGTTTCAAACTTAAACAAGTCCTCGTCGTGCTTTAAGCACTGAAAAGAATATTGCTTGAGTTCGGAGTGGAATACCGGAAAATTGCACCTGGCACAAAATCTGCTGTTCGCCTTTCGTGGATAATGTCCAAATTCCGATTTATAATTTTCCTTGAGCTCTTTCAGCTCTTGTTCGTCATAGTTTGGCATAAAAACTCCTTATAAAAGAGGGGGAGGTTTACGCCCTCCCCCGTGAGGGCGGTCGGAACCGCTTTACATCCACTCCTCGTTGTGAGCTTTCATCAGCTCGCCGAGGGTCTTCTTGAGAGGTTCAACGAAGCGGTCGCGTTCCACGTGGCTGTAGCCGATGGTCACGACCTGGCCGTTGGGGCAACGCACCTTGATGGGGAACTTCATCTCAGAGAGCTCCTTGATGGACACAGAGCCGAGCTCAAAGCCATGTCCGAGCGAGCACGCGGCGAACACTATCATGTTCTCTTCAATGTGCTGGTCGTCCTTATGTTCGGCGTCGGTAAAGAACGAGTCGTCCTCAAGGACGTACCACATGCATGCGGCACCGCCAAAGTAGCGAGCGATGACTTTCTTGTCTTCCCTCGGCTGTCCATCGGTCTTGCCGTAGGGCGTCTTAGCGAGGGCGTTGATGATTGCTTTAGTGATTAGTTTCATGGTTTAACTCCTTATCGTTGGTTCGTATAGCTTGTATAAGGGAGGGACGGAAGCCCGTCCCATCCCTGGGAGTTATCATGCGTAAGGGCTTGGGTGGAACTCTAATACGAGGTGGTCTTCCTTGCCGTTCCCTGAGTCCACTTGTCGGATGTACAAGTACTCGCTATCGCCATAGACGAGCCGTCTGTACGCCTCCTCAGCGGTAATCTTGTAATAGGGCGAGACGCCATCGTCTGATGTATCGTTGCCACGTGACATTAGGCACTTCATGAGCTTGTAACAGCACGCTATCGGCTTGCCGTCTCGTATCCACTGAAGAGCGTCACCCATGCGGATTTGTGGCTCTTTGTGGAATAGGTCTTTATCGGCACGCTTGTATAGCTCGATCTTCGTATCGGTGACGAGCAAAAAACTTTCGCCATCCTTTAGGTCTGACCACTTGGGCGGTTCGGTCACAATCTTGGAAAAATCCCAAAGATAGTCGTACATCGCGGACGTACATCCCTCTTCGCGACCTCTGTCCCAAACTTCTTTTACGTTGCCGTACTCAAAAATCGGACGTACCGCACTATGAACTAAAATCTTTTCGCCCTTTAGGACGCGTTCGCGGATTTGTTTCACCTGGTCTAGCAATCCCATAGAAAAACCTCACTGAGAAAAATTTAAAGAAGAGGGGGAGGAAAATCCTCCCCCTCACGAGGGAGTTAAGCAAAACTTATTCCAAGTCGCTCGCTGAGTAGTTGACGAACACGAGAGCCGTTTCGCGGTTGTCGCCAATCGTTTCAAACTCGTATTCAAAATAATTTCTGTTCACGAGCCGTTTCTTTGCGTCACCTGTGGAAATTCGCGAGGTACCCGCACCTTTCCAAGAAAATCCATAGCGGTAACCGCAAGGCTTGCCGTCATTAATCCACTTGATGACTACATCAATAGGTGGTTTGCGGTTGTCCTGTTCCTTGACGGCACGCTTAGTGTAGAGATCGATACGCGGTCCGGTCTTGTCCGCGCTGAGCTTGACGTTGTCGCGGACGCGTACGATGTACTCGCCAGGCTTCGCGTCCTCGTACGGCACGTAGTCGGTCGCGATACGGCTCACGTCCCAAAGGCGTTCAATGCCGTCCTGGATAGTGGCACCGTCCGCCCAACCCAACTCAAGCTTGACGCCCTTGAGCACGACCTTATAGTCCTGGAAGAGGGCGACTCGGACTCCGCTGCAGATCTGGCTGCGGATTGCCTTGAGCTCGTCATAGGTCGGAGCGGTCATCTTTGGCGGTTCAGCGGGGATAGGGGGGTTACCGCCAGGGACGTGGATAGGGGGAGTAGTCGCCTTGAGCTTACGCACGCCCAATGCACTTTTGGCACAAGCCTTAATAGCGGGTTTGGTTTCAGTCTTCTTAATCATTCTTAACTCCTTATTGTTGTTTCGTATAGGATAGATAGAGCCGATACGGAAGCCCGTTCGGAACAGGGGAGTGGTTAGGCAAGCTTTGGGGGATAAAGGGCGGTTCCCATCGCTGAGAACCGCCCACGAGGGGAGTTAAGCAAACCTAAGAGACCGCGTTAATTTCCTCTTCTGTAGGGTCACGCCACAAGCGTTTAGCCCAATTAACCATAGCTACATCTAGCTCGTTTGTACCGACAACTAGTTCCCACTTCTTGACGGCTTTTTCTTGCTCTTCAGTAGCTTTAGTCAAGCCGTCACGCCACCTTGCACCGCTGAAAGTATAGTCATCGGGAGCCGTTGAGAAGTTGTTTGCACCCTCAATGTAGTACGTGTTAGTATCGGTTTTCTTGTCATAGACAAGATAAAAGCCGTAAGCGGAGCACGTCAAGAGGTTTACAAAATCTGAAACGGACGTGATTTTTGCTTTTGATGGAGTGAGCAACGTATTGGCTGTAGACTTGACGGCTTTATAGTACCGCTTGTAAAATTCTTTTTCGGATACTTTCAGACCGCCAGGGACTTGACAAATACAACGTTTTTCCCACGGCACGCCCATGACGTTAGTATTAAACCAAGTGCTATGCCACCCATAGACGTTATACTCGTATTTGGAACTGAAAATATTATGAGCTTTATCTGTAATAGCGCGAACCCAACGGAACCACTCCGCATGGAGGTCTGTAATAATCTTTTGCCACTTCTTTTTAGCCATGAAACAGTTGAGCTCGTCTTTGAGGGCGGCTTCAGCGGCGTCATGCTTTGCGTTACTCTCGCGTTGCTCTTTAGCCCTTTGGCGGAGCAAGTCGAACGCCATATCCGCCACGGCCTGAGTGATGGGTACTTCTGTGACCTCATAGTGGTCATGGGCGACAAGCCAGACGGTTTCCCACGTATCGCGGACGCTGATGGTGCGGACTGCACCCTGGAACGCCCCGTTAGTGTGGGTGGTACGATAGACCTTGCCGTCACTATGCACGCCCCAAACCGATTCGGGGTTGCGGTTACTGTGGTCACCATGATACAACATGACGTTGCCCTCTGAGTCTATGGCGACCTCTTTCCAACTATAGACGTCATGGGGGAAGCAATCCACGCGGCAGCCGTTACGGAACGTGTCGCCAAAAACGTGCTTGCAACGCGTGGCGAAGTCCTTAAATTCACTAGTATTCATAACTTAACTCCTTATTGTTGTTTCGTATAGCTTAGATATCACTCGATCAGAAGCCCGGACGCCCGTAGGGAGTGCTTAATCCCCGGACGCCCTTGAAAAACCCCCTAAAAGGGGGTTCTGAGGGGTGGTTTTGCTAGACCGATTGAATGTCCAGGGTTTTGCCGATTGGGCTCTGAACGAGCTCTCTGATGGAGCAATTCAGCTTAATTTTGACGTTATTGCCCAAAGTGTAGAGCAAGTAGTCTGATAGTTGCTTTGTGGTCAGTTCGTTGCCCTTTTGGAGCTCAAGTTCCTCGTCACAAAGCTTTTTGATACTCTCAATAGCACTCACGAGGTCTTCACCGCTCACGTGCTGAGGTTGACTATACAGAACCTCCCTAGCAAAATCGTTGTGGCAAATAATAGAAATCTTTGGGGCAAATACCCTCATAATTGATTCATCATCCTCCATATAGTCACAGAAGACGGCAATTACTTTGGGCTTGTCAAAGAGAGGGTGAGCAAATAAAAATTGGCACGCCTCCTCGTTTTCCTTTTTAAAATCCTCCTCGTCAAAGATTAATCCCTGTTCTACACAGATTCGCATAAATTCCGGCATATCCATGATGAAAACTCCTTATAGGTTAAAAAGTGAGGGGAAAGACCGCCCACGAGGGCGACCCTCCCCAAAGTGGTTTTAGGCGACCAACGAGTCAAGCTCGTCTTTCCAATCCGCCCAAACGCGTTCGGCTTCAGCGTTCATCTCGTCAACGAACGCTTGAGTCAGTTCAACCTCACGAGAGGTATCGTCAACGTAACCGCTCTTCTTGTCGTACGGCATATTGACGAAGTCCATGTCGGTTTCGGTCATCTCATTGCGACCTTGGTATCCGATTTTGGCACAGATACGCCACGTGCCGTCCGCCATAGGGGTATTCGGTTCGGCTTTCTCAAAGCCGTCAGACCATCCGACAACGAGCACGAGGGACGTGTTATTCTCTGTACGTTCAAGCGTGTACGTGCAGCAACCGCATTGGCGGTCAGTGAGGAATTCAACGTTGGACTTGAGAGACTCAAGCGTGAGCTTTGTAATCATAGGGCTTAACTCCTTATTGATTGGGTTTTGTTGTTTCGTATAGCACAGATAACGGACGGATGGAAGCCCGCACCGCATGAGGGAGTGGTAAGGGCGTCGATCCGCCCAAAAGACGGCTCAGAGCGAGTCTAGAGCCGTTTTCGGAGGGTCGTGGGTCAGTTAGCTACTTCTTCATGATTAAGCCGTAACATTCGCCCAAGAACTTGAACGGAGTAACGTCATGGGGAATTTCAGTCCAAGCGGAGTCGGTGATAAAAACGCCATCTTGTTGCAAGTCGCTTGCACAATTTTCGCCTTGACGCAATTCAGTCCCTGGGTCTTTAATCATGCAGAAAACGTCATTACAGTGGTCATAACCCAAGACAATCCCAAGCTTTTGCACGTCCTTGAACGCCTTTTCAAGAATTTTTGTAGCTTTCTTAGCTAAGTCTTGAGGCACGAGAACACGTTCGGCATAGGACTGAACACGCTCTTCGCCGTCAACTTGCAAGGAAGTGAAAAATTTTGCGTCCTCAATGTTCTTGAAACCATGAGTGTTTTGGTCTATTCCAACGTCCGCACCGCACGAGCCCCACGCGAGAGGACTATACGGAGCAAAACCACCGAGCGAAAATCCGTTGCTTTCGCATGGATAAGTACCAGGCATAATCTTGAACTCCCTAGCACTAGGGTTGCCGTCCGCACCATAGAGAACCACGTACAGCTCAAGCGAGTCCTCAAGCGAGCGGTCGTTAATGCAGATGTGTTCGCGATATCCGTTGACTTTGTTTACAGATACCGCACAGAGCCCATGGTCGCTAGTTGTCGGTACGGGGTTCATGTAGCGACCATCGGAGGATTTTACATAGAAGTCGCTGATACGCTTCATGCCATCGGTGGTTTCATAGACCACGTAATAAGCGTCCTTTTCAACGCGGAAGTGCATAGAGGGGAACTTAGCCGTGACAAACTTGTTGCCCTTTTTGTAGTATACGTCTGTGTTGCCGTTCATCTTGTTGATGGCGGAAAAGTCAATCATTGTAGGTTTCATGGTCTTAACTCCTTATTAGAGGTTGATTGTTGTTTCGTATAGCATAGATAAGGGCTGAGCGGAAGCCCGCCCTGGGTTGGGGAGTATACTAGGATACTCGCTTCTTAGACGGCTTGTAAATGCGTGGTTTAGCCATGTTACTCCTTTATTACGAGGGTTAAATAGTCCATGCCGTCAATAGTCGCACAGACCTCGTGCTTGTCCGCCCTATTGTGGATATCAATAGTACAGCCAGCGTGTTCAGTCAGTCGTCTATGACCCTTGACGTCCGCTGAAAGAATTTCAGCAAGCTTTTCTTTAAATACAACACTATTCAAAACTTTTTCAACGGCTGAAAACGTTTCAGCTCCTAAAGTCTTCGCACGTTTGCGGATATATGCACAGACTTTCTGCTGGGCATTTTCCCACGCCTCAAACGGCTTTTCAAAAAAGTTTGCGTCCAAGTCCTCAATAGGACTCTCGCCATAAGCGGACAAAAACTGAGTGTATTCAATGAGTTTCATCTTGAAACCTCCAAAAGAAAAAATAAAAGGGAGGGCGAGGGCGAAACCTCGCCACCCCCAAGCCACAATTTAAAGGACGTCGTCGCCCTCGTAATAGCCGATATCATCATTGATAAATTCGGCAATAGGTTCAAGGCACTTGTCGTACGCGGCAAGCTCTTCGTCAGTCATGCCGAGCACGCTCTTGTCCTCGTACTTGAGGACGTTGATGACGTCTTGCAACCACTCGTCACAGTCGCGACCGTCCTCAATGAGGTTGAAGACCGCTTTGGACAAGTGCTCGTCGCCCTCGTAAGAGCACGACGGGTCTGAGTGGTAGAACGCTCCGCTTACCTCAGCATGGAGCTCTACTTCGCCCACAACGCACGTACGCTTGTCCGCCTTGAGGCGTGCGAAGAGCTTGTTCAGCATGGACTCAGCGACCGCGTTCGGCACGCTCTGAGCCACGCACAACTCAATGAGCGTGCGGTTCGGATTGACTACACAATAAGCATAGTCTTCAGTTACGTCAAAGTTGATAGCAGACCACGTGCAAACACTAGTGGTAAAGGACAATTGGACTTCGTTCATAAGCTTAACTCCTTATTAAGTGGAACTCGTCTTTCGTATAGCATAGATAAGGGCTGAGCGGAAGCCCGCACCGCGCCAGGGAGTGCGTGGGCGAGCTCCGCCCTTTAAAACCCCCTAAAAGGGGGTTGAGAGCCGTTTTTAAATTGTTTTACGCATAGTATTGCGGATTAGGCTTATTGCCTCCCAAACCGCCTCAGATTGGTCGGTCATGGGCTTGTCGCTCTCTATGAGCCGTTTGGTTCGCTGAGCTTTAGGATACAAGCGGTTCGCGATATCCACGTTTGAAACGAGGAATACGGCACCGAAACAAGCGTCATAGACCGCTGAACGAGCTAAAGCACGTTCATGGTCGCCCCAAAGTTCAACGAGCTTGAAACGCTCGCCATGAACGTTAGAAACGAGAATACCAACGTTTAAATTTTTCACGTCAGTTTCAGCGTTTACGTGGTCGTGTTCGCCCTTAATGCACTTATTCAGCATTTCAAGGGCGTACGTTTTGACGGCACGCTCATAGATAGAGCGGAACTTCAGAAGAGAAATTTTTGTGTACAATTCTTGGATATTCATGCTATACTCCTTATCGTTATACAGAATATTTTTGTAAACCGGAAGCCCGTTCCGGAGTAGGGAGTGCTGGATCGAGCCAGGGCAAAAGAAAATCCCCCTTTCGGGGGTGGGAATTAAACAAAGTCGCGATAAAATCCGTTCTTTTCTACCTCTTCAGCACGAGCGTTTTGGTAGGTCATCACGTCAAACTTTAACTGAGTTTTCAGCGTGTAACAGATAGTGTTCAAATATTCCTCGTCGCAATCGCCTCGCAATCCGACAAGAAAAGATTTTTCTAGCTCGTTCTCGCCGATACTGATTTCAAGGCAACGAGGTTTTGTCGCGTGCGGATAAATCCTCAGATGAGGTTCAATCCGTTTGCGTACCTCGCTGGAGCGAGTCGCTGAAGTCAAGCGGAACGCTTTCATCTGTTCAGCACTCAGCGTGCAATAGAACGGCTTGACAATAGACAGCGGCGAGCCCTCGCTATACTTCACTTCAACCCCATGAAACCACTTGATGCGGTCTATGACGTGGCTCAGCTCTTCAGCAATTGGCTTAATGTCGTTTACGTGCATGGTATACCTCCCTTATGCGACCCTAAAGAGGTTCGCGTTTCTTGCTAAGATGACGTAGCGGTTGCCATCGTCATCAGCGAACTCACCGCCAATCATGCCGTACACGCCATGAGCGAGTGCGACCTTTGTGAGCCCTTTATGTCTAAGCTCGTTAATGCGGTCTTCAGATACCGAGGTAATGTCCTCGGCAAAGTGCTCCCTAACGAGAGCACGCAATTTTGTAAGCGTGGTTTTAGTACTCATTTTAACTCCCTTGAACGGCTCAACTTCCGTTCGTATAGCATAGATAGAGCCCAGGCGGAAGCCCAAACCGCCGAGGGGAGTGCTGAGCGGTAGGGCGTCCGCTAAAGAGCCGTATAGACGGCTCTCAAGGGCGTTCAGCTTGGGTCTTACTGACGTAGCTTTTTGGCGGTTTCGTCCGCTAAATCCGCTCCCTTATTGCGTACCGCTTTGGCGGTTTCGGACGCTTTAGCCTTAACACTATCTGCAAGCTCAGCCGTAGCGGTTTTGGCGAGCTTTGACGCTGAATTTTTAAACTCTTCTGCACTTTTGGCGGTCTCATCGGAGCACGCAACAAAAGCAATAGAGAAAATAATAGGAATGAAAATTTTTAGCATGGTTTACCCCTTATTTTTAATTTGTTTAAGTTCCTTAATCACGTAGTCAAAGACTACTTTCAGCGTGGACTTCTCGTCCTCGCCCATCTCGTAAATCTCGCCTTTCGGCGTGACGGCGTACACGCCGCCCTCGCCGTCGGTGGCGACGGTCGCCGTCACGCCGTCAAGCGTGAGCGTGTAGACCACGCCACCGCCCACGCGAGGGCGTTGGGTCACGTGAGGCGTGGGCGTGCTCGCATGGGCGTACGCCACGAGGGCGAACGCCACGAGGGCGACCGCCCTCATCGGTAGTCCTCCACTACGATACCATCGCCATCGGCCGGACGTTCCTTGAACATGACGTAGCACGTGCTTGGGTTATACTTGTCTTCAGCGACAAGTATCTCTTCAAGCTCGTCAGTCTGAATGTCGGACGGCAATGCACGCTTTTCAAGACGGACTGAGCCGTCAGAATAGTCCATGATACAAACGTCAAATGTCTTTAATTCTTTGCTCATAATAACTCCCTTTTGAGCGGTTTAACATCTTCGTATAGCATAGATAATGCCCAATCGGAAGCCCGCTCCACGCTAGGGAGTATCTTGGTAATGCTGAACCAAAAAACGGCTCTCAGAACCTTTCTGAGAGCCTGGGAGTTAAGCAAAATTAAAGTATAGGGGGAGCATATTGCTCCCCCTATTGGGAGCTAAGCAAAACTCTTTAGGGAATAGGGGGAGCGGAGTACTCCCCCTATATTGGTTAAGCAAAATTTATTAGAATTGGGCGACAAAAGCACTAATTAAGTAATTCAGTAAGCACGCCACGCCCAAAAAGCCCAAAATGCAAGCTTGTGGCGAACCGCGAAAATATTTTACAGATATCCAAAAAGATACCGCTAAAATAACGATAAAATACCATGTAAACGTTATATGCATAATTTACCCTATGGGAAAGGGGGAGCGGAGCACTCCCCCAAAGTTATTATTTTTTATTCGCCATCGCCGTTATAGATGTAGTCAATCGCCTTTTCAGCTTTGGCAAATGCCCACTCCAAAAGCGTAGGGTCAGATTTCAAACTCTTTGCCCACCCTTGAACGTAAGCAAAAGAATTTTTATCCGAAACTTCCGAATTAATTCCGAGGTCGTGCATGAGCACGCACGCGGATATTTCAGCCACGAGTTCCTCTTTTGAGTAAGAGTGGTCACCGAAAACATTTTTAATATCTCGATTCAGTCTAGACTCATGCCCAGTACTATGGGCAATCTCGTGGAAACAAGTGCTGTAGTACCTTTCGCTACGCGGAAAATTTTCTATTGGCGGAACGTTGACTAAGTCAAACGCCGGCTGATAGAAAGCACGTTCCAAGTTGGAATGAGAAAATTTTACTGACTCTCTCGCAAAATATTCAGTAATAATTTTCTCAGCTTCCGCCGAGGGATTTATGGGGAACATCGGCTTTTTCTTTTTCTTTTCAACGCCCACGACTTTGCAAGGGCATTTAACTTGTGTACCAATACGCCAAACATTGGCTGTAGTCAAAAGGAAATATTTTCCCATGACAAACTCGCCTTTTTCATTTTTGATGTATTCGCCCTTTTCATCTTTTTTCTTATATACAGTCGGGCCGCGAAACACTATTGTAGTGCTCTTGGGGATTTTGCCGTCCGCTGTACGGATAAAGCAATCCCAAACGGAGCCGTCCGCTTTGGACGTGTTTGTCCTCTTCATAAGCTCATTGATGGTCACGAACTCGCCAGGTTCGTGATGGTTGAGATAGAGCAGAATAGAGTTGAGCAACCCATATTCCACTCCGGAACTACCCACGTACCCCAGCCCAGCGGAGTACTTCTCGCGGTGGTTCCTAGATACGAGCCAAGGCTTGTGCCAAGGCAATTCGTTTTCATTTTCAAGAGCGTCAATGAAACGCTCAGTGAGTTCCGTTAAGATTTTACGCTCAACGGCTTTAGACTTTTCGCTCATAGTGCTTAACTCCCATAGCGATAAGGTGAAACATTCGTTCTTGTGAGCGTCTTGCGTTGCCCACGTAGCATAAATAATCCCCTAGCGGAAGCCCAACCCAACATAGGGAGTATATTGTAAAATTCCGCCCTCGGTGCGTGCGTTTTAAGCCGTTTTCCTGGGCGTTCATATATTTGCCCATAGAACTATTTTAAACGCTCTAGACCGCCTAAAAACGCTTTATTTTCGCCCTAGTTCCTCGCATAGCTGAATAGTATTTTTAAGCCCAAAAGAACTATTTAAAACGCTCTCTAGCTGAATATGTTGGAACGTACACAAAACAGAAAAAGACCGCTAAAAGCGGTCTAAAAAGCTCGTTTTGAGCTGAATATAACAGAAGTATTAAAAACAGAAAAAGACCGCCAAAAGCGGTCTAAAAAATCAATTAAAAGCGGTCTAAAATTTGCGTATAGCTGAAACAGAAAAAGACCGCCAAAAGCGGTCTAGAAAAACAAAAAAGCGGTCTAAAAAGACCGCTTGAGAAGTTGTTTAAAAGAGTTTATTCGGAGCAACGTGCAAGGAACTCATCACGAATTTTCGTCAATGTTTCCTCAGTGTACGTGCTCATATCAAACATTTTTGGCACGATGTTTTCATAATTCACGATGAGTTTCGCGTTCTGAATTTTAAAGGCTCGTACTTGTTTTGTGCAGACAAAGCCGTCCAATTCGTTGCCGTTTTCGTCAATCGGCTTTAAAAAATCCTCAGTTCCATCAGCGTTTTGCACCGATATTGCGTTTACTGTCGGAGCGTCGCCGTTAAGACGTTTAAAATCTTCTGTATCAGCCCAGGGAGCGAACGCCAATTTTGGAATTTCTTTGCCGTCCAAGAAAAATTTAGGCTTCGGCAACTTATTTTTTAATTTTTCGGCTTCCTCCAACGTATCCGCGTCAATATGCGGATAGCAACGGATATATTGCTGAGTAAAATCATTTTTTACATAGAGAAGTTCACGATAGATAGGGAACATTCCAGTGTTCTTACGCTTGACTTCAAAATCCACTTGTTTACCGCTGAGGCGTTCGGCTTTCTTTTCAGTCAAACGCTTATACGAAAGACCGCTACCCACGCGGACGGTATAAGCCGTTTCTTTGATGAGTCCAACATAAGGACATGGAGCACCCACTTCAGGGACGGCAAAACCAGCTTCACGCATTTCATTTGCGAGCTTTTCGCTCACCTTACGAGCTTTTTTGGTGAGTTTGTATTCAGCACGATATTCAAAACGTGCCAAAGTGGACGGAATAGTCTTGAGGAAGAGTTCATTTGGGTAGAAAATACGTTCCATAATGCTTAACCCTTATAAGTTGTGAGCGGTATTGCTCACGTGTTCAGTCATAGCGACCGAACAGAAGCCCAAGCGGATTATAGGGAGTAGAACCGCCTTAATCCTCTCTCTCGCCCTCAGCCGAACCTTTCAGCCGAGTGCCTTGAGCACGTAGCACAGATACCGCCCAATCGGAAGCCCAATCCAATCCAGGGAGTAGGTGCAGACTTTTCTGAGCCGATTTTCGCCGTAAGAGCGTTTTACAGCTCGTTTCGCTCTATGGTTTACGTTCGCACCGCTGACCGCGTGCGTGGGCGTGCTGACGTGCTTACGTGCGACCGCTGACGTGCGACCGCTTGCAAGCTGGCGAGCGGAGTCTATATAGACCCAAAACCCCGTAGGGTACATTTGAGCACTGTTTTCTTGAAGGGGTTTACGTTCCGCCCGGTCACCCTCACCCAGGGGATCATCGGTCTCCCCAGGGGACGGGTCGAGACCCGGCAGACGGCTCCCACGCTGGGGACATGTTCTGTCTCTTCCCAGACCCTTCCTACCCAGGGGGGCGGGGTCAAATGAAGAATATTTATCATGTCACCAAAAAACTATACGCAATTTTTGGGTGATGTGTAAATCGAAAAACGCGTACTATATAGGGGGTGGGGGTATAAATTAAAATATTCGGCAACGGATAACCCACCCGTCATCGGAATGAAGTGCCGGTTTTGTAAAACCAAATTTATTTGCCTGGGGGGTTGACCGCTGTTAAATAAATTTTTCCCACTTTTGCACAAAACTTTTGTGTTTGCAATCGTTTGAAAATAATGTATATTATAAACTGAAAGTAGCAAGCGAGTTCTTGGCCGTCCTTGGTTGCATATTGGATTTTAAATGCTCGATGGATGCTGACGGCCAAAATAAGCGTTCATCGGGCATTTCTTGTATTATGATACAGCAGTGTGGCAGAAAGATCGAGCTCCGGCTCACGAAGGAACAAGAACGGAAATGCTTCCGTTCCTGTGCTGCCGCACGCCGTGCATATAACTGGAAGTTAGCCGAGCAGAACAAGGCTTACGAACTCGCCAAGGCAAACACACCCGACGGACAGAAGGTCAAATGCAAGCTCGGTTCTCCTATCGACTGGCATCGTGAATGGGTGGAATACAAGCACATGGAGGGTAACGAGTGGTTGATGGAGTTATCCAAGTGCTGTGGTCAGGAAGCACTCCGTGACCTCGGAACTGCTTGGCAGAAGTTCTTCAGGGGAACCGGCAATCACCCGCAATTCCACAAGTTCGGTGACCTGGATTCGTTCCGGCTCACCGGCTCCGTCTACATTGGACATGATTTCGTCCAGTTGCCTTCCCTTGGAAAAATCAAGCTGAAAGAGAAGGACTATATCGCTATACCGGACGGTTCCGATAAGGTACCCATTCCGATGGTCACCGTATCCAGACAGGGCTCACATTGGTTCGTTTCCTTCGCATACAAGACCGACATAATCCCTCTCTATGATAATGTTGAGATTACTGACGATGAATACGATGTAGTGGGTGTTGACCTCGGGGTCAAGGACTTGGCTATTACCTCGTTCGGTGAGGTGATCACTAACCCGAAGGCATATAAGAGCCACATGCAGCGTCTGAAACGCTGGCAACGGAAGATTTCCCGACGAAAGAAGGGTTCCAAGAACCGCAAGAAGGCCATACGC
>JAEEGL012987438.1_pt1 | contig 34710 bp, 33 predicted proteins | sample 9134231 | NCBI WGS metagenome assembly JAEEGL01 (sample SAMN16246548, study PRJNA631951) | gut metagenome | biome: gut microbiome; feature: rumen; material: fiber-attached | host: Bos | place: Iran: Karaj | collected 2018-10
CGCGAAGAAGGCTCCTTTCTACAGAATCGTTGTGGCTGACTCCCGGTATCCCAGAGACGGTCGTTTTATTGAGGAGCTTGGAACCTACAATCCCAAGGCCGAACCCAGTGAATTCAAGGTCGATGCAGAAAAGGTTCAGGCATGGATTCGAAACGGCGCCCAGCCGACCGATACCGTTAAAGCGCTGCTGAAGAAGAACGGAATTCTCTAATCCCCAGAGATGGTGAAAAGGGAATACTTCTCAGCATTATTTTTGGAGGAAATCCCATGTTACAGGAACTTCTGACCTGCTTGGCCAAAAATCTGGTAAACGATCCTGATGCGGTGTCGGTTACGGTATCCACCAAAGAGGATGGAACGGTATTGTATGAACTGCGCGTGGCAGAGGGCGAAATGGGACGCGTCATCGGTAAGCAGGGGCGGATTGCCAAGGCGATTCGCTCCGTGATGAAGGCGGCCGCCACCAAGGCAGGGGAAAAAATCCAGGTGGATATTGTTGAATAGCCAAAGAAAAATGCGATGCAGCTGACGGGGAACATTTGCCGTCTGCTGCATCCTTGCCTTAAATCAGAGTTCGCGTAAGTCTCTGCAATCGGGTTTTGCAGGGAGGAGAAGGTGAGAGCAAGCCATGAATCTTCTTGAAACAGGGAAAATCGTAACCACGCACGGCGTGCGGGGCGAGGTGCGGGCCGAAGCCTGGAGCGACAGTCCGGAGGCGTTGCTGAAATTCCGCGTTTTTTACACGGCGTCCGGCAGGCCGCTGGAAGTGGAGAACAGCCGCATCCACCGCGGGGCGATCAATCTCAAGCTCCGCGGCTACGACGATATCGACAGTGCGATGGCACTGATCGGTACGGTACTGTATCTCGACAAGGATTCCGTGAAGCTTCCGGAGGGGACCTATTTTGTGAACGACCTTCTGGGAATGCGGGTTGTCGACGCCCAGAGCGGGCAGTGTTACGGCGAGCTTGTCGAGGTGCAGCCGACCGGCGCAAACGACGTGTATCACATCAAGTCGCCCGACGGGCGTATTCTGCTGGCGCCTGCCATTCCGCAGGTGATAAAGCATGTGAATGTTGAAGCAAAAGAGATGACCATCACGCCGCTGGAGGGGCTGTTTGACCTATGACCTTTATCGTTTTGACCCTCTTCCCCGAGATGTGCGCCGCTGTGATGGGCGAAAGCATTTTGAAACGTGCGGCCGACCAGGGGATCATTCACACGGATTTCCGCGGGATCCGGCAGTATTCGACCGACCGTCACCGTAGGGTGGACGACTACCCCTTCGGAGGCGGAACCGGCATGCTGATGACGGTGCAGCCGCTCAAGGCGGCCGTCGACGCCGTGACCAGAGACTATGGGGAGAAGCCGCACACCATTTATCTCTCTCCCAAGGGGAGGGTTTTCAGCCAGGAGATTGCCAAGGAGCTGCGCTCCTACGACAAGCTGATGTTTTTGTGCGGACACTATGAGGGTGTGGATCAGCGGGCGCTCGACCTGCTGGTCGACGAAGAGCTTTCGGTTGGGGATTTTGTGCTGACCGGCGGGGAGCTGCCGGCCCTGTGCATCATCGATGCGGTGGCGCGCATGGTGCCGGGCGTTTTGGCCGGTGAGGAGAGCTACAGCAATGAATCCATCTATTCGGGACTTTTGGAGTATCCGCAGTATACCCGTCCCGCCGTGTTTGAGGGGCTCGAGGTACCGGCGGTGCTGCGAAACGGCAATCACGGCGAAATTGCCAAATGGCAGAGGGAACAATCGCTGCTGCTGACCGCTCAGCGCCGTCCCGATCTGCTGAAACACGCCCCTCTGACCGAGGGGGAAATCGCGATGCTCAAAGCGCACGGGCTCTATCCCGACGAGGCATGAACGACTCCGCGCGAAAGAAATAGAAAGCACATTCCGAAATCAACTGCCTGCAGCAGGCAATGGGAAGGAGGGTGAGCCCTTGAAACAGGAGCGGAAAAAGCTGCAAAACGGCGGGGTTTCCGTCATCCTTGGTCTCCTTCGTGAGAGCTTCTTTTTCCGGATCTCGGTTGCCTTCGGCAGAGCGATCCGAAAAAGCGCTTTGAACAGCTTTTTGCTGCGTTGGCTGACGAAACCTGCGGCGCTGCAAAAGGATGGGCTGTTTTATGAGGTTTTTGTAGCGCGTCCTTCTGATACGGTCAAGAAAATGCGTCTTTGGGTTGCGGGACAGGTGGAAAACAGCCTGTTCAGCCGGCTGTGGAACGGACTTGTTTCCTGGCTGCTCGCACTCGACGTCATCTCATGGGGCGGAGGCCTGCTGGCCTTTGGACTGACCCTGCTCTTGGTCACGGCGATTCGCAGCTTCCGTGGAGAATTGACAGGGTTCTTCGGCCTTCAGCTCGCGGTTTCGGCCGCTGCCGTGCTATGCGGATTTTTGTGCGCCACCTGCCGCGAACCGCTTGGCGAGATGCTGCTGAGCAGCGGACTGCTTTCCCGTATTCTGGTCGGCTTTGTCGGGGTGCGAAAGACCTCTCTTTCTGTTTCAAAGCCGGAGCATGGGCTGACGATTCCGGTTGCGGTCGGAGCGCTGCTTGCACTGGTCACCCTGCGGATCCGTATTCTCTATATGGGGCTCGGGGTCGTGCTGGTTCTTGCGGCGGCTCTGGTGCTTTCCCATCCTGAAACAGGGCTTCTTCTGATCCTGCTCGCCCTGCCGTTTTTACCCACCATGGTTCTCACCGCAGCCTGCCTCTATGTGGATCTTGCCTTTTTTTTCAAGCTTTTGCGCTGCAAACGCGTGCTACGGCTGGAACCGGTCGATCTCTGTGTTGCGGCGTATGGGCTGGTTTTGCTTCTCTTGGGAGGAGTGACCTCCTTCCGCCCCGCCTCCAGCATTCGGCAGGTGGCGGTATACGGCGTGTTTATTCTGACCTATTTTGTCACGGCAAATGGGATTCGCAGCAAGGAATTGGCACGAAAAGCCGTTTTCTGTCTGCTGTTCTCCTGTTTGCTTGCCTCTCTGCTCGGCGTGTATCAGAACTTTGCAGGGGTTGAGAGCACGGCAAGCTGGATCGACAAAAGCATGTTCGCCGAGATCTCTTCCCGTATCGTAGGGCCTTTTGACAACCCCAATGTATTCGGAGAATACCTCATCATGCTGCTCCCTCTTGCGCTGGCGACCTTGCTGGTCGGAAAGAAATGGAGGCGCCTGGTCTCGCTTGGCGCTCTCTTCGTGGGGTTTGCGGCACTGATCTATACCTGGTCGCGCGGAGCATGGCTGGGAGCGATCGCCTCGGTGGGGATGTTCCTGCTGCTCTATCATCCCTTCTTCCTGTATCTTGTTTTGCCGGGGCTTTTGCTTTTGCCCTTCTTCACCGCCATGCTGCCGCCTTCGATCCTGAATCGATTCACCAGTATCGCCAACCTGGCCGACACTTCAACGGCTTATCGTGTTTCGATCTGGACGGCGTCGGTGCGTATGCTGCGCGATGTCTGGAGCAGCGGAATTGGAACCGGTACCGCGGCCTTTACGGCCATCTACCCGGCCTATGCGCTGGGCGGAGCGGCTTTTGCCCTGCATGCACACAATCTGTATCTTCAGATCTGTGTGGACACGGGGGCTCTGGGGATCGTGGCGTTTCTGTTCATCCTTCTCTTTTTCTACCGTGCGGTCTTTTCCTGTTATCGCAGATGCACGGATCGGGAGCTGGGGGTAACGGTGCTTTCCATCGGACTTGGCGTTGCGGCGCTCCTGGTGCAGGGGCTGACCGACAACGTCTGGTACAATTTCAAAATTGTGCTGCTCTTCTGGCTCCTGTTAGGGCTTGCAATCGGCATGGGAAGAGACGACAAGCTCTACGATGTGAGAGAGGAGCGTGAAGAGCTCGATGCGGGTGCTTGAAGTCCTCAGCGACACCAATCGGGGCGGCGCCGGCGTGTATCTCGAAAACTATGCCACGCACGCCTCGAAAGAAATCGAGCTTGCGGTCGTCCTGCCGGAAGGGGCTGCCATGGCGTCGCGGCTTCGGTCGGCGGGCGCTCAGGTGATCGAATGTCCGCTGCATGGAGATCGTTCCTACCATCGGGAAGATGTCAGGCTGCTGCGGGATCTGATTCGATCGTTTCATCCGGAGATCGTGCATACGCACGGCAGTCTCTCCGGACGCATCGCGGCGCGGCAAGCCGGAAACTGTAAAACGGTCTATACGAAACACACCCTCAGCCCGCGCAGAAGCGGCCTGAAGGGCAGGGCGGCCGCCCTGCTGGACAATTATCTCACCGATTCCGCCATTGCGGTGTCGGAGGCAGCCTGCCGCAACCTGAGGGAAGACGGGCTCCCCGAGCGGAAAATCCATCTGATTTACAATGGGATCACGGGGGTCGCGCCGGCCGCGCCCGGCGAGCGGGAGGCGGCAAGGCAGGCGCTTGGCCTTTCGGAATCCCGCATTGCGATCGCCTGCGTGGCCCGGCTGGAAGCGGTCAAGAATCATGCGTTGCTGCTGGAGGCCTTCGCGGGTGCTGCAGCATGGGATCCCCGACTCGTCCTTTTGCTCTGCGGCGGCGGGAGTTTGCAGGAGTCTCTTGTGCGGCAGGCAAAAGCCCTTCCATGTACAGATCGGATCGTATTCTTGGGCGAGCGGGAAAGCGTGCGGGAGATCTACCTTGCTGCCGACCTGTTTACGCTTTCCTCCTTCAGTGAGAATCTTCCGCTGACTGTTTTGGAGGCGATGTCAGCGTCGCTGCCGTCAGTGCTCACAGCGGTGGGAGGAGTGCCGGAGACGGCGGCAGACCGAGAAACGGCGCTGCTTGTACCTTCCGGGGACAGGGAGGCTCTGCAGCAGGCGATTTTGGAGCTGAGCGGCAGCGAGGAGCTGCGCCGTCGGTTGGGTGAGGCTGCCCGCAGACGGTTTTTGCAGCATTTCACCGCTCAGGTATTTGCAGAGAAAACGGATAGCCTATATAGAAAGCTGGTGACAGGTTGTGAATAAAACGACACGCCGCAGACGGGGGATCAATTTCTTTGATCTGTTTGTACTGCTGATGGTGGTTGCGGTTTTGCTGGTTGCCGCCTATTTTATCAATGGCAGCAAGCGGATCACAACGGGAGGCGGAACGCCGGTAACGGTGACCTACAGCGTGGAAATCAAAAATCTCAGCGAGCAGGTTTCGAAATCGGCCGTGATCGGCTCTGCTGTGCGGGACGGAGTGCGTAAGGCCTCGCTTGGCAAGGTCAAGCGGGTAGAGATCGTCCCGATGTGGTATATGAAGAACGATCTGGAGACCGGCGAGATCAAGCGTGTGGAGGTAGATGGACGCTATACCGCGACCGTCGTCTGCGAAGCACAGGGCGAGCTGCGGGGCGGACGCATTGTCATCAACGAGTTCACGATCGGAGTCGGCAGCGAGATCGCCCTGCAGTCGGAAGGAATTTCGGGAACGGGATATTGTGTGGCGCTCGACTATGTCGAGACGCAGCAATGAGGAGGATGAGATATGGGAAAGCGGAACACAGGGAAATCCACCAAACTGTTTGGGCTTTTTAACCTCCTCGACCTGCTCATTCTCGTGTTTTTGTTTGCCCTGGTCGGCACGCTGGTTTTGCGCAGCAACCTCAAGGAGTCGTTTGCTGGCACAGCAGATGATGTAACCATCGATTTCTCGGTTCGGGTTGAACCGGTGCGCGTGATGACCTATATGGCGGTAAAAGAGGGCGATCCGCTCTTTGACGATGAAACAGGCGTTCAGATCGGGACAGTCACCAGGGTGACTGCAACACCCTATTTGCGCGAGGCGACCCTGATCGACGGAACGATGGTGACCAGCCCCGACCCCGAATATCTCACCGTGATCATTTATGCGCAGGGAACGGGGAAAAAGGGCGAGCTGGGTTTCATGCTCAACGGTTCGCGGCTGTGCTCGCCGGGGGGCAATATCAAGGTGGGCTCTACCAAGCTGGCCACAAATGGAAGATTTGAAACGGTCGAAGCGGTGTCGTGACAAAACAGAGCCGAACTGCCGCAGCATCCTCTGCAAAAGCAAATCAACGGCCAAAGAATCTGTTTTCCCGAGGAGGGCCTGTGCAGAAAAACATGGCAAAACGGTGAAATCTTGTGCAAATAGACAGGGGTCTTTCGGTTGACTTAAGAGGGGAAATTGATTATCATGTTAGTGTAAATACAAGGAGAAAAAAAGAAGTGGTACAGGCGAAACGTTCGCAGGTACAACGCAGGGGAAGGCGGACTTGAACATGGTAAAGCAGGAACTTGTGCTCAACAATTCAGTGGGTCTACATGCCCGTCCCGCAACCTTTTTTATCCAAAAAGCCAATGAATATAAGAGCTCGATTTGGATCGAAAAGGAGGAACGACGCGTCAATGCAAAGAGCCTGCTCGGCGTTTTGTCGCTTGGCGTTGCACCGGGAGATCATATTCTGGTGCTGGCCGATGGAGAGGATGAGGATTCCGCCATTGCCGGGCTGCTCAATCTGGTGAGCAGCAATTTCGGCGAATAGGCATAAAGTGGCTTTGCCCATGTTGGAATGGGCAGGCCGTTGGTGCAGAGAATCAGCGTATGAGGGCAGGCGAGCTTCGCCTGCCTTTTTGAGAATTGGCCGGATGACGGCTGAAAGGAGGGACGGCTTTGGAGAAGGAACAGCAGAGTGCAAAAGAATATTTGTCAGAGCCCCAAACGTCCCGATCTGACGCAATGGACAAAGCTGAGGCAAAAGAGCGGGAGACAGGGGACGACCGCATCCTTCGGCTGAGACGCAAGGCGCGGGCGCTGCCGCTGCTTCCCGGAGTCTACTTCATGAAAAATGCCGCGGGAAAGATCATCTATATCGGGAAGGCCAAGGCGCTGAGAAACCGCGTTTCGAGTTATTTCACGGGAATCGAGCGGCATTTGCCCAAGGTGGCCTCCATGGTGAGGCAGGTGCAGGATTTTGAGACCATCGTAACGGCAAACGAACTCGAAGCTCTGGTGCTTGAGTGCTCCCAGATCAAGCACTATATGCCTCACTACAACATCATGCTCAAGGATGATAAGAGCTATCCTTATGTCAAGGTGACCGTCCGCGATGCATATCCGAGGGTGCTGCTCACCCGTCGCAGGGAAGACGATGGGAGCCTGTATTTCGGACCCTACAGCGGAAGGGTGAAAGAGGTGGTTTCCACCATTCAGAAGACCTTTTTGCTGCCCTCCTGCTCCCGCGTGTTCCCGAGGGATATCGGAAAGGGAAGACCCTGTCTCAATCAGGCTATCAAGACCTGTATGGCCCCCTGTTCGGGCGCCGTTACGAGGGAACAGTATCTGGAAGCGGTGGGGGAGGCTGTCTCCTTCCTTGAGGGAAAACAGACCAGTCTGGTTGAAGATCTCGCCCGCCGGATGGAGACTGCGGCCGAGGAGCTTCGCTTCGAAGAGGCCGCCCGTCTGCGCGACAGGCTGGGAGCGCTGAAGCGGATTGAGCAGAGCCAAAAGGTCGTGGATGCCCCCACCGTGCAGCGCGACGTCATCGGCCTGCACTTTGACGATAAAAACGCCGCCATCGTCGCGATGACCATCCGAAACGGAAGACTGACCTCGACCGACAGCTTTCTCTTCGATCGGGAGGAGTTCAGTCCATCGGAAGCAGGAATGGCCGCGTTTCTCAAGCAGCACTATCTGCGGCGACCCGATATCCCGCCTGAGATTTTGCTCTCGATTGAGCCGGAGGACGCCGCCCTCCTCGAGCAGTATCTCGGCGGACGCACCGGCCGCAGAGTGCATCTGCGTGTTCCACAGAGGGGAGATGCCAGGCGGGTGCTGGAAATGGCCGAGCGCAACGCGCGGCAGAGTCTGGAGCAGCGGGTCGACAAGGAGGAAAAGGTGCGGCGCAGCGTTGCCGAGCTTGCTGTCCTGACCGGTCTTGCCGAGCCTCCCCGACGGATCGAGGCGATCGATATTTCCAACACCAGCGGCAGCGAGGTCGTGGGAGGGATTGTGGTCTTCGTGGACGGTCGTCCCAGCAAGAAAGACTACAAACGTTATAAGATCAAAACGGTGGAAGGTCAGGATGACTACGAATCCATGCGCGAGGTGGTCTGGCGCAGATTCAACCGCTACCGCAAAGGGGAGAAGGGTTTTGAAGAGCTTCCGGATCTGCTGCTGCTCGACGGGGGAAAGGGCCAACTCTCGGCAGTAAAAGAGATTTTGTCTGAGCTGGAGCTTTCGCTTCCCGTGTTCGGAATGGTCAAGGACGACCGCCACCGCACGCGCGGGCTGGTCGGTGAGACGGGCGAGATCAATCCCCGTCCCGTCACTCCTGCCTTTGTGCTGCTTGCCCAAATTCAGGAGGAGGTGCACCGCTATGCGATCGCCTACCACAGAGCACTGCGGGGGAAAAAGACCTTTTCTTCCCAGCTTTCCGGTGTGAAGGGAATCGGCAGGCAGCGGGCTGCCGCCCTGCTGACCGAGCTGAAGACTATGGAGGCGATCCGTGCAGCGTCGGTGGAGCAGCTTGCGGCCGTGCCGGGCATGACAAAGCCGGCCGCGCAGGCGGTTTATGAATTTTTTCACGGACAATTGCCGCCGGAAACGGAACAAGGGTGTTGACCGGGCGAAAAAAAACAGGTAGAATAAGAACGAATATAAGGCTGCGCGTTTTTTGGCGGGGGGCATAACGATAATTGTGCCGTTTGACGCCGCCCGCTGCGCATAGATCAGGGGGAAGACCCATGCGAGTCATAACGGGAACCGCCAAAGGGATCCGCCTCAAGACGCTGGAGGGGGAGTCGACTCGTCCCACCGTGGCCAGGGTCAAAGAGGCGATCTTCAGTGCGATTCAGTTCGAGATCGATGGGCGTACGGCGCTCGACCTCTTTGCGGGAAGCGGTCAGCTTGGGATCGAAGCGCTTTCCCGCGGAGCGGTTCGTTGTGATTTTGTAGACTGCGAGCCGGCCGCCGTTCGGATCATCCGCGAGAATCTGACCAAGTGCCGGCTGAATGAGCGCGCTTCGGTGCACCAAAAGCTGTGGGAGAGCTTTCTTGCATCCTCTTCCACGGGATACAGTCTGATTTTTTTGGATCCCCCTTACCGGAAGGGACTCTGCCTTGCAGCGCTTGAAGCGCTGTGTGATGGGCATTTGGCGCGGCACGCCATTGTGGTGTGCGAAACCGAGCCGGAGGCGGAGCTGCCCGATGCAGTCGGGCCGCTCGCTCTCAACAGAAACGCAAAATACGGAAATTCGCGCGTTTTCATCTATCGAACGGCGCAGCAGGGGGAACTCGAATGAAAACGGTCATCTGCCCGGGCAGCTTCAACCCGGTCACATTGGGGCATATCAATCTGTTTGAACGCTGTTCCCGCCTCTTCGACGAGGTCGTGGTGGTGGTCATGCACAATGCGGAGAAGATCTATCAGGTTTCGGCAGAGCAGCGGGTCGAATGGATCAAGCGGTCCGTAACCCACCTGCAGAATGTCAGGGTGGAAGCCTATGGCGGTCTGTTGGTCGACTTTGCAAGGCAGTGCGGGGCACAGCTTTTGATCAAAGGAATGCGCGACACGAGGGATCTGATCACCGAAACGCAGATGTATTATGCCAACCGTGAAGCCTCGGGCGGCACGGTAGATACGCTGTTTTTGCCAACCGATGAGCGGTATTCCTATTTGAGCTCTTCCATTGTGCGGGATGTGGCCTCTTATGGGGGGAATATCAGCTCTTTTGTTCCGAGAGATATCCTTGAGGAAGTTGCCAAAACCTATTTTGTGAAAAGACCACTGCGATAAAAAGGGGAGGAGTAACAACTATGAATTTGGATGAACTGTTTGATCGTCTGCAGGAGCTGTTTGATGAATCATGGAGAATGCCGCTTTCCAACGGAAAAGCGGTGGTGGATGTGCTCGAAGCAACCGAGTTGATTCGCGATATCCGAAGCAACCTGCCGGTCGAGTTGGAGCAATCCCGCCGGATCGTGGATGAGCGCAAGGAGATTGTCACAACGGCGCGCCGTGAGGCCGAGGTCATGATGAAAAACGCCGAAGAAAAGGCGAAGTTTTTGGTGTCGCGCGAAGAGGTCGTGGCGGCTGCCAACCGCGAGGCAAATGAGATCCTGCTCGAAGCCAAGCGCCAGGCGACGGATGTGCTCAAGCAGGCCAACGAGCAGGCTTCCGAGCAGCTGGAGCTTGCCAACAAGCAGGCGGCGGAGCAGATTTCGGATACGAACGCCCGCGTGAAAGAGATGAAGACTACCACCAACGAGTATGTGGAGCAGCTGCTTGCCATGGTCGACAAGAACCTCACGCAGGCGGTTGCCGATGTGCACCAGGCGCAGGAAAACTTCAAATCCGCCAAGCTGTGAGGAAGGCCGAACCGGAGAAAAGAAGCCGCTTTTCGGCTATGATCGGCGGAAGAAACTCTGCTGCGCCATTTGCAAGGTTTTTGTGAAAAGAGAATACGGGAAGGATTCACGCCCTCTCTTTACCCCTTCTGCAGGGAATGGGACATTCCCAATTGCTTTGGGCTCTCGACATACCGTCGAGGGCTCTTTTTTTTTCGGGGAAAACTCAAACGAAGGAGCAACGAAAAGAATCCTACGGGGCTTCTGTGCTTCCGTGAATGGGAAGAAGAACGCACGCCGAAATGACCACAAGGGGGAAAGTGAGGGACAAAAATACATGAATATTCATGCAAAATCATGCAAATCGGAAAGCATGCTTAATAAGAAAAAAAGTTGTCAACGGCAGAATTTCTTGTTGCAATTTTAAAAATCTATGGTAAACTAGTATCAAGTGGGACAAAAGGGAGCTAAAGGGAGTATAAGGGAGAATTTGAGTATAGTATAAAAATACATACATATGTTCTTTTCTTATGAATCTTCCTTCGCTTTTTATTCTCGGAAAGGGGGACAAGCCATGCTCATCGGCCAGACTCAACACAGCCTGGATGAAAAGGGGCGTCTGATTATTCCGCAGCGCTTCCGCAGGGATCTGGGAGAGCGGTTTGTCGCCACCCGTGGACTTGACGGCTGCATCAGCCTCTATCCGCTTGAGGAGTGGGACCGACTTTCGGCCATCATTCGATCGGCCCCTATCGCTGAAGGGCGGACCATGCAGCGCTACTTCTTCGGTTTCGCGGAAGAGCTGCAGCCCGACTCTCAAAACCGCGTGTTGCTTTCGGCCAAACTGCGGAATTTGGCCGGCCTGAAAAAAGAAGTCGTCTTCGTGGGTGTGGAAACCCGCGTGGAAGTTTGGAATCTTGAGGCTTGGGAAAAGATTGAAAACAGCGTAACCGATGAAGATGTGCTGGAGGCGCTTTCCAACAGCAAGGTGTAGGCTGCGTAATAGGCCGGAAGGATGAGAAGGAGGGCTTGGCTTGGGGGAGTTGGAGCATGTTCCTGTTCTGCTGCACGAAGCGGTCGAAGCGCTTTCCGTCAAGCCGTCCGGCATCTATATCGACGGGACCATGGGAGGAGGAGGGCACAGTCTAGCCATTGCCCGGCAATTGACACAGGGCAGACTCATCGGGATCGACAAGGACGAATATGCACACCGAAGAGCGGGCGAGCGCCTGGCTCAGGTTTTGGATTGTATGACCTTTGTGCGGGATGATTTCAGCAATTTGGAGCAGATTCTCGACCGGCTCCAAATTGAGCGCTTCGATGGCCTGCTGCTCGACCTCGGGGTCTCTTCCTTTCAGCTCGACGATGCTGAGCGGGGCTTCTCCTATTCCAAAGAGGCGCCGCTTGACATGCGGATGGATCGTACCGCGCCGCTCACGGCGGAAACGGTGGTCAATACTTACGGGGAAGAGCAGCTGGCGAATCTCATTTTCCGATACGGGGAAGAGCGGTATTCCCGCCGCATTGCCGCGGCGATTGTGAAGCAGCGGCAGCAGGCGCCGATCGCCACGACAACGCAGCTCGCCGCCTTGATCGCTTCGGCCATGCCGGCGGCAGCCCGCAGGGAGGCGCAGCACCCGGCAAAACGCACCTTTCAGGCACTCCGTATTGAGGTCAACCATGAGCTCGACGGGATCGAACAAACGCTGCGCACTGCCGCGTCAAGACTGAATCCCGGAGGACGGATCTGCGTGATCACCTTTCACTCTCTGGAAGACCGCATCGTCAAAGAGACCTTCGCCTCTCTGGCGCAGGGATGCACCTGCCCGAAGGAGTTCCCGGTCTGTATCTGCGGGAAGAAGCCGGTGGTACGCCTGGTCGGGCGAAAGCCGGTCACACCGGGACAGAAAGAGCTCTCAGAGAATCCCCGCAGCCGCAGCGCGAAGCTGCGCGTTGCAGAGAAGCTTGAAGGGCAGTCAGAATAAAAGAGAATTCCCGTTTCTCTTTGAAACAGTTTGGAACCAGGATTTCGAATGTTGGGGGAAAACACGATGCAGGAACAGATTCGCTATGATATCCAGCGGGAAAACGTCAGTACGGCATATGAGTTTCCTGCCTATGATGCGCGCGTTCAAACATATGACCGCAGGAGAATCATTTCGCTTGTACAAAAACGCAGACGCCGTGCCATGCTGCGTGCCGTTGCCAAGAACCTGCTGCTGTGCTGTTTTTGCGTCACTCTGTTAGGCGGTATTCTGGTCAGCACTTCACAGCTCAATGAGCTCACCACAAAGGCGGCCGCAGTACAGAGCCGGAACGAGATGCTGGTCAGCGAGCAGAAACGTCTGACGGCGCTCTGCGACATGCAGATCAATCTTGCGGAAATTGAAACGATCGCAACCGAGAAGCTCTACATGCAGAAGCTCGAGCAGGATCAGATTGTTTATATCCGTCTCACAGGCAGCGATTACGGAACCGTGGTACAGGGAGAAGATCATCCGTTTGCAAGATTCCAGGATTCCCTTCGTTTTTTGGCGCAGAATGTGTCGAAACTGATGGGTTAAAACGATTCGAGGTGGTGTGCCGTTCCGGTCGTCGGAGGGCACACCACATGCCGCATTGTGGGATGCAGGGAAGTTCATAATTCCCGGTCAAACCTACTATATTTGAAATCGGAAGGAGGTGCCAACGGGTGGAACGCACGCCGCTTGATTCCGCAACCAGACGAAGAATGCTGCTGGTGCTTTTTGTCTTTCTTGGGGTCTGTTTCGGGGCCATCACAGCAAGGCTGTTCCAGATTCAGATCGTGCAGCATGAGATCTATCAGGCCAAGGCCATCGATCAGCAGGTGCGGGACACCACCGTCACCCCAAAACGAGGCACCATATACGATCGAAACATGAAAACACTGGCCGTTTCGGCCTCGGCCGAAACGGTTTATATTGCTCCCAAATCCATCCGAAACAAGGAAGAGGCCGCTTTGATTGCAAGGGAGCTTTCCCGGATCCTCGGGGTGAACGAGGAGACCATTCTTAAAAAAACAACGGCCAACAACTACTACGAAATCATCAAACGCCAGGTGGAAAAGGAACTGGCAGACGAGGTGCGCGCCTTCAAAAAGGAATACAATCTTGAGAGCGTCGCGCTGGCGGAGGATTCCAAGCGCTACTATCCCTATGGGGCCTTTGCCTCCCACGTGATCGGTTTTACCAATGTCGACGGCGAGGGGATAGAAGGGCTGGAAAGCTACTACAACGACATTCTGGTGGGAATGCCGGGACGAATCATCACGGCCAAAAACGCCCGCGGAACCGATATGCCATTCCGGTATCAGCAGTATATCGACGCCCGCAACGGGTATCATCTTGTTACGACCATCGACGAGGCCGTGCAGCACTTTATCGAGAAGCACCTCGAAAACGCAGTGATCGAATACAACGTGCAGAACCGTGCCACAGCCATCGTGATGGATGTGAGAACCGGTGCGATTTTGGCCATGGCCACCAAGCCGGACTATGATCTCAACAATCCGAGAGAGATTTCGGATCCGTCGCTGATTGCCGAGCTTGAAAGCCTCGAAGGAGAGGAATATGCCAAGCGCCAGATGGAAATCTGGCAGAGTATGTGGCGCAACAAGGCCATTGCCGACACCTATGAGCCGGGCAGCGTGTTCAAAATCATCACGGTTTCCATGGCGCTCGAGAAGAATGTGGTTTCACTGCATGAAACCTTCAACTGTCCCGGCTACAAGGTAGTCGCCGGCACGCGGATCGCCTGCTGGAAGGCGGGCGGACACGGGGTGCAGGATGTGGTGACCGGTCTCAAGAATTCCTGCAACCCTGTATTCATGGAACTCGGCGCTCGTATCGGCGGCGCCTCATTTTACGAATATGCCGAAGCTTTCGGCCTGCTCAACAAAACCGGAATCGATCTTTACGGCGAGGCCTCGGGCATTTTCTTCGACCGAAATACCATCGCAAACGGCGTGGTGGAAACGGCGGTCGCGGCTTTCGGACAGACCTTTAAGGTCACGCCGATCCAGATGATCACGGCGATTTCCGCCTGTGTCAACGGGGGATATCTCAACCAGCCCTATCTGGTCAGCAAGATCATCGACGACGACGGAACGGTGGTTCAGAGCTTTGATCCCGTTGTGAAGCGCCAGGTCATCTCTGAAGAGACCTCGGCTAAGGTGGCCTCCATGCTGGAGCAGGTCGTCAGCACCGGTACCGGTAAAAACGCCTACATCAAGGGCTATCGGATCGGTGGAAAAACGGGAACCTCGGAGAAGATCGACCAGAAAAACGCACAGGGAATCGCAGATAAGCGGATCTCCTCCTTCTGTGGGATCGCACCGGCCGACAATCCGCAGATCGCCATCCTGCTTTTGATGGATGAACCGGAAGTCGATCAGGTGACCGGAGGTTTGACTGCGGCTCCCACCGTGCGAAAGATGTTTGAGGATATCCTGCCCGCGCTCGGCATTATGCCGCAGTATACGGCGGAGGAGCTCGCCTCGCTCGAGAAGAGCGTTCCCGATGTGAGCAAATCCACCGTTTCCGAAGCGTATGCCGCGCTCAGGAGCGCAGGATTTGTGCCTTCCGTGATCGGAAACGGCGATTCGGTCATCGAGCAGGTGCCGCGCGGCGGGCAGAAGCTGGCCAAGGGCGGCAAGGTTCTGCTCTATACCGAGCAGAAGGAAGCGGCGCCTCTGGTGACGGTGCCCTCCGTGACAGGACTGACGCCGGCGAAGGCAACCGCGAAGCTCGAGGCTGCGGGATTCAATATCCGGGCAAACGGAAAGGATCTAACAGAGGCCGAGGTTTCGGCGATTTCACAGTCTCCGACGGCGGGAAGTTTGGCGGAGATGGGAAGCGTGGTCACGGTTGATTTTGTCCACGAATCCGAATCCGAATGGGTCAGCGTGGACTATTAGCGAAAACAGACAGGAATCAGGAACAAAAGCTGAAGGAGGAGAACGAAGATGAAACTGAAGCAGCTTTTACAGGGTGTTGTAACCGGCTCTGAGGCGCCGGATATCGAGATTGCCGGCCTCACGAGCGACAGTCGCAAGGTTCAAAAAGGGTTTGTATTCATCGCAGTGCCGGGCACCAAGGCAGATGGACATGATTTTGCCGAAAAGGCGGTGGAGCTCGGGGCGGCGGCAGTCGTGGCTGAGCGGGCACTGCCCTTGGCGGTTCCGGTCGTTCTGGTAAAAGACGCCAGAGAGGCATATGCCCTTATGGCAGGCAATTTCTTTGGAAATCCTGCCGAAAAACTGAACCTGGTCGGCGTGACCGGCACGAACGGAAAGACCTCGACCACCTTCATCTTCAAGCATGTGCTCGAACAGCTGGGTCACAAGGTGGGCCTGATCGGCACGATCGTCAATATGGTGGGAGAGGAATCCGAAGACGCCGACAACACCACGCCCGACGCGATGGAGCTTCAGGCTCTTTTTGCCCGCATGGTAAAGGCCGGTTGCGACTGGTGTGTGATGGAGGTCTCCTCTCATGCGCTTGACCAGCACCGCGTCGCAGGGCTGAAATTCAAGTGCGGTATCTTCACCAATCTCACACAGGATCATCTCGACTACCACAAGACGATGGAAAACTATCGCCTTGCCAAGCAAAAGCTCTTTGACGTCTGCGAACTCGGCGTGTTCAATTTCGACGACGAGGCCTCGGCTGTCATGATGCAGGAGGCAAAAACAGAGAAAAACGTCACCTTCTCCACGGTCAGTGATTTTGCCGATTTTACGGCCCGCAACATCCGTCTCTTTGCCGATCATGTGGAATATCAGGTGGTCTCGAAGGGATGCCTGAACCGAGTGAACGTCGCAATGCCGGGAGGCTTCAATGTGCGCAACACGCTGGGTGTGATCGCGGCCTGCGTGGGGCTGGGCATTCCGCAGGCCGATGCGGTTGCCGCCGTCAAGACCTGCAAGGGGGTCAAGGGCCGCATCGAGGTGGTTCCGACCGATACCCCCTATACCGTGATTCTCGACTACGCCCACACCCCTGACGCCCTCATCAACATCGGCAGGGCCATCCGGGACTTTGCCACGGGACGGATCATCACGGTCTATGGCTGCGGTGGAGATCGGGATCGCACCAAGCGTCCGCTGATGACAAAAGCCGTGATCGACTTTTCAGACTACTTTGTTTTAACCAGCGACAATCCCAGAACAGAGGATCCCCAGCGGATTCTCGACGACGCGGCGGCGGGAATCGGAGACAGTAAGGTGCCGCATGCCATTCTCGTCGACCGCACACAGGCCATCGCACACGCTTTGAGTCTGGCAAAAGAGAACGATATCGTTTTGATTGCAGGTAAGGGTCATGAGACCTACCAGATTCTCTCTACGGGGAAAATCCACTACGATGAGCGGGAGGTTGTGACCGAACTGCTCGAAAAGCAAAAGCAAGGAAAATAAGGAGAACGATTCGGCGGAAGGATCATCCCCTGGCGCAAGCCGGCGGGCATGGGAACCACGCGGCGCCAAGGAGGAAAAAATGCGATGAAGCTATCAGACTGGATGCCCTTTGTCATGTCGGCATTCTTCTGTATGGGAATCTCCCCGGTGTTGATTCCGTATCTGCACCGGCTGAAATTTGACCAGACCATACGGGAAGACGGCCCAACCTGGCACAACGCCAAGGGGAAAACGCCTACCATGGGGGGGATTGCCTTTGTTGCCAGCACGACCATCGGTGTCTTGCTCGGTGGGTTTGTCGCTCTGCGGCGTGTACCGAAGGGAGCGGTTTTGGTTCTGCTGTGCGCCCTGTCCTTTGGCTTTATCGGTTTTATCGACGACTATATCAAGGTAGTTAAGAAAAGAAATCTCGGTCTGACCGCCCGGCAAAAGCTGCTGTTGCAGGTGTTGGCTGCCGCCACATTTTTATGGACGATGGCAATGGCGGGGCATGGGACGACGGGGCTTGCCATTCCTTTTTTCAACATTTCGCTGGAATTCGGGCTCTTATGGTATCCGGTTGCGATCGTGATCCTGGTTGGCACGGTAAACGCCGTCAATTTGACCGATGGAATCGACGGACTCGCCTCCTGCGTTACCCTGCCCGTGGCGCTGCTCTTTTGCATGATCGGGCTGCGCTATCGGGACTTTGAGCTTTTTGTCGGAGCCAGCGCCCTGCTGGGAGGCGTTGCGGGATTTCTGCCCAGCAATCTCCCAAAGGCGAGGGTCTTCATGGGGGATACCGGGGCTTTCTTCATCGGCGGCGCCGTTGCGGGACTCGGATTTTTGGCAGGGATGCCGGTGCTCTTGGCGCTGTGCGGCGTGGTATATGTGCTGGAGGCGCTTTCGGATATTCTACAGGTCTCCTATTTCAAGGCAACGGGGGGAAAGCGCCTGTTTAAGATGGCGCCCCTGCATCACCATTTTGAAATGTGCGGCTACAAGGAAGGGCAGATCGATCTGCTCTTCACCCTGGTTTCCATTGCCGGCTGCCTGCTGGCCTATCTGGCCTATATCCGCTTTTATCCCATTCTGTAACAGAAATCGGAGAGAATCGCATGAGGAGTGCTTCCAAAGCCGAAGAACGGCCGATCCAATCTTTAAAGGCAAAAACGGCAGAGATGGATTTGCCGTTTTTTGTGCTGGTGATGCTGCTGGTTTCGATCGGCCTTGTGATGGTGTTCTCGGCATCCAGCGCCAACGCCTATTTCCGCTTTGGCGACAGCTATTATTTTATCCGTGCACAGCTCCTTTGGGCGGCGATCGGCACCGTTGTCATGCTGACGACAGCCAGGCTGCTCACGCCCAAGCTGCTGCGGATCTCGGTGCTGCCGGCCTTTTTGTTTTCGCTCACAACCCTGATTCTTGTGCTCACACCTCTCGGAAGCAGCAAAAACGGAGCGCAACGCTGGCTCTTCGGATTTCAGCCCTCCGAGGTTGCAAAGCTTTCGATCATCCTGTGCATGTCCTGGCTGATCTGTCGCCAGAAAAAGAAGATCAAAACCCTCAAGGGGGGTCTCCTCCCCTGCGCCTCGCTGCTGCTTCTGTTTTGCGGATTGATCGCACTGGAAAAACACATCTCTGCTACAGTGCTGGTGTTTGCCATCGGCGCAGTACTCATGTTTGTGGGCGGAGTGGATTGGCGCTGGTTTGCGGCGTTTGGCTCTCTGGGTGTGGTTGGAGTGCTTGGCATCATCAAAGTGAGCAACTATGCCATGCAGCGTGTAAAGGTTTGGCTCGATCCCTTTATCGACCCGCTGGGTGATGGATTCCAGAGCATTCAAAGCCTCTACGCTATCGGCTCGGGAGGACTTTTCGGGCTTGGAATCGGCAAGAGCCGGCAAAAGTATCTATATATCCCAGAGCCGCAGAATGATTTTATCTTTTCGATCGTCTGTGAGGAGCTCGGTTTTGTGGGAGCCGTGCTCATCGTGCTGCTCTTTATCCTGTTGATTTGGAGAGGGTTTACCATCGCCTTCAAGGCGCCGGACCGCTTTTCGGCGTTGGTTGTCATCGGAATCACCTCTCAGGTTGCGATTCAAAGCATTTTGAATATCTGCGTGGTCAGTGGGCTGGTGCCCAACACCGGTATCTCTCTGCCCTTTTTCTCGGCAGGGGGCACTTCTCTGGTCATGCTGATGTTTGAAATGGGTATTGTGCTGAGCATATCTCGAAGGGCAAGGCTATAAAACGGAGCCAGGCAGATTTGAAAGGCCTTTTTGCCGCCCTGAGAGGCGGATTTTGTGCGTATCCCCGAAAACTGTGATCGGAGGAGTGAGAATCCTCATGAAGGTGTTGCTGTGCGGCGGCGGTACGGCGGGACATGTCAACCCTGCGATTGCCATTGCGGACTTTATCAAAGCCCGCCATTCCAAAGCGGATATCCGTTTTGTCGGAACGAATTATGGCATCGAATCAAAGCTGGTTCCGCGTGCGGGGTACCCATTAACCGAGATAGAGGTCTATGGGCTGAAGCGCAAGCTGAGCCTTGAAAATATCCGCAACGTATCCAAGGCGGTTTCAGCCATCGGCAAGAGCAAGCGGCTTCTCAGGGAGTTTTCACCCGATCTTGTCATCGGCACGGGCGGTTATGTCAGCGGGCCGCTGGTTTGGGCGGCCTGCGATTTGGGGATTCCGACCGCCATTCACGAGCAGAACGCCTTCCCCGGCTTGACCACCCGAAGACTGGCGAGCAGGGTGGACCTTGTCATGCTGGGCTTTGCAGATGCAAAGACCCGTCTCACTTGTAAAAAAAGCGTGTTGGTGGGCAATCCGATCCGCAGAGAGATCCTGTTTGCCGACAGGGCAGCCGCCAGGGAACGTTTGGAGATCAAAGAATCCGAGCGGCTGCTGGTCTCCTTCGGAGGTTCGATGGGGAGCCGGAGGTTCAACGAAAACATCCGGGAGCTGATGGCGCTGCACTGCTCGGAGGGACGCTTCCGCCACATTCATGCAGCCGGACAATTTGGGATCAAATGGCTGCCGGGAGAGCTGGAGGAGCGGGGCATCACGCCCGAACGCTATCCGCTCATCGACTTGAGGGAGTACATTTTCAACATGGAGGACGTGATGGCGGCGGCCGATTTGCTCATCTGCCGCGCAGGAGCGATCACGCTTGGAGAGCTTGCCGCAATGGGGAAACCCTCCATTCTGATCCCGTCGCCGAACGTAACGGACAATCACCAATACTATAATGCACTGGCTTTTGCAAAGGTTGGCGCCGCAGAACTTCTGGAGGAAAAAGACTGCAGCGGACAGGTGCTGTATGACAGGGTTAACGCCCTGTTGTCGGATGAGGAGAAGCTGCGGTCCATGAGTCAGGCTGCGCAGCAATTTGCCATTCTCGATTCTACACAGCGCATTTACGACAGCATCGCGCCGTTTTTACGGCAAGGAACGTCGCAGTCCGTTTGACAGGAAAGGCCGGAACCGATCCTTCATCTGCCGCATAGCATGGAACAAGGATGGAGGGTGGCAGGTATGACGATATATGAGATCGAGGGCGGAAAGCCCATGGCGGGGGAGTTGACGGCGCAGGGAGCTAAGAATTCGGCGCTGGTTCTGCTCTCTGCGGCGCTTCTGGCAAAGGATGTCACCGTGCTGAAAAATTGCCCCGAAATCCGGGATGTGGCGGCGCAGCTTGAAATTCTGCAAAGCCTTGGATGTGTTTGCTCCCGAGAAGGGTCAACCGTTGCAGTCGATGCCACGGGAGTCTCTTCAACCGAGGTTCCTCAGGAGCTGATGCGGCAGATGCGTTCCTCGGTCACACTGCTGGGGGCGTTGCTTGGTCGATGCGGGACCGGAAGCATTCACACCCCGGGGGGTTGCGCGATCGGAGCGCGTCCCATCGATTATCATCTGCAGGCGTTTGCCGATATGGGAGTTGTGATTGAAAAAGAGGGAGACCACCTCAGCGCTGCCATGAGGCAGAGAAAAGATTCTATTGTGATGCTTCCCTTTCCCAGCGTGGGGGCAACTGAAAATGTGATGCTTTTGGCAGCGAGGCTTCCCTGCACAACCGTATTGAGCGGGGCCGCGCGGGAACCCGAGATCGTGGATTTGGCGAAGTTGCTCAATCAGATGGGGGCCGTAGTGATGGGGGCGGGAACCGATACCGTCACAGTGCGGGGCAGCAACAGCCTGAATGGTGCGCAGCATACCGTACTGCCCGACCGCATCGCAGCGGCAACCGATCTATGCGCGGCGGCCGTCACAGGGGGAAGTCTCACCCTGCGCAGCGTAGCAGTTCGCCATATGGGCGCGGCAATTGAAGCTTTGATCCGATCGGGATGTGAGATCAGATCGGAGGAAGGCGCCGTATTCCTCAAAGCGCCCAAAAGGCTTTCAGGCATGGGAATCCTGCGCACCATGCCATATCCCGGTTTTCCCACCGATCTTCAAGCGCCCTTTGTCACATTGGCAGCAACGGCAGAAGGCGACAGCGTGATGGTGGAAAACATGTTTGAAAACCGCTATCAGCATGTGCCGCAGCTCCATCGAATGGGAGCGGATATCTCTGTGAGCGGGAGGGTGGCGCTGGTACGCGGGAGATCTCTGCACGGTGGACAGGTAGAGGCGGAGGATTTGCGCGGCGGTGCAGCGCTGCTGCTTGCCGGTCTTGGCGCAGAGGGGAACACAAAGGTACATGACGCACAGCACTGCATCGAACGGGGCTATGAGCGTATCACGGAGCGATGGAATTCGATTGGCGCTTCGATCCGGGTGCAGAGTCTTGCATAGAAAAAACAAGAAGGGGGTGATCGGCCATGCCTTCCCAGACCCGAAGCGACAGCGAGGATAGAAAGGCTGCAAGAAAAACAAGAAAGCGCGCCTTAAAGAAAGAGCAAAAGGAGCAAAAAAAGCTGCAAAAGGCGGAAGACCGTGAGCTAAGGGCAAGGAAACGAACACGCCGCGCCTCCTCGGAGAAGAAAACGGGAGACCCCAAGAGGAGAAAGCGCACCGCACGGGGCAGGATCTTGAGAAAACTGCTGGGCGTGGTATTCATCACGCTTTTGATTGGGCTGTGTGTACTCGGCGTCTATGCCGTGCGCAGTCTGCCTGTCGGCACGATCATTGTAAGCGGAGACGCTCCATACAGTGAAGGCTTAGTACTTGACACCTGCGGACTGCAGGAGGGACAGCCTTTGCTGCTGCTTCGCCCCCGCCATATGGAACGGGTGCTGATGTCCCGCATGCCATGGCTGGAGAAGGCAGAGATTCGACGATCGCTGCCCGATCATGTGGAGGTGAAGCTCACCCGTGCGCTCCCCAGCTACCTGGTGCAGAGCAAAACGGGCGAGGAATACCTCGTTCGGATGGATGGGAAGGTGCTCGGGCACCTGGAAGAAGACGCGAGCGGGAAGAGCTATCCGCTTGTGCTGGCCCGCTTTGAAGATCCGATCGAGGTTGGAAAGAAGGTCGTCTTTCAGTTGGACAGTGATCGTTCCATTTTTGAGGATGTGTTTTCGTCGCTGTCTGAGAATCAATTGTTGGAAGGAGCCCGTGTAGTCAATCTGCAAAACCCCTCGGAGATCACCATTTCGTGGGGAGGGCGTTTTGTGATCGAACTTGGGGACAGCCTTCTGATTGGGGACAAGCTTCAGCTGGTGGCAGAGAGCATCAAGCGGCTGGATGAAAATGCGGTCGGCACGCTGGATGCCGCCACAGCGGGACAGGTGGTGCATCGGCCGAGCGGCCGCCGCTCCACGGGAGCGATTCCCGAGCCCGTATGAATGCAGACCGGAACGGAGTGTCCAAGGGATAGAAAGGAGGTACGGTATGGCGGATCATGAATGGAATCAGGAGTTTGAGCAGGAAAACGGCCAATCGTCGGACAAGCAGCTTTCCGTGCGGGAAGATGCGGTGACAGGCGAAGTCTTAGACGGGAATCCGCCGGCCTCGTCTCCAAAAGAACTGCCCCCTGTTGAGGCAAAACGGTCGTTTGGATTTGGCGTCTTTCTGGTCTGCATTCTCTTCGGCTTTTTGGTTTCCATGCAGTTCAAAAGCGTGAAGGTCTCAAACAACACGATCACCAGTTCCCAGCTCCGCGCAGAGGAGCTGCAAAGTCTGCTCAATAAGGAGCGTGCAAAGAATCAGGAGCTGTATGAAGAGCTGCTGCGCAGCAAGGATGACCTTTCAAGCTACCGTCAGATGGCGCTGCAGAGCGGCGACTATGCCGCCGTGCTGAACAGCGAGCTCACGCGCGCCCAGCTTGCGGCCGGTTTTACCGACGTGGTGGGACCGGGGCTCATCATCACCATGAGCGACAGCGCCGGTCAGATCACAGAGAGCGGGGCAGATTCCAATTACTATATCATTCACGACAATGATATTCTTCAGGTGGTCAACGAACTGCGAGATGCCGGAGCCGAAGCGATCAGCATCAACGGCGAGCGCCTTTTGGCCACCAGTGAGATCCGGTGTGCCGGATCTACCATCAGCGTCAACAACAATCGCTACGTTGCACCCTATGTGATTTGCGCCATCGGAGACGCCGAGGGCATGAGCTCGGCGCTGCGGATGCGGGGCGGCGTGATCGAACAGCTTGCCATCTGGGGCATTCAGATCGAGCTGCAAAAGTCAGACGAGGTTTTGATTGCGGGTTACACCGGTAAAACCTCATTCCAATATGCAAGAGAGCGTCTTGGAGAAGGGGAGGGCGAGTGATATGGCAAGTATTCTGGGGCTCGCGATCGGGATCCTGCTCGGGCTCTGGTTTCCGGGCTATTTTCCGCAGATCCTTTCCGACTATATCGGGATCATGCTGGTGGCCTGTGCCGATTCCATCATCGGTGGCCTGCGTGCAAAAGCGCTTGGGGAATACAACGAGAGTATTTTCATTTCAGGCTTCTTCATCAATGCGCTGCTTGCGGCTGCATTGACCTATTTTGGGAAGAAGATCAACATGCAGCTCGGACTGGCAGCGCTGGTCGTGTTCGCAACGAGAATTTTCCAAAACCTCGCAATCTTGCGGAGAAATCTCTTGAATTTGGACTCAGAATAGTCTAAACTTAATACCATAGATGTTTTACTGTCTGTCATTTTACAAGAAGAATGATCAACTGCGGAGGGCTTGCCCGCCGTTTGACCGAAAGCAGGAGGAAATAGCGTATGATTTTTGATTTCGATTCCAGCACAGCAGCACCTGTCAATATTAAAGTCGTTGGAATTGGCGGCGCGGGCAACAACGCCGTCAACCGCATGGTATTATCCGGGATCACAAGCGTAGAGTTTATTTCGGTCAACACGGATAAGCAGGATCTGGACAATTCGAAGGCGACGCAGAAGATCCGCATCGGAGAAAAGCTGACCAAGGGTCAGGGCGCAGGGGCCAATCCCGAAAAAGGCGCCCGTGCGGCAGAAGAAAACAGGGAAGAGCTGGCTGCGGCCCTCAAGGGCGCCGATATGGTGTTTATCACCGCAGGAATGGGCGGCGGCACCGGAACCGGCGGCTCCCCCGTGGTGGCTGGGATTGCCAAAGAAATGGGAATTTTAACCGTCGGCATCGTCACCAAGCCCTTCAATTTTGAAGGCAAGCGCCGTATGACGGCCGCCGAGGAAGGCATCCGTCTGCTCAGGGAGCAGGTGGATTCCCTGATCGTGATCCCCAATGAGCGCCTCAAGCTGGTCAGCGATACGCCGATCTCCCTGAACAATGCGTTTGAGCGTGCAGACGACGTGCTGCGCCTGGGCGTCGCCAACCTGTCGGATCTCATCAACGTCCCCGGATACATCAATCTCGACTTTGCAGACGTTTCCTCGGTTATGAAGGATGCGGGCTATGCACATATGGGCGTGGGACACGGCACCGGTCGCGACAAGATGACCGAGGCGGTGCTCGAGGCCATCAACAGCCCCCTGATCGAAACCACCATCAACGGAGCCCGCGGTGTAATCATCAACATTTTCGCGCCCAACGATATCGGGTTGACCGAGGTCGACGAGGCGGTCAGCGTGGTCACGGCGGCTGCCCATCCGGATGCCAATATCATTTTCGGAGTTTCCTTCGACGATACCTTGGCAGACGAGGTGCGGGTTACGATTATTGCCACCGGATTTGAGAAGCTTGCCACGGCGTCGGACGGACTCGCGGCAGCGGAGACGGCGGTTCCTGCAGCGGCTCCCGCAGCGCCCGCAGCGGAGTCCGATGGAATCAAGACGATTTTCGACGGAACGCCCAGTACCCATAAGCCTTTCAACACGCTTTTCTCAACGCCTTCTACGGTTGCCGCAGAAAACACCGAGACTGCCGCAGCGCCGGAGCCGACGGCGCCTGCGCGCTTTACCATCAGCGATGAGGATATCAACGATATCGATACCATCCTGAATATTTTCAAAAAGAGAGGCTGACCGGCAAGATAAAAAAGTGCCTGCTTTCTGCGTTTTGTGGAAGGCAGGCATTTTTAAAAGCTCGAAGGGGGGGTCTTACAGGGTTCCGGTGCAGGGCCGGCGGGCTATTGGATTATACTGTGTTGAAAAAGGAGGGAGAACGGTGCGGCTGTTTCTTGCGATTTTGCCGGATGAGCCGGTGGAACGCGCTCTGCTCGGCAGTATCACAGCGCTGAAGGAGCAAGGGGTGCGCGCAAATTATACAAGGCCTGAGAATCTGCATCTCACACTCGCATTTTTAGGGGAGACCGAGCGGGTGGAGGGGGCGATGGCCGCCATGCGGCAGGCTGCGCTCAGCAGTCGGCCCTTTGAATTTGAGCTCGATAAAATGGGCCGTTTCGGCGACCTCCTTTGGGTCGGGTTAAAACAAAACGAGGAACTGCTCCGTCTGGTAAAGGATCTGCAGGATGCGCTTCTTGCGCAGGGATTTCAGATAGAGCGCGGAAAATTCAAAGCGCATATCACGGTGGCGCGGCGTGCGGAAACACAGGGACCCATCAGGGGGATGATCCTGCCCGCGGGCATGACCGTGCAGCGGCTCTCCCTGATGAAATCCGAGCGGAAGAATGGGCTTCTGTGCTATACCGAGATCGGATCTGCAGCGCTGAAATAGGATACCCTTCGCAATACGGCTCCGCAGAGGCATGGGCGAAGAAGGAGCAATTTGAGACGAAGTCCCTGCGGCGAGATGAACCGCATCGGGTGGGGTTCAACGACAAATCGGGGCAGCTCTCGGGAAAGAGAGCTGCCCCGAATCTGTTTGGGGATGGGTTGATTCAAGATCTCCGGTTTTCAACAAAGCAATGGAGAACAAAAGAGAAGATTATTGATCGGCAGGGGAAACCAGCTCGTTCTCATCTTGGGCGGAGAGAGCCTCATGGCCGCCTTCTGCCTGCGGCACAGGGTCTTTTTCTGTGGGGATGGGCTCATAGCTGTTTCCCGCAGGGAAAGATGCGTCCTTCTTTTTCTTCCTTCTCTTTGGCAGAAGCTTCAGTGGACGGAATCTGCGAATCAGGAGGTACACTGCGACCAGAACGACAATCCAGGGGAGCATATAGATGAAGTCGATGACAAAGTTGCCGAGCAGCTCGGTGAAACGGCTCAGGCTGCCCGAAATCGCTTTGACCAGCCGCTCGGGATAGCTCTGTTTTTCCGGAGGCGTATACCGGGTGACCTCGCGGATATTGAGATGGACGGTGCTGTAGTCCACCTGTGACTGCCATCCGCGCAGCTGGGTGGTCATGGCCTCGATGCGATACCGCACCTCGGTGAGCTGGGATTCGAGCGCAAGAATATCCTCTATGCGATCGGCCTTCTCCAGCAGTGCGAGGAGACGGTCATATTGGATCTGGTAGGCGTCAAGGCGGGACTGCGTATCATAGAACTGGGGCGAGATGTTCTCAAGCTGGGTAGATACGTCGGTCACGTTGCCGAGGTCACCGGCATGGGCCATAAAATCCGAAAATTTCGCTTTGGGGATGCGCAGGGTGTAAGTCGCATAGCGGTCGATCAGGGTCGGCATGCCCTCTTCCCCACGGTAGACGGTTCTGCCCGAAAGATTGGAGGCTTCTGTGTAGCCGCCATACTGTTGAACCATCTCCTCCACACCGGAGCAGGTCTGATCAAAATCCAGGGTTTCAACCGAGAGGTGCCCGATGTAGATCAGCTTTTGTTCCAGGTTCTCATACCCGCCCGATGCAGCGGGATCCGGAAGAAGGGGATCGGAAGCAGGGGATTCCGATGGGTGAAACGCCATCTCGTTTTCCGAAGCCTCTTCCGAAGCCGCATACTCGTCATATGTGTAAAAGCCGTAATCATTAACGCTCTTGGGAGAATCGTATGCCGATGAATCATACGATGACTTTTTTCCTTCGCTGCAGGATACCAGCAGCAAGGTCAGGCAGAGCAGCAGGACGGCAAGCCTGCGGTACTTTATCGACGGGAATTGTTTCATCTTGAGACCTCCTTTTGAAACTCATCTGTGTGCAGAAGGTGCAACATGTGTATTTGGTCGGAAATGGGTGGAAAAAGTTCCGAAAAGGGAGAAGCCATTTTCCGTTAAAGTCATTGAGCAGGGGAACAAAAGCTGGTATAATAACAGGGAATCACGGTAAAAGACACTGGAGGACTTTGGGAAAGGAAGTGCGTGAAATTGAAATTCAAGCCAAGCAATAAACGGGAACTCCTCGAAGCTGCGATGGGGAAACGACCCTGCACGATGGCGGTGGAAAACGTGCAGCTGGTCAATGTTTTTTCTGGCGAGATCTACCCGGCCACCGTATATGTGTATGACGGATTCATCGCTCACATCGCAAAGGGGCAGAGCGCCGACCGATCGTTGGCCCTTGAAATCGTCGATGGAAAGGGCGCCTATCTGACGCCGGGCTTGATCGATCCCCATATCCATATTGAGAGCACCATGCTTACGCCGCGGGGATTTGCGGCCGCCGCAGTACCGCATGGCACCACCACGGTGGTCACCGATCCCCATGAACTGGCAAATGTTCTGGGAGAAGAAGCGGTGGTCTATATGCACGATGCGGGAGAGGATCTCCCGATGCGGCAGTTGATCGATATTCCTTCCTGTGTACCGTCGGTGCCGGGACTTGAAAATGCCGGGGCTGAGTTCGATGCTGCCGTCATTCGCCGTCTGGCCAAGCTCCCCCGTGTGATCGGCCTGGCGGAAGTGATGGACTTTCTTGCAGTGGCAGACGGTGAGAGCCGAATGCTTGAGATCATTGAGGCCGCTGAGGAAGAGGGGCTCTATCTGCAGGGGCACCTGCCCACAATGGATGACCGTCTGCTCTCGGCCTATGTGATCGGCGGTCCGACCACCTGTCATGAAACCCGCACTGCGGAGGCGGCGGTGGAGAAGATCCGCGTGGGACTCCATGTGGATGCGCGTGAGAGCTCGATCGCTAAAGATATTGCCGCGGTTTGGAGCGGTGTGAAAAACCTGAGGTATCTCGATCGGATCAGTCTCTGCACAGACGATCGGGAGGCGCACGATATTCTGGAAAACGGCCACATGGACAACGCCCTGCGCAAGGCGGTCGCCTGCGGCATCGATCCGGTCGACGCGCTGCGCTGTGCAACGCTGCATCCTGCGCTGGAATCGGGGCTGCAGGGGATCGGAGCGATCGCACCCGGCTATGTTGCAGACTTTCTGCTGCTGGAAGATCTCACGAGTTTTGATGTAAAGGCAGTATACTTTGCAGGAAAACTCGTAGCAAAAGACGGACGTCTGATCGCCCCCATTGCACGGCGGAGCTTCGCTTTGGAGGAAAAGAACTCGGTCAACGCTCCCTCCCTGCACAGAGAAGACTTTTTCATTCCGGCTCCTGTTTCAGAAGGGAAGGTTGCGGTTAATGTGATGGTTTTCCCCGAGCTTGGAAGCCCCGTCACGGTCCGCAGCGTGGAAGAGATCCCCGTGAAGGAGGGCGTGCTCGACCTGTCGCAGCAGAAGGACCTCTGCTACGTCGCCATCATCAACCGCTATGGAAGGGGCAATGTCTGCCACGGCGTGGTTCGGGGATTCGGTCTTCCCGAGGGGGCCTTTGCCTCCACCGTGTCGCATGACTGCCATAATCTCTGCATCGTCTACAAGGACGTCGACAGCGCAATGGCGGCCTTCCGGTCGCTTTGCGATTGCGGCGGCGGCATGTGCTGCGCCTGCAAGGGAGAGGTGACGACCCTGCCTCTGCCGGTGGGCGGCTTGATGTCGACCAAGTCGTGCGAGGAACTCGCGAAGGACGTTGCCTGCATGAAGGATGCGCTGCATGCCGCCGGCATGCCGCAGGAGAATCCGGTGGTGCGGATCCTCACCATGGCGCTGCCCGTCATTCCCGACGCCAAGTATACCGACATGGGATTGGTCGACGTCTATGCCAAGAAACTTCTCCCGCTCTTCCCCGAGGAGGCCTAAGCGGCGGATATGCTGAATGTCTCATTTTTGCTGCGCGCGGACTCTTGATTTGCGGGGCACACCGAATGCAGCCTGCCGCCGGGTTGCGCGTGGGACAGAAAACAACGACACTGCAGGTTTTCGAGTAAAGCTCTTAAGAAAACCTGCAGTGTTGTTCTTCTCGTTGGAGATTTCGGATTGTGCAAGGGAACAGCACGTTCCAAGAAAGAAACGGTCAAAGGGCAAGGGGAGAGGAGGCCGGCAGAGGAGCATCCGCACCGTTCGATGCGGTAAGGTCCAGCACCCTCGTTGCGATTTTCTGTGCAAGACGGCGGTTGTGTGTCACGGCGAGAATGCCCATGTGGCGTTTTTGGGCCTCCTTCAGAACCACACGCCAGATCTGCGCCTGCGTGATCACATCCAGCATGGTGCTGATTTCGTCGCAGATCAGATAGTCGGCGCCACTCATGAGCGCCCTTGCCACACAGAAACGCTGCAGTTCCCCGCCGGAGAGCTCCCGCGGGAAACGGCTGAGCCATGCCTTCTCGATGCCGAACGCGTCGAGCACGTCGCCCCGCAGATTTCCGCTCTCCTCCAAAACGCGCTGCAATCGCCAGCGGGGGTTGATGGCCTTTTCCGGATGCTGACAGATCAGCTGTACCGGGCACACGCCGCCTTTTGGCAGCGGACTTCCTTCTAGAAGAATCTCCCCCTTGACCGGCTGCAAGTAACCGGCCAGAAGCATGGCAAGCGTGGTTTTTCCGTAACCGCTGGGCGCGAAAACGGCCAGGCATTCGCCCTTTTTAAGGGCAAGGCTGCAATCCTTCAGAATCCACGGCTGCCGGTTGCCGTATCGAAAGAAAACCTGTTTCGCCTCAAGCGCCATGGTAACACCTCACTTCGCCGCCCCGAATCTTTCGAATGGGTGGGATTTCAGATTCGCATTCTGCGGTTTTGCAGGGGCATCGGGGGGCAAAAAGGCAGCCCTGCGGGAGATTCCCCGCATAGGGCTGAAAACCCTCGATGGGCTGAAACCCGTTTTGAGGCAGTGCGTGCCAGAGCGCCTTGGAATAGGGATGGCGCAACGCGTCGGGCCCCGCCTTGAAATCTGATGCGGGAGCGATTTCAACCGTGGTGCCGGCATAGAAAACGGCGACCCTGTCTGCAAATTCAAAGGCCAGGTCAATGTCATGGGTGATCAGGATGACCGCCTTTCCGGCGTCTGCCATTTCCCGAAACATGCGAAGCGCCTCCAGCGCCTGGTCGAGACTCATACCGGGCGTCGGCTCATCCGCGAGGATGAGCTGTGCGCCCGGGAGCAGCGCGGTAGATACCAGGATACGGCGCGCCATTCCGCCGGAGAGCTGGTAGGGATAGAGCTGCTCGGTCTTGTCCGGCAATCCAAATCGGGAAAAGAGCTGCCTGCGCCGTTCAGTCGGCTTGGGCCTTCGATGTCCATCGGCCTGCGCGCCCACCTTCATCAAAGGATCAAAGTAGGCGACAGACTGCGGTACCAGGGCAAGCTCGGTCCCGCGAAGCTGTTTTTGCCGCTGCGGAGTCAGCGCCTCGCCCCGATAGCGCATATGTCCGCGCAGGGTGGCGTTGCGGGGAAGAATGCCCAAAATGGCGGAGGCGAGCAGGCTTTTTCCTGAACCGGAAGAGCCGGCAATTGCAACGATTTCCCCCGGAAAAACCGTGAGATGCAAATGGGAGATCACCTTGAGATCAGTCTGCTCCAATCCATGGTCATACATGCGAAAGGAGACAGACAAATCACGGATCTCAAGCAGCGGCTGGTTTTTTTGTTCCATCAGGCAGGCCTCCTTATTCCTGTGCGCTGGAGGGATCCAAAATCGTGCGGAGATGTTCCCCCAGACGGTCGATCAAGAGCACGATCAGCACCAGGGTCGCGCCCGGTAACACGGCAGACCACCACATCCCAATTGAGAGATAGCGCATGCTCTCCGACAAGATGATCCCAATGGCGGATTGCTCCGGCGGTAGACCGAATCCCAAGAAGGAGATCGAAGCTTCATGCAGGATGGCATGGGGAAACATTAAAACCAGACCTACGAAGAATTGCGGTACCAGGTGAGGGAGAAGGTGGTGGATGAGGATCCATCCGCTTGATTTTCCCAGCTTGCGGGACACGGCCACATACTGCTGAGACCGCAACTGCAAAACCTCGCCCCGAATCAAACGGGCCAGGCTGCACCAGTGGGTTGCGGCAATACCGATCAGGAGGCCCTTTAAGCCCCGCCCCAGGGCAAAGGAAATCAGAATGATCAGGATGGTATGCGGCACACCCATCACAAGATCGATCACCCAGTTGATCAGGGAATCAACCCATCGAGAGCCGATGGCAGAGGCAATGCCCACAAACACGGCGATCACGGCGCTGATGACAGAGGCCGCCGATCCGACCGTCATGCTGACCGAGAGGCCCTTGACAGTGCGCAGCAGCAGATCACGTCCCAGCGCATCCGTGCCGAAAGGATGGGCAAAGCTGGGCGGCTGCCTGGCAGTCAAAAAGCTGCCGGTCACGGCGTTTTCCTGAATCAGGTGACCGAGCAGGTAGATGGTAAGCAAAAGAGCGGCGGTCAGCAAGGCGAGCAGCAAAGCTCTGGTGCGGCGGTTGTGCTTTTTCATGATTCGCCCACCTCCCGCACCCGGGGATCGATCACGCCATATAACAGGTTGGCAATCAGATTCCCCACGCAGACAAAGAGAGTGGAGAAAAGCGTGATTCCGAGAAGCAGCGGCAGGTCGCCGTTTAATCCGGCAGCTGAAACGGCGCTGCCAAGCCCCGGATAGCTGAAGACGTTTTCAGCCATTACCGAGCCGCCGAAGAGTTCGGCAAAAGAGGCGAACTGCAGCGTCAGGGCGGGAAATAGGATATTGCGCAGCCCGTGGCGGCGCAGAATCGTCCAGTCATTCTCGCCGCGCGCCCGCGCAAACAGCACATATTCGCTGTTCAGTACGTCGATCAGCTTCTGACGGGTGTGCAGGGCAATATTGGAAAACGACATCAGACTCAAGGTCAGAGCCGGCAAAATCAGATGGTGGGTTTTCTGCCAAAGGGTGACGCTTTCGCTGAGAACGCCGACCGGGGAAGAAAACCCGATCGGGAACCACTTCAGCCGCACCGAGAAAACCAGCAAAAAGATCAGCCCTAGCCAAAACGTGGGAACGGAGCTCAAAATGTAGCAGATTCGTTTGAGGATCCTGTCCGGCAGACGATCCCGGCACATCCCCATGACGCATCCGCCGAAAAAACCGATCACGCCGGACAGCGCCCAGGCGCAAAGCATCAGGGTAAGGGAGTTTAGAAAACGCTCCCGGATCAGGTCGGATACCGGTCTGCGATAGAGGGAGGATTCGCCGAGATTGCCCTTCAAAAGCTCGGAAAGCCAGTGAAGGTAGCGCTGCACAGGGGGCTGATGCACGCCCCAATAGGCTTCGATTTCGGTGCGCTGTTCCGGGGAGACCGCGGTTCCGAGCCGAATAAGGTATTGCTGCACGGGGTCGATGGGGGAGGCGCTGACAAGCACAAAGGCAATGATGCTCACGGCCAGCAGCAGGGAGAGGATCCTGACGCCGTAGGAGAGGAAAATGCGGACAAGCCGCCCGAAGGTTCCTTTCATAAACCAAAATCACCTCAATTCCGTCTGCCCTGCAGAAGCAGATTTGCCCTTTCAGCGGGGGAAAACCATGGAATCGTTTTGAAAGAACAGCCTGCCACACCGTTGGATGCGGCAGGCCGTTTTTGAAGCAGGGAGTTATTCGGCCCAGCTCCACTCATTCAGATTCTGAATCAGGGAGAATCCGTGGCCGTGCCCGTGGATCGGCTGATCCCCGATCGAAAGGCCGTCGCGGACATAGGTGACATGATCGAGATTCACGATCCAAACCCAGGGGCATTCTCCCTTCATGGAGGTGCCGGTCACACCGTTCCACTGGGCATTTCGCCAGTTGGCGTTGGCTTCCTCCACGGTGAGTGCCTCCATGGCGGCGTGAAGATACGCGTCGGTGACTGCGCTTTGGTACCCTTCGGGATTGTAAAAATCATCGAGCAGGGCGCCTTCGGAGCGATAAAGGTAGTAGGATTCGTTTGGACTCGAGGAGCCCCATCCCATCAGCACGGCTTCGGAGAACATGCGCTGCATGATCACATCCCAGCCGGTGCCCTCCACGTTGATCTGAATGCCGATCTTTGCAACCTGCTCAGCTGCGGCCATCGCAATGGCCTGCCGTGCAGAGTCTCCGGAGGGATACATACAGGTGAATTCGGCCTTCACACCGTCTTTTTCCAGGATGCCGTCCCCGTCGGTGTCGGCCCATCCCGCGTCAGAGAGCAGCTGCTTTGCGGCTTCCACGTCGGTCTCGATCTGCACTTCTGGGTTGTTCCACGGCAATCCGTCGTTTTCGGAATAGGCCGGGCGGCCAAAGCCGTTCAGGGCAAAATCGACGATCTGTTGACGGTCGACAGCGCAGGCGATGGCCTGACGCACCTCGAGATTGCAGGTCACATCGTTACCGATCGGAGCGCCGCTTTCGGTGGTCTGCCCCTCATTTGGGAGCATGGGCAGCGTGAACCCGCGGTTGTCAACCGAGGGAATCGCCACAACATGATATCCGTCCACCTTCGTGGTTCCAAGCGTGGCGGAGGAATAGGCCACGTCGACCTCTCCCGCCTGCACGGCGGCCAGCGCCGCATCTTCCGACATGAACACGACGGTGACGTTTTTGATAGAAGGCACCTGCCCATAATAATCTTCGTTTGCGGTAAAGAGGATCTGCTCCTGTGGCTTCCATTCGACGAATCGGTAGGGACCCGAGCCGATCGGGTGCATCCCGTAGTCCTCCCCATAGGCATGACGGGGAACGATGCCGACTGAGGCAAGGGTATTGAGGAAGATGGAGGTCGGTTTGGAGAGCGTGATCACAACGGTTCTGTCATCCTGTGCGATTGCATGCTCCATGTAGGTGAGGTCAACGGAGCCCTGCGCTGCCTTTGCTGTCTCAAGAGTAAAGGCAACGTCGGAGGCCGTGACCTTTTCTCCGTCGGTAAAATAAGCGTCGTCACGGAGGAGAAAGGTCCAGGTGAGGCCGTCGTCAGAGAGGTGGTATTCCGTCGCGAGGTCATTTTCGAAATTCAACTGTGCGGTATATTTGACCAGCGTGCTCTGAACAATGGGGGAGTTTCCGTGTCCCCAGCCCTTGGTGGGGTCGAGAGTTTCTGGTTCAGAGCCGACCGCGATGACAAGACTGTCCTTGCCGGCTGTTTGTTCAGGCTCCTGAGTCTTGCTGCAGGCGGAGAGGCCGGCGAACAAAAGAAGAGCCAAAAGCAGAGCAACGATTCTTCTCAGTTTCATGGGGGAAAGCGTCCTTCCTCAATTATTTGGTCGGGATTGAGCCGCTTTCGTGTTTCCTGCTTCCCAAAGCGGAGAGAAATAAGGCTGCGGCAGCAAGCGTTTTGGGTTATGCCTGTTCGCTTATTAGAATACGGGCCTCGTCAAGACTGATTCCGCGTTGTTTGGCAATCTTGGAAAGATCGTCGTATTCGTATTTTCCCCGCACCACGCCGTATCCGGAAGAGAGCTTACGGCGCACGGTTCCGTAGGGCGTTTCCGTCGTTTCGGTTCTGCGGCTCAACACATAG
>JAEEGL015681709.1_pt1 | contig 34709 bp, 29 predicted proteins | sample 9134231 | NCBI WGS metagenome assembly JAEEGL01 (sample SAMN16246548, study PRJNA631951) | gut metagenome | biome: gut microbiome; feature: rumen; material: fiber-attached | host: Bos | place: Iran: Karaj | collected 2018-10
AGGTCATCGCCAACCCGTTCATCAGATGGGACAGCATCGTGCTGAAAGGAGATGCCCGCCTTTCGCCCCGCTTTCTGCATCCATACCTGAAAATCAGGCGCGGAACCCCATACCGCGAACAGTGCGTCACACAGGCGGCAACATCATTGAACGCACTGCCTTTTGTGGAGATGACACGTCCTCCCTCCCCCACCTTCACCTCCGAATCGGCAGCTTTATACGTTTACCTCAACAAGAAAAACGCCAACAGTTTCGACGGATTTGTCGGATTCGGTTCCAACGAACAGGGCGACGGCATCACCCTTTACGGGCAGATGCAGCTGAAACTCACGAACGTGCTGGCCCGCGGGGAGGAGTTTTCCGTGGACTGGAACCGTCCACGTCCCGAGCACCAGCAGCTGCAGGTTGAAGGCAGCTATCCCTGCCTGTTCGGCACACCGTTCGGACTGTACGGACAGTTCTTCCTGCTGAAAAGCGACAGCGCATATCACAGGGTCTCACTTCCTGTCGGATTCCGCTACCTGCTGAACGGCACCGACTTCATCCAGATGCATTACCGGTATGAACGTAGCAGCGCCACCATTTCCTCTCCCGACCTGAACGACACCCGCAGCGACCTGTACGGCCTCCGGCTATCACTCCTCCGGACCGACCGTCCGCGCATCCCGCATAAGGGATATCACCTTGACCTGTCGGGCGAAATCGGACGCAAAACAGCGATTGCCGATGGGGAGCACAACACGGTGGCCCGCGGCAGCGGCAACGCCGAAACATACATGCCGTTCGGCCGGCGTTGGGTTCAATACATACGGCTTCAGAGCGGAATCATTCTCGACAACCGCCTGAACAGCAGCGACCTCTTCATGTTGGGCGGGCTGCGCAGCCTGCGCGGAATGGACGAGCAATCCGTTACCGCATCAGCCTACGCCTTCCTGACCGGAGAGCTCCGCTTTTTCCTTGACCGCAACATGTTTCTCCAAGCCTTCGCGGACGGCGGCTGGTACGAGCGGAAAGGCATCGGTGAATACCGGCGCGACCTGCCGGTCGGCATGGGCATCGGCTTCTCGTTCGACTCCAAGGCCGGACTGCTCAGCCTCAACTACGCCGTCGCCGCCCACGACGGCCAAGGCTTCCGCCTTAGGGCAGCCAAGGTTTGTGTTGGGTATAGCGCGGTGTTCTGATTTTTTTTAAAAAACATGCCGTTCGTATCTATTTTTTTAGGATATTTGCATGTTCAATAACAAATGTATTCATTACTAAACACAAATCACATAATATGAAAAACATCTATTTTATTATCATTGCAATGCTTATCGCATCAGGATTTTCCTCCTGCAAAAAATTTACGTGCACCTGCAAAGCCTACGGACCCGAAGGAACAGATTTGAATGCTGTTTTAAACAAACATATGGACGATTGCGTGGAAATAGCCGAGACAGGAACTATTTACGATGGGGACGTGGCTATTTCCTGTTCATATTAACACTTGGCATATTGGACAGATTTTTAGTTGATAAAAGTCAAAAAAAAGGAGGGTGCCTAAAAGGCACCCTCCTTTTTTGGGGTCTACCTGCAAAAAACTACAGGATAACAGTTTTTTTCACATATACATTATTGCCGATGCGAACCTGTATCAAATAGAAACCAGCATTCACGCTTACAGGAGCATTATGGACTATCTGGTTGCCATCGCCAAGACTCCGCTGATAAATGATTTGGCCTGTGGGTGAAATCAATCTGATATTGACCTGCTCGTTATTAGGATTGGAAATAAAAACCGTAAAAGCATCTGATAATGCAGTGACAACACGTACCGGATTATCCTCGGATTTGACATCGGGAATGGCAGTTTCCGAGCCAAACACCTGATATGAATGGCATGGGCAAGAGCTGTCCGGATACATTTTCAGCCAATAAATGTTATTTTCAGCATCAAATGAATTAATCTGCACATATCTCACACCCATCCCTTCCTTCAGGACACTATCCCGACCTATGTTCTTTGTGGTATAACCCCATTGGAAGAAAATATTCCTATCATCCTCCTTTGCAACCCAGATATTACTGTTCGGTTTCCTGCGTATTTCCGTTACAGACGGTGACCGCATATCAAGAATTCCAATCCTTTGCACACTTGTCCGCTCGCATTCCGCATCAGGTACACTGACCTTAAAGAATAAGGAATCAGTCGTACCCGGACTAAACCAATAGACTTCAATTGTATCGTTTTCCTTTGAAATGGGAATAATTGATCCGTTTTTACCGGACAAATCCCATTCATAATGCACTCCATGACCGCATTTTTCAACGTAATATGTTTCATACTGGTTATAGCAGACCGATGTTTTTCCATGAATCACAACCGAATCCGGCAACTGGCTTATACGGACTCTCACCATATTGGAAGCCGCATTTTCCTGACAAAAAGTGTCTGAAAATACAAGTCGGTAATAAACGACCGGATTGTTTATTGTCGGTAATAAAACAGTATCATCCGCACCATTCACCACAATCCAATTCAATGTATCCTCAGAATATTCCCACTGAAATCCATACCTGCCGGAAGAACCTGTGGCTTGAGCAACCATTTTGATTGTATCAGCATCCTTAATGGAGCATAGCGCCTGATTTCCCGCAATGCTACCAGGAACCATTTTGGGGAGAACAGTAATCTTCACAACATTAGTGGTATCATAACACCCTTCGGAAGATTTTGCCACCACCCGGTAATAATGATCGCAATCAAGTGAATTATTAAATTTATACTGTACGCCTGTCTCCTTCTCCAGCATATCGTAATGTACGGAATCAATGGACATCTCCCATTGGCAATAAACTCCTTCCGGAATCTTTTTAAATCCTATGGAAGAATTCGGCACTGTCCCAAAACAGATGGTGGCATCATTCCCAATATCACCCACATCAAATTTTGGCATCACAGTCACATTTACTGTCTTTGAAGTGTCAGAACAACCATGTGAGGTGCTCACAATAACCCGATAAAACCGGCTGACATCTAACAAACCGTCATCAAACACATTCGAATCCGACGCGACAACCCACGACAGTTTGTCCGAGGGGTCCAAAGAATACTGCCACTTGAACCTGTAGTCGTCCCCACTTTGGTTACATTTCAAATTCGGGGCTTTTGAATGATAACAAATTTGTGTGTCCCCGCCCGATATCTCCGGATTCAAACGCGGAAGCACCTCAACCTTGACGACCCCGGATGTGTCGCTACAACCCGACGCATTCACAACAACACGGTAAAAGCTTATTGAATCCAATGCATTATCCTGGAAAGAAGAATTGTTTGAAGAACCTGAGACCGTACTCCACGTATGATTGTCATGAGAAGACTGCCACAAATATTTGTATGTTCCGCTACCACCCTCCGGACTACAAGTCCATAGCGGAGGCATTGTATGGAAACACAATTGCGTGTCTTTCCCTATTTTACCGGCAATGAGTTCCGGATATACGTTCAATGTTATCACATTTGATTTCACCGAACCGCAACCGGCCGATGAAACGCATGTTACCGCAAAGGCAGCGGTTTCATAAAGGACACCCGGCATGAACTGACTTTCTGTTGCTCCTAAAACAGGCAACCAGCCGGCATCATACACACGATGCCACTGATACGTGAAATTTCCGTTTCCACCTTCAGCCTGACTTTTGATTAACAGGACTCCACCAGTATCCCCATAACATAAAGTGGTGGTTTTACTTGACTGTATGACAGCCGGAACCAACGAATCATACACGTAAAACGTTATGTTATCGGAAAAAACAGAATCACATTCCGAAACACTCTTCAATCTGAACGATGTGTTTTGCTTCAGCTTGCCCGGATGATACACCACACTGTCCGCACGCGGCACATCTATCCATGTTGAGCCAGCCACTGAGCACTGCCACTGGTTACTTATTATTCCTTTCCCGCCAGTTGCAGGAGCATACACATACAACATTCCAGCATCCGCCCCGAAACAAATGGTATCTTTACCTTGGGCATATATTGTTGCCGGTTTCATTTTGTCTGGCACATATACAACAACCTCATTTGTATTTTTTTCAACGGAACATAATTTATCCGTCACCTTCACCCTGAAATACATAGTTTTCTGCGGAGGTGCCGGGGAGAATATTGTGTCAGTCGCATTGCTGGCCAATACATATGACGCTCCATCATCCGATTGCTCCCATTGAAAAACATATTTTCCGCCACCGCCTGAAGGATTTTTCTCAAAAGTGATGTAATTCGGACTTCCACCGCTACAAACAGTGTCACCTCCAACTATATCCCCGGGTTCAAACTTCGGATGTACCGTAATTATCACACTGTCGGATACCAATTGGCCGCATGTGGACTGCACTTTCACCCGGAAATAACGTGTTGAATCCAATATGACACCCTTATAGACACTGTCCGTATACACACCAGATGCATAGTTCCAAACTGAACCATCTGTTGATTCCTGCCACCGGTAAGAATAGTTTCCTCCCCCGTCATTCGGAACACAGGACAATTCTGGCATGGACGTATGATAACATATTGTATCGTCAATTCCTTTCATTTCCACCTTCAAGCTATCAAATACATATACCGATATGGTATCGGAAGCGACTCCACAACCTGTCCACAAACGGAAACGGGTTGTAGAATCTATATTCCCTATCTTATATTCCATGGATAAAGTGTCTGTCACATTTACCCATTTTAAGTTATCCGTAGATTTCTGCCATTTAAAATCACCATCACCACCTGAAGCTGGTCTATACACGATAACACTTCCAGGATCTGTCCCAGGACATACGGAATCTTTTCCAATTAGTCTGATTATCCCCGCCTCCAATTTGGGATATGGAATTGGAATTACAAGATATTCTTTTGCATCAACAGAATCCGTGCCATTTTTAATTACACAACGTATTTGGACACTATCTTTCACATTTTCCAAAACATATTCGTCCAAAACAGTATCACACAAGGTAGTCCAAACTGTATCTTGTTTTTCCATCCATACAAAATGCGGATCATCTTGCTTTTCATAAAAAATTGACAACGCTGTATTCGCGCCAAAACAAACATACACTGTGTCAGTTTTCGTCTGCGCTACGGACACACCACACACAGACAAGAACAAAATACCAATGAAAACTCTCAACAGAAATCTCATAACAATATTTTTAAGTATTTCAATTATTTATTTCTAATTTTAAACTGGTGGCACTATCTGCACATGATTATTCTGCGGGTGCCGCCGTAACTGTTTTTGAAAAAAGGGTCGTTGAACTGGCTGACAGATACACAACCGTCCTTACGATTGGCATGAATGAACTTGAAGTTTCCATCATCATAGTCGGTTATTGCAATCCCGACATGGGATATCTCCCTCGGCTCACCCGATACAAAGAAGACCAAATCCCCCTTTTTTATTGTCCTGCGCGTTTTGAAAACACCCGCTTCGGACTGCAATTTCGAATTTCTGGGAAGACTGATCCCCACGTATGCGTAAACATGGCACACAAAACCGGAACAGTCATAACTGTCAGGACCGTCGCCACCCCATTCGTATGGTATTCCTACACACCTTTTGGCATAACGCACCAGACTGTCTATCTTTCTCACGCAACAGCTGTCCGGAACCACCGGAGACTGCTGCGCATTGCAAGTGGCAGCCAGCATGAAAAAAAGGCCAATTCCTATAATGGTTCTGCCAGACATCATCTTTCAGAATTCAATACAACCCTGATAGGCATGGTTGATGCGGCCCTATATCGCAGCATACGTTCCAACACTCTGGAGACCTTATTGCAATCCAAGCCTTCAGTCATAATGTCGATATCCACCAGCATGACCCGCCGGAAATAGCCGTCCTGCGTATTTTCCACTACCGCCTTTGGATCAATATTCCGGATAGAAGAGGCATTCACATTAAAGACACGTCTAAGCGCTTCTCTGCAAAAATTTACAATATCAGATATTGTAACAACACGATCGGTTGTTTTAACAAAATATCTTTCAGTGTCACGAATATCCGAAGATTGGCAAGTGTGATCCCGGCCTCCGGCTGTTGTTGTAAGCAACCTGCAGCGTTTCGGATCAAGTTCTGAAGTGGAAATATCTATTTTGGAATAGTCGTTGTCCAAATCATTTGCCGCCACACCATGCGTGGTAAAATAACTTGCCACCGCAGATGGAACCGTACGGTCCGTCAGAATAAGATAGGTTGCATCTTCCGTATTATCGTCCGATACACCAACTGTATTCAACAATGTTGTAAGCTGCCTTACCGCAGCATCCATTCTCGCATCAGGCTGTTCCATGATGACAAGATGATTCTCCTCATACTGTTTCAACAAACGGCGGAGATGCCTTGTCCATGTCAAAGCCGTTTGGCGCTCGGTCTGCACCTGCCGAACTTCCACTGGGGAATTCTCACCCGAAGAAATCATTGAAAGGAACCATGTTTTGTCCGTATCAACCTTGCAGATGGGATGATCTGTTGACAAAACGGAACTTTGTATGGAAATATTGGAAACCGGAACACAATTCAGCAGTACATCCTCCTTATCCAACACAACATCCTCACCTGCTCCGGATAACTCCATATCTATTTGGATACAGCCGTTTGAGCGGGACAATTGTCCGGACTTGACATCATCCCTGACAACAGCATAAGTGGCATCAATGCCACACATGGAATCCACAAGATGCTGGAGTATACCGTACCGTGAAGTATATGACATGGAACCGCCACCTTCGACAAAAGGCTTGACAAACGGGAGATTCCCAAAATCGTACAAATTGCTCACAGGTATTTCCGTTCCAGACGAAAACAATCTGATACGATCCTGACCGACACGGTTCCTGATAAGGAAAGAAATTCCGGAAAGGGATTCTATCGGTTCGTTTTCCGCAATCTCAACATGCCACAAATGACTTCCACGACGTACCACAGATACAACTTCAGCATCAACCGACCTTATTCCAAGCAACGGGATAAACGGGATAGCGCCTTGTCCGGACATACGTTCGTCACGAATATTGAATACCATCGTTTCATCCAAAAAAGTGCTTTCCCTATTCTCCTTTCCGACAGACGATGAATTGCCCACTTGCATCATTGCCACTGCAGGAGCGGCACGGAATCGCAACTCCGGAGTGGTCAGACTCAAATAACGGTCAAGGATGGCATGCCGGACATTGTCAATTTCATCCGATATCTGGGATGACTGGTGCAGAACAGCCGCAAAAAGCAATTGTACAACAGGATCTTCTTCTAGCTTTTTCAATTCGGCTTCTGAAAAGGACGGATTCACGCCGTCATTCCGCCATGCTGCAACTGCATTTCCTATAACATTCTCCAATTCCGTTTTATCTCTCATCTCTTACCAAACATGGATTTTTATCTGATGTGAGAACGGTTCGACTATCTCTTCTCCTATAATACCGTTTACCGTAATCACAACTGTTTTTTCAATTTTCCTGTATTCCATATTCACCCTGACCTGACGAAGCCGTGGTTCATACCGCTCTATGCTTTTTTTCAGATCATAGGCGAACGTGTTGCTGTTAATGCTTCTGCCGTGTATCTTATGTCTGTAATATGCAATATTGTCATCCTCTCCGCTTACAGTAGACAAAACACCTTTCTCCTCATTAAAATTTTCAAAACGGAAATTCTTGAAAACAAAACCAAATTCAGGATCGGCCTCGCAGGAGCCCTTGGGCGTACTGACAAGGAGCTCAAGGAATTCGCGAATAGCGGCTGCCTCATCCTGCACCCTTGACAAGCCTGTTTTTTCGGAAAAACGAAGTGGAATGGACAAATACATAATGATTGTTTGTTAATGCAATGTCATATCAAGCATATGCGTCACAGTACGGCATCCCAAATCTCGACTGCTGGCTCCTCCGGTTTCACAGGTTTCTCCTCCTCAACAGGAACATTAGAACTTACAGCCTGGTTATAGTCACGTATATATTGGATTAGCGGATTAATGGATTTGAGCATGTCATTTTCCTCAAACCGGATGTTTTCTGGATAATGTGGTAATCCATGAACAGAAATGGAAATGGTGGAGAGCAGAGTAGCGATTTTGTTCAACAGAAGATAATATTCATAAGGCGGCTCCGTCATCCTGAAATTTTCCGATTCCATACACAACAGCCGAAGAATAGCGGCATCAGACCCGGAAATATGCTTTTTAAGGGATTGGTCCAATGCTTCAATGTTTTCCCTTGACTCCGACACAATTCCAGCCAGCCTTGAATCCGAACCGACCGTCACACACGGTGGAATATACATTTCCTGAATTTTCCACGCTTCAGATGTCCTTACCAATTTTGCAAAAGGCAGGCAATCCGCATCTATTTCTGCCAGCGTGCAAAAATGATAGGAATAATGAGGCATGCAATATGTCAGGCCGTTCACCTTCTGCTCAAGCACATCATCGATATGGACTGTAAGATAACACTCCATACCCTTATCCTTCGGCTGGTAAATGGTGTTCTTTTCCTCCTCTATCTGAAACAGTCTGCCGGAACGGGTGATGCCCTCCAAATTATGGATATAAACTGTTATCGTCTCTTCAGACAGCACCAGGTTCACTTTCGCAGGAACATCCGGAACAATCCCATAACTTCGGAGCGCAATCAACCTGCGCAACCCGATGTCTGAGGATTCCCAAAAATTGTCTGCCGCCTCAAAAGTGGCAGGAGTGATTTCCATGCCACGTTTCCACTTTATTTTTCTTGACATGTCCATACAATCTGAAACTAAAAGAACTATTACAGCAATTGTGTATCGTAATCCAGCGTCAACGGATTATCCCCAAGCACAAACCGTCTGGTACGATCCTTTATACAATAGTCAAATTCGCAGTCATAAGGGATAAACCAGTCGGAAAGGAAATGAAAAAAACGTTTGTATCTTTCCATTCTTATCCCATATTCTTCTGTTGAAAGTCCGTCTGTCCGGATAACAAATCTGACAGACGTATACATTTCTGAAGGCCGGTTTACAACAGCCACCCTTTCATCAGTCTCAACATCAATCTGTTCTCCAAGTATGCAGCGAGCATAAAAAGCAAGTAAGGGAATATTTCCCTTTAATGAAGGATTGTGCAGCAATCCTGAAAGCTGCTGATGATACGAGACCACCTCACCGGTAAAGTCTATTCCGAACGCACCTGAAAGCAGCACCTTGTCCTGAAGTGCCTCCAACCCTGACACAACCTGTGCCAGCCGATATTCCTGACGGAAGAAAATAGTGTCAAAAACGCTGAAGAAGGCCGTATATGTGTCCTTACAGGCACGCAATGTCTCCAACTGCTGCTTACGTTTTTCATCATCTTCTGAAAGAGGCCGGAGCGATTCCTCATGCACCAGAAGATTTTCCGGAATGAAATGTCGCAGTCCGTTACGGGAGAGACAAACCTTGCCATCCGCTATTTCCAACATATCGGAGGCATAACCACGATAAAAGTTGCCTTTTTTTTCAATTTGGCAACAATCCTCCTTTATCCCGAAAGCCTCCAGAAGCAGTTCCGCCCTGGTGTCATACAGCTCAGTTGGAATCCACATTATTCTTAAAAACAATAATCACGGTCTTTTGCCATTTCCAGATATGCCACACCACCGTCATAGGAGACCTGCAGCACATCCCAACGAGGAAGACCAATCTGCGCCAATGTCAGATGCGGATATGGGAATTCAAAATTGATATTCTCATACGCGCTCTGGTTCAAATCTGTCGAAAGGCGGGAATATAACGCAGGATTACTGTCTATCACATTGGGCACATCCGTTTCAGGCACCATCACATCAAAAACACGGTTATCCCCCTTCGTCACAATTTTGTCCACAAAGCGGTTGTTGCGCATATTTATTTCAACATCATCCCTTTGCAGCTTTTGGGCAATTATCTTTAAAGCCTCCCCTACCGTACAATCAGCACCCAGTTCCGCGACCGGAATCACCGGGTTCCAATCCTCATGGGCCATGCAGTCATCATCCCAGACTGCGGACTTATAAACAGAGGCCGTTGTATGCGAACCCTCATAATGGAACCATTTTCCGCACAATGAGGTGAACTCACCTTCTGCAGCACTTTTCTCATGTATGATTTTCATAGCCTCCTGCGTTTGTATGGCTCCTATTATGGAAGCTATCACAGGTGTGGTAGGGACACGTCCCGCCACGGTGTTGCGGTGCGCAACGTCTGCACATGACATACGGTGGAACAACTGCTGTCTCACATGGTCAGGCATTTCACACTCATAACAGTTCACCCCTTTACGGAACACCTTGACCACACCCTCCAAGTTTTCAATACCGCCATCAACCCAAGGCACACCAGCGCGGATACACTGCCGGTTCAGTTGGAGACGGGCAAGCCTGCTGTCCAGACAACCTATCACCACATCCATGCTGCGGTACAGGCCCAACCCGACATCTGCATCCAGACGGCCCACAATAGGAACCGCACGGACATTGCGGTTAATCTCCGTAATACGTTTGGCAGCAACCTCCGCCTTGTAGTAACCCTTATCCGCATCCTCCTCCCTGAAAAGAATGGAACGTGTCAGATTGGAATATTCGATGGTATCGAAATCAACAATAACAATATTACCGATACCGAACAAGGTAAGGTTTTTCAGGACCTCATTTCCCAAAGCTCCGGCTCCGACAACCATCACCTTGGCATTCTTAACCTTTTCCGTCTCAAACCAGGAAAGCAGAGTGAAGACACCGTCCCCCCATTTCCTGTCATTATTTTCCTGCACCATACCTTTTACAAATGATATATAAAACCGAATTCAAGCGATGCTGCAAAAACACGTGTGTCACCGCCATTGGTAAGACTTACCTGTCCGACATTGCAATACCGGCTTTCACCCGTTTCGCCCTTACGGGACAAGGCAAGCAAACTATATTCGCATCTGAAGCCGGCGCTGAATGCAATAGCGGGTGTTACCGGAACAAGAACACCGACAGCACATTGTCCCCACAACACAAACGGAAGCATCCTTTCTGGATGCACACCGTCATATAACGAAGCCTCCTTCACAAAACCATATTCGGGAAGATCCTCCATCTCAACATCCCATAAATCGCCATAAACACCTTTTTTGGAATAGACTCCACTTCCGTTGAACACGGAACCTATTTTCACCGACATGCGAATTCCGGCCTCCAACCATCCCTGCATACCGCCAGATTCACGATTGCTACCAACATGCAACAGCAATGGAACGTCCAAATAAGTGAGTCTGACCTTTTCATTCACATCCTTATAATAGTATTGGGCCTGATAAAAGCTTCCGTCCTTATCCACTGCCGCATCATAGTAATCCTTCCATTGGGTCATCGAAGCGTTGCCGCGCAGCAGGCTCAATCCCAAACCCGTCTTGACAGCAACCGGGGTCTGACGTGATACATAGTGCATATATTCAAGTTCGAATTGCTGGATGCTGGAAATTCCGAGAGTCCAAGGTGAGGAAGAGGTCCGCTCATTGGACATCCTGTCAATACCGAAAGCCATATTCAGCGCGATACCGTTCAAGTTCTCACTGCCCTTTTTCATTTCCGACTGCATCGATTCCATTTCTCCCAACAGACGTCTTACAGTATCCCTATTGATCCTTTTGCATTGCATCAGTTCCGTCCTTAAACGCTGCAGTTCACGCTGTATTGAATCCGACTGGTTTGTCTTTTCCTGAAGCGACAGTTTCACTGCATCCAGCTGCTCCTGTAGGGCAGAAATGTTTTTTCGCATCCTTTCGGCATCGTCAGAGCCGCTGCGACGCAATTGCATGACAGTGTCCTTCATTCGTGAAACTTCATCCTTCAAGGATTTGTTCTCCTCCTTAAAAAAAGCGGAGGAATCTGAGACGGACGGTTGTACAGAAGCAAGCTTTTGAAGTTTGTCGAGCTCTTTTTCCAATTCCTTGGTTTTTTTTCTCAAAGTCTCCACTTCATTCTGCAATCTGGTGAGGGGGGCATATTCGAGAACTCTGACATCATCCCCCTTTCCTTCCAAACTATAACCCTCAACCCTAATCCGTTCACCATTGTATTTTCCATTAATTGTGAACTTTTGCTGTGCGCACAAATCCGCTGTCACAAATAGCGACAAAAGAATAACAACTGTAAGATTCTTCATTTTAAAAATTGTCTGATTAATTACCTGTCTTTTTCAACATAAGTGAACCGGGTCTTCCCGATTGTGAATTCCGCACCGTTCACCAGAGGAATAACAAAACCTCTGGGAAGCGATCTTCCCTGGCGTGTGACACCATTATCCAGAATACGGCAATACGGACGCTCGTTCTCCAAATAGAGTTCAACAACCTTCTCCCCAATTTCAGGACTGTCATCCCAGTTCATCTGCAAAACGCAATCCGTTGATTTTCCGATTGAGACCTTATTAAACCCTCCAGTAACGCTCATCCACTTGTAAATGGCGATATCACGTTCCTTTACAGACCCGTCAATACGCAGGAAATATTTTTCAGAAGTGAAATGCACCACTGCAACGGACATTCCGAATCCTGCCGCATAAATCATGTAGCTGAACAACGAGGTTACCGACCCTGTAAACACATACATGATAATAAAACAGAATATGACTGATGCGGCTCCACCCAACAGCGCACTGCTAAGCTTAATTTCAGTCTTGAACCACAACACCATTGCCGTAACCAGTGAAAAGAGAAGCCACGGTATCCAGTCAAGATATGCGCAATTGTTATGTTTCCCACATACAATCAATATTACAATCCCCAGCAGAAAAGACAGGAAACCTCCCATAGCACCCACAAGAGAACGTAACAGATGCGCAAAAACCACCTTGGTGTCCTTTTTTCGGTATTCCAGCACCCAACAAAAACATAAAACAATGAAAAAACCAAGGAAAATTCCGCAAGTCAGCAGGTTGGAAGTTCTTTGCGCCATGGTGGAAGCAATTCCCATTGCATCATCCGTTCCGGCCACACCGGATGCAAACGGATATAGTTTTAACGTAAGTGAACGGACCATACCGGAAAACCACGCGGCAGGTTGTGTTACGGTATAACTCATCCATGCCAGCAGACCCGCCAACAGACCGGAAATAATCCATGGAAGATAACGGGTTGCATTCAACGGATCCGTCTTCTTCACACTATTGTAGTAATGTATACCCTTGCTGCATTTATGTACACCATACTCCGGACAGCGGTTCCGGTTTTCCTCCCAACACTCCTTATGCACAATATGCTGGCACTTGGCAACAACCATATCCCCATCACTGAATGGCTCCTTGCAATAATAGCAGGTTTGGGAAACAGAACCAAAAGCGGTCGCCGAAAACGGTTTTACATATTTTTTCAAAAAACGCATGTAACGGAGCTTGGGAACCAGGAATTGCAGTAAAAGGTAACAGAACGCAAGCAACAGGATACCACACAACAAGCCTTTCAGCAGCAGCACTGCAACGCCAGAATCATTATACGACACACGGACAGGGCTCTGTTTGTTGCCATATGCATATTCCCTTTCACCCGAAAACAGAGTGTCACCGTTTTCCACCACATACAGCGCTAACGTGAACGGAGTGCCGTCATACAACTTCCCCTCCGGATTGAGCATTACCAGCCGGTAGTCGGAAGAAAGCGAATCCAATGTCCCCATCATCAGCTCGTAAAGTGAATCGGGAGTGATGGTATGGTAGAAATGTCCCCTCTCATCCTCCTTGCTTCCAACCGCACAAATGTACTTCAGGTCATCTATCACATTGCTGTCCGCATAATCTATGTCACCCACATAGACACAATGTACCGGAATATTACAGGACGCACTACCTTCTATTTTTTTCCGCCATTCGACATACTGGTTCCACGAATTGAGAAATTCGTCATAACCACCAAATGGCTCACCGGAGACACTGTCCTTCACTTTCCCGTCAGTAAAGACAAAAAGCATTCTCTCCCCATCATCGGGAAAAGGGTTACGTCCGGAAATATCATCCGAAGTTTCGCCTGACAGTTCCTGCAGCTTGGAGAGGATGGCGCGATAAAGTTGTTTCCCGCCTCCGCCCTGACGGCTATCGCCTGTATAGAACTCCTTCATCACCCATCGTCTGTAATCATCCTTATTTTTTATTGGCACAGATGGCGTGACGGTTCCGTTCTCCATAAAAGAGATATAAAGTCGCGGTCCCTGCAATTCCTCAAGAAAACTCTTGACGACAGCACCCTGTTTTTCCAACATGGCATCAGTGATGGTACCGCTACGGTCAATCAGCATCAGTATGGACAGATTGTCCGACATGTGCTTGCCGTTACCCTCCCGCAAATCTTCAATGGAAATCACTTTGGGGCAATATTTTCCCTGACTCCCGTATTGTTTTTCCACCACCAGGATACTGTCCGGATTATCCAGCAGCTTGTTTCGGAACACCTTCCGCCCCTCCTTCAAAAGCTTGAAATCGGCATACAAGGTGTCACACTTTGGAGACGCCGGATATATTGCACTTATTTTCAACCTACCGAAAGTTCCCAAATGGTTGTCCTGTGCCTTGCAGGAATTTCCGGCAAGTAGCACAGACAGCATGAAGAAGACTCGTATGAATAATTTATTCATTTGTAAATATGTGTTTTAATTTTTTAATACTACTTGTATATCCTGCGCCTGCGCAGCCATTCCTTCATCTGTTTCATCGGATATACCGCCACTTCGGAATATGAACCGAAATCGGAAGCGGAATCAGGGCGTGTCACAATCCACACCTCATCCTCCGAACGCCACACCAGCACACACAACACATCGGATTGTCCAGTGTAACATTGTATAATATCTTGATAAGCAGTTTTCCCGTCTACCACAAACAATCCGATGACGTTGTCAGACGTATGCGGTACACAGTCCTCAAGCAGGAAATTTCCATCAGCATCCTTTTTACCGACCAGATATCCTCCCAACTTTGGAGAACCTGCAGCCTCATACACCATGTCGTCCATCCCGTTTATGGCCTTTCCGCTAAAAAACAGCTTTCTGGTCTGACTGTTACCCTGTTGGACCTGAATTGCATGATAATCATTCAGGTCTAAAGCAACATCAAAAGCTGGGGCGGATTCCTTTTTACCAGAATGCACGTTCCGGCTCCATTGGTATAACTCATCCAATGAATAAATATGCGGATTATCCTCCTTATTGTTCATGGAACCGTTCGACTTTGCAACAAAAACGGCAAAGTTCCAGTCTGGTGTGTTTGTGTCAATCACAAAAGCGGCCATACGACCAGGAGCTTCCGGATATGCCAGCTGCCGCTGAACCAGCAGATCATGCGATGAAAGGAACAGCCCAAGACCAGGATGGGAGTGCATCCATACCGTTTGGACAAAATCACGTCCGCTTTTCTGTGAATAATTGTCAATCATGGCATTCAGCCTGACACCTATCTTTTTCCCGAAATGGAAGGAGAACTCGCCCGGCACCAAGTCATCCCCAGGTTCGACAATATCCTCAACACTTATGTCAAAAGCGGAGTGCGCATCATTGGCATATTCCCAACATCCGATAAAATAGCAACCTGTCTCCTGAGTAAGTTCTGCCCCCTCTATCGAAGACTTGAAAAAATCATACATCTTCTTCACCGCCGTGTGATGCAGATAAATATGATGCACAGCCGAGTCCTTATAGTCCTGCTTCATGTCCAGAATATAATAGTTTTCCAGCGCCTGTCTGACATGTTCAAGTCCTATCCGTTTTTCCGAAGCAACCACCTCTACTACCTCCAGACCCAATTCTTCAGCCTTTTCACCAATGTTTTTTTGCGAATCACCAGCCTTGCACCTTTTTTTCCAAACGAACCAAGCACCGGCAGCCGCAAGAATTATGGCTATCAGCACAATGACAATCCACAGCGGAAATCCCTTCCCTTTTGGGTCCTTAGATGCCGTTTCTGATACAACTGTCCGAGGTAACACCTCAACAATCCGTTCAAAATTGCAAGGAAGCTGCTCTTGTGAACTCCACTCCTTCAACAATATAAAATCCATTTCGGTACATTGCACCGAGTCGAAACAATCCATTCTCTTCCACGTGCCACCTTTAACAATTTTGTAGCACTCTTTGCCCTTGAAAGAATATGGGTCACTTTCAAGTTTGTCAGACAAACATTTCGAAAATGAATTTTTGGTAATATCGAAAATAAGCACAGCATCTTTATATTTTTGACTGACCTGATAGGTAATCGTCAGCTGGCTCGTGTTCGGGTCAAACACAAAACGAAGCGTGTCCCTTGCAGTAACAAGTTGTCCTGCAGACATCAGCACTAAAACGCTAAACAGTATTGTTTTTTTCATACACTCAATTATAAAACATCTTACAACTCAAAAAAAGTACCTTCCTCCGCTTTTTTCTGCATTTTACGTCCGCGGACGCGGCTGCCAATCATTCCCCCGATCATGGCAATGGCTCCGGCTGCAACCAGCAGTTTCAGCAGAAGATCGCCAACCTTCACCTTTTTTTTCTCCTCAAAGGCAGAAATCTGCTCCTTACGCTCCTTGATGTGAGAATAATATCCGGCATTTCTGCCACCCTCACCAAACGCATACGCAAAACTCTCCTTCAAAGCCTCCACTTTCTGCCACCATTCCCCGGCCGTACCTTTAAGGGAGGCGACAGAATCGCCCTGTTTCCGTGCCTCAAGTCCGATCCCGGCCTCTGCCAGCGAATCAAACCTAACTGACCAGCAATGCATGACATCTTCCAGAGAGTCGGAAATCTCCTCCCGACGGAAAGCCTCCACGTCATCCCCTATATCACGAAGCAACTTCATACAGCCAATATATGAATCACGCAAAACGTCCTTTCCGTCTTCGGACAATTGTTCCCAAACACTTTTCAGCTCACCCTCAACCGTCTCCAAATCAACCTCCATTGCCTTGTAGTCAGCAGGGGAATGGATGACACTGCTAAGATTACGGATTTTTGCCTCAATCTTCATCAGCTGTCCATACCTGCCCTCCAGGGAATCCGGCACATGCACACGGTTAGCGGAATATGCGGAGGTGGAAACGCATATCCAGATTAAAAACACATAAAATACACTATGTTTTATCATACTTGTTTTTAAGCCTTTACCAATACTACTTGGAAGAGGTCTCCTCAAACCATTTTTTTGTTTTCTTGTAATTTTCTATCGCATTTTTAACCTGAGCTGACTTTTTCGTTTTGTCGGACAAGCCATTCAACATTTCCTCAGTATCTTTAATAATCCGCTGGCCGCGTTTGCGGTTTTTTTCGACATCACTCCCAATTTCAATTTTTTGGACACATTGCCGCAAACCTTCCGTTTTGTATCTAATATTTTCAGCAATTTTCTTGTCACTCAAAGCAGTGCCTGTATAAACCGGCTGGCAGGTCGCCTCGCCCACTTCAGCAAAAATTGCCTCCAGTTCCCGGATGATGTCTCGCACCTCCGGACAGGTATCCGTCACGCCTTCCATCTGATACATCAGCGAATCAAAAAGCGGGCGCAATTCACTTTCGAATTTATTCTTATAATCCTTGAACTGATTGCAATTTTTCTTGTTTACAGAAGTGAACAATTGCTCACTCAGACTGTCGGCAATAATTTCCAGTTTGGCCATGGATTGAAAAAGCAGAACAGACTCCGGCAACCGGCACGGAGCATCCTTGCATTCAACATTCTCCACAGCCGCCAACTGTGATTCTATATGGCCTGTAAGACGACGTATCTCAGGGCAGTTGGGTGCGACACCTCCAAGTTCGGAACGCAACCGTGAATAACGGTTCCTCATAGTGTCCACAAAATAACGCTGGCACTTCCGGCAGATATCCCCTTCACGCTGCTCCGCAGACTCAGTCAGTTGGCGGAACAATGAATCAACTTCTCTGGCGAAGGCATCAGTCTTTACTATCAACGCTCTTGTTTCGACTTGCGTGCATGGGTCAAAACTGTTTGCATAGGAGAGTATTTCCGTCACCTGGTCTGCAAGCTCGCGGATTTCCGGGCAGAACTCCCGCACATTCTGCCAACGGGATTCAAAGCGTCCGTATGAGTTTTTTACACCATCCTCAAAATTCTGTTTACATTCGTTGTAACGCCGGTCATCACCAACTTTTGCCATTTCGACCATCGTTCCATACAGGGAATCCGTCTGCCGTACGAAAACATTCAAATCCTTAAACAGGGCAACAGAAGCGGGTTGGCGGCAGAGTGTGACCTTCATGTTCAGTTCCAACGGATCCGCAAGATAGGCACAGTTGTACTTGATGCGTCCTGAGGCAGTTTCAAGCTCCGACAACGGAACCACTGCCTTAATCCTGACCTTGAAAGGCTTTTCCGGATCCTCCACCTGAAAAAGATACCGTACTGTAATCTTGTCCCGCAACAGGGTCTGATCCGGATTTGATAACAGACGGCAGTTTTCACCTGACAAATTGCCGCCAATACCGAATGCACACTGCTGTTTGAAGACACGGGACATTTTGCACTTTCCATGCAACGTGTTCACAAAATGGTTTTTGATATCAGTGCGGTCGTAATTTCCCATCGGCATCCACAGGGCATCATAATAACCCGGATGTGGTGTCACATCCATTTGAAGTGTTGTGGATTCCACATCGTATGTGACACGAATTTCCAGCGAGGCATTCGTTTCTGTAAGGATTTCATCACATTTAAGGCCGTAATTCACCATCTGCGGCTGCTCACTCACCTCAACAACCTGCGCCCGCACTTCCGCTCCTATAACCAGACCAAGGAGCAATCCTAATAGCACTGTTCTCTTCATTTCACAATATTGTTTTGTTTTTGCAACTGTGCGACCCATCCGTCGGGTTCGCCCTGTTTTGTAATCCATTCGGCTACCTTGTCATCTTCAGGAAAAGGCGGAACACCTATTTTGGCATGATAGTTCTCATAGCGCAGATAGCGCGCCACAAAATCGATGTACCATGACAAATCCGTATAGCTGCCGCAGGCATCCGCATTGAGGCAGACCCTGCCGGCAAAATCGCCGTAATAGCGGATGTTCGGATGCCAGGGATGAGGGATAGGCTGACCCATGACGTTCTGCGTCATGAATTTGAATTCCAGTTTGGCATCCACTCCGGGATAGTTGTTCGGAATGTTGATACGCATCTGGAACCTGTCCGCAAAAAGCGGTTGCTGCTTTCCGTCAGCATCCGGCTCGCCCACGCCACAGAATGACCGGATATTGTAGAGCACCTCATAGATGACCGGAAGTCCTTCCGGATTGCGTTTACGCACGACACACAGGATTTCAGGGTCGTTCGCGCAACGTTTCTCAATGGATTCCCACTCTTTCAGCAGGCGGGCGTTCCTGCCCTTGAAGGTTTTGCCCTTAAAATCGTCCAAATTGTTCATCGTGCGCCTGGTATAGGATCAAGGATTACTGACAAGGAATCGTTGTTGTTCACGTTGTAGTCGTGCAGGAACATGTCTGTCTTGCCGATTCTCGGGTTAAGGATTATAGACTGTCCGTTTTCGTCCGTCTTTCCGAAATAATATACCACAGGTGCCCCCGACGGATCCACATTAGGCATTTCAAAAATTTGCAGTTTCCTCAGTTTCTCCATCAGAACCTCCAATGAGTCGGCAGGGTTCTGCACCTTGAATTTCACCGTTTTGCCTTTATAGGTGATGAACAGGAAAAAATTATTGTCCTCCATATTTACGCTTTTTTAACTTTATGTTATTTTTATTTGTTTTTCAATAAATTCTGCAACTCAACCACTGACTGTTCTGTCATGGCAGAGATGTCGCTTACAATCGCGTTCTTTATTTTCAGATTGGTTTCACGCCACCTTTCCTCACTCTCCTTCTGCCATTTTTCCAATTTGGACGCCTCATAAGCATAATAAAAGCCCATTCCGGTATTAACTAAAGCACCCGCAGCCACCTTTGCAATCGCCACATGTGGTGAAAATTCTGACACAAAATCAACTCCACCCATCACTTTGTCCGCCCATTCTTCAGACATGCCAGTATGTTTAAGCACACCACGGGTAAACTCATTATTGAAACCCACCTCAATACCAGTTGGGATGTTACTCTTTGCAACATCGGCATATTTTTCCACAACCTTATCGGTCAGGTTAATATCAATTGGATTGTATTCAAAACCTTTGGGTTTATCCATCTTATATAATGACCCAAAAAACTTTTTTCTGAAGAACATCGAAGTCTCCTTGTTCATTTCTCCAGATTTGGCCATCTGTCTGACATTGAGTTTCCCTGCAACTTTAACGGCCTTTGCTGCCTTGTCGGTAGCAATGTGCACCGCGACACCGGTTGTCGCAGCTATAAAACTATCCTTCGCCTGTTGCCTCTTTTCTTCCGCCAAGTCAGGCTGCGGCGGACGACGGAACCACGTAATCCTCTCCGCCTCATCCAGCAGGTTTTCTTTCAGCCGGGGCGCATACTCCCGTTCCATAGCCTGACGCGCCTGCTGTTCATAACTCTCGTCACGCAGCAGTGGATGCAGATGGCTTGAGGTATCTATGCTCTGAAAATATAAGTTAGTGGACACCTCTGCACCATGCATGGCATCGGCGAGATTTACTCGGAAGACTTCCATCTTGATATATCCGGGGAAAAAATTCCGCGTATGCGGGAAAAAGTCCTGCAAGTCCCTGCGTTCCACCGGCGCTATATAATGATCGTATGTGATTGTAGCCTCAAGAGTCATTGCCAAGTATTATTACCAAATCCACGCTCCGCGCGGCTGGTTGTAGTTGGGTGTGCGGTAATATTCAAATTTGCTTTTAAATATAATCATCTGGTAGGCCGCCTCGCTTAACGGCATCGGTTCCTCCGCCTCCGCACAGTTGAACGACAGTTGGAAAACCTTTTTCTCTGTATCGATGTGGAAAATGAAATCCATTTTTGCATCGGGATACTTGGTATAAAACTTTTCAAATGCTGCGCGTATATCCAGGTCTTCAAACCAAAGATATGCTGAGTAGTCTGATTTTTTGATGTGCCATTGCAACGCCATTTTCTTCGGTTTCCCAGCCTGATGGAACTTCATCAGCCCTCCGTCATGAAGTTTGTCATGGGTGCCGTCATAGAGCGCCTCCTCTATATAGTCGAATTCGGGCTTCACCTCGTCATTGTCATAATCTTTCCACTCCTTCTTCTCCTCGTCCCAATGCCCGAACTGCACATTATATTTATATGTGAACTGCTGCATGTAGCGGTCGAAAAGGTCGCGGGGCGGAAGACCATTTTTTTCAAGATTCTCCTTCACACGAGGATCGTTGTTGATATAGAAGTCGCAATTCTCATCCAATGTCACCGTGGGATTTAACGGCATGAAATCCTTCATCTCAACATGGGTTTCTTCGGCATGAAGCCAATCCACCATCACCGATTTTCTGAAGCCATGCGTCCATACCGCCACGCCACCATAAGGAGCCATACCCACAACGATATGTTCAAACATGGGTTCTTTGGTTTCCTCGTCGGTCTGGCCGAACAACTCCTCCATCTTCTCTACGGGAAGTTTATGGATTATTGAATAGAACTTTCGTTCCACAATGGAGAGCCAAACCATATCAAGAAGCCCCGGCATAGGGTACTCTTCTCTGTTTAATAGGTGAGTACTGAGCACCTGCCCCCACTCCCCCTGGTAAGGGTATTTCTTGGGGATTTCCAGAGCCTCTTCTGCCTCATAATAGAGTAATCCGAAGAAGGTGTCGGTTGGATAAAGATATGGAGCTACTCCAGAAACAAAACATCTATATTGTCTGCCGGTCATCTTGACCTATCAAATGAATAAATGATCATTAGATTTGTCATATTTTCGAGGCGATTCTCTATCATCAATTAATATGCCATCATGATTTACCATTGTAATCATTTCTGGAATATTTTTAACATTAATTTCATTCTTCGTGTCACCAAATACTTGCACGTCATCAGCGTCTTCATTATAATCAAACAAATGAAATCTCTTTTCTGTATTACAATCCTTTTCCCCTTTGTATATTATTCGCGACAATACCTCAAAATTATCTTTTGCTGTGAACTCTGGAGCATTTACAAGGACACCTCCACCTTTTACTGTTTTTTTCCATTGTTCGTCGAAAGAGAAATGCAGGTATTCGCTACGTAGTCTTTGGTAATCTTTTTCGTTCGGAAAAAAGAAGTGTCTCCCTTTTTCCGTTCCAATTATTCTTTTATAAAAGTCATTCAATTCCAATGGGATACGATATGCATATGGTATAGGATTAAATGGGGCTGCATTTGCCTTTTCTCGAAGAACTTTCAATGACAAATTACTATATCCTGGCTTAACATGTCGATACATAATAATATTGTCCCATCTCTTTTTATACAAATAATACAAATAATTAGCCACCGCTGAAACATCTGCTCCCAATGCAGTTGCTCCCAATTCAGTTGCTCCCAATTCAGCCACATCTAATGCAGTTGAAGCTTCATTTTCTGTATAGATAGTGTTATCATACTGCCATAAAAAAGTATCTTTTACTCTACCGTCCGTCTCTTTGAATTCCTCAGGAATGGGTTTACCATGTTTTGGTAACCATCCTAATCTTTTTAATGATTCACTGGAGATTTCTATAAGATTATCAGACGCAAGATCCTCTTCTTTTTGACCATGAGATAGCAGAAATCTCCGTTTAGGTACTTTGTTGACAATATACGAGTCCTCCTGTCCTATAGCTGCACCCCCACCTATATCTGTATGACAACCAGGAATGAATATTTCCGTACCAGTCCCTGCTGTTATGGAACTCTCTATGTCGACTAATGCAAAGTTCTTTCTATATTCATCTAAAGCGCAAATATGAACGACGTTTTTGGCCAGCTTTGTCGCCCAAAGCCCATAATCTTTGACATTGTTTTCGTGTAAGAAAGTTTTCCCTTTTGGAGCAAGAACAGAAATGTCTTCAGTCCCTTTATCTCTATATGCGTTGTTTTTTACGTAGGTCTCATATCTATTTATGATAGGCATCAACTTTGTATCAACGACATAGGTTAAAGTGTTTCCTATTGCCTCACCCATCTTATCTAATACTCCAGTGTTTAGATGATAGTCTGCCCAAAGCCCGAGATACTGTAAAGGAGGATTGATGTAAGGTTTAATAGAATTCCAAATAGTATTAACGTCTTTTTTTTGTGGGTCTTTTACCTTTCTAATGGCGTTGTCTAAAATCTTTGCCAATAGTTCCGCAAGGCTGTCTTCGTCCTTGACACCAATGGATGAAACCGTGTCGAAAAGACCCATGAAACGAATTTCTTTTTCTGTTGTTTTATCATCAATGGGAAGAAATTCTTTTTTCCTTGAAGTTAGAAGTAAATATTCATCGTCCTTCCCTTTGATGCCTCCTTCGTATGCTTTTTTTGTATTATTGGGATCAGGATTAATCAAATATGCCATAATTCTAGCGCAAGTGGATCCTCTGCTAAATCCAAATAAATCGAAATGATACTTGACCGTGACATCACTCGTACATTTATATTGATCGATAAGACGTTGCACCATAGACGATGCCTTCCTGATTTTTGACACCACACCTGTTGGACCTGTACCCAAACCTAATCCCGCCAATCCAATAGTCAGTTTATACTCTATTTCTGTAGATGCTTCGAATTGCATGTCTGAGCCACTGCCTTCAACATATATGGAGATATGCCTTTCAGTGTTTTTCTCGTTCTTGTTTTCGCACTTATATAAGCTTTCCAGTATGGCAACATTCGTGTATGTGGCATTTTGAGCAGCAGCACCTTTAAACTTCTCGGCCTCTTTATTCTCGTTTTGTACCGCCAAATGCTCCGCTGTATTTTGGAGCAGTTCGCAATCTTTTTCGTTATCTGGTCTTGCAGATAGTTCGTTTTGCGATTTTCCTTCTAGTGTTATAGCACTTTTCTTTTCAATAAAAGTATCATAAGAATTGTCTTTGGTGTCATTAATGGCCCCGTATCCAAAATAAAGGAACTCAAGCTCCGATTTTGTGAAGCAATTTGGGTAATTCTCTTCAACCTCCGCCCTTGACATTTTTAGCAGTTCACTAACAGACGGAGGTAGCTCAATACTCTGACGTTTTCTTGCATTCTCAAGAATCTCTTTCCTGCGGAACATCTTCCCAAGCATCACCTGATACTTGTTGTTGTTCGTACCGTCGAAGAATACGCCAATATACAAATCAACAACTATGGAAGATTGTTCACTCCCATTAGATTTATTTATCGGGGGTGCTCCAATTACATTATTTCTATCTCCCATTTTACGATAACTATTTGCCTTTAGCCTTCAACATCCAATTTCCTCCCGTATGGCTTTCTTGACAATTCATCCGCCTTCAAAACCTCTTTGGTGTGTTCTAACTCTTCTACCGTATTTGCATTAATTGGCTTGGAATCTGATACTGTTTTAGAAGCCTGTTCAATGATGCCATCACCTTTTCCCACAGGTATTTCACCTGATGTATGGGCTTGTTGAGTTAATTCTCCAAATGAATACTTCTGTCCGGGAACAAGATCAGAATTTTGAACTTGAGATTTCTGTGTGAGTTCTCCAAAAGAAACTTTATTATCAGGTACCATATTGGTATTTTGGACAGATGGCTTCTGTGTAAGTTCTCCAAAAGGCTTTTGCCCTGGAACCATATTCGTATTTGTTGCAGACTGTTTTTGCGTCAATTCTCCAAATGGAACTTTCTGTCCTGTATTTGAATTAGGAACAGATGAACGTTTGGTTAATTCGCCAAACGGTTTTTGTCCGACTTTTGCAGCAGTTTTTTCTGCATTGTATACAGTTGAGGCTGCTTTGTCTGCTGTTTTCACAGTTTTTGACACAACTTCCGTTGTTTTCCCTGCTGCCTTTGCTGCCTTCAAACCTTTTCCAACCAATTTTGTAGCCGTTGCAGCGTCACCAGCACCAGGAACTGCCGCGAACAAGGAAAGTCCAGCGTTTACCATATCCCCACGAAAAGCATAAATTGCAGCATTGGTCAGGTCTGCAATAGCGCCAACGCCAGGTGCCAAACCGGCAATATCCAACGTCAATTGTATCCCATCAAGAATGGCTTTTGGCGTCAACCCTTTTTTCTCGTTGGATTCAGCTTGAATTTCTTCAGTTGAATTTTTTCCGCTCTTATTCACATATTGCGTTCCCTCGCCTTTCTGCCCGTCATCAATAATACTAATCATACCGCCCCACATGCACTGAAGCTTGCAGGATTTCAAAAGGGAAGGCTGACTTTTGTCAAAATAGTCCGTCTTCCCGGGCATCCACGGAGCGGGCGTTTTATGGACACACGGCATCGGAGTAAGCACTCCATGATGGGCCGCAGTGGCAGAAGCTGTGGCAGGAAACCCCAACGAACGGCAAAGTCCGAACGGTGCCAGGTTAACCATAGACTTATGGTCGCTGATGTTCGCCATCGGCTGCCCGCAAAGGAAAACCGTACGGCTTGGCAGCACTGTCAGCTGGGCAGGACTGGTACCCATGGTGCATCGCATCATGGCTCCTGAACAGACGTAGGAATCAGGCATAAAAAATCAGTTGACTTTTACGATGGCAGCCTTGATGTCTATCTTCTGACCGGCATTGAGTGCCATCTCGTTCTCGGCTTTCTGGTGATGGGTCTGGGAATATTCAAGCAGCTGCTTGTCGGCCTCGACACGGATATTCTCCGCCGAAACCTGCAGTTTATGGGCAATCTGGTCGTCACGGTTATCCCCAATTTTGATAAACTGGTTCTCGCTAACGTTAAGACTGTCGTTGTGGTCAATATTAGTACTGCGGTCGTTGCCGGCATACTCACGGATGTCATTGTCCGCCGTACGCTGCATGTCATGGCCGGCGGCAATGAAGACATCGTTGTCGGCACTGGCATTTATATCATGCCCGGCATGCATGATGATGTCATTCTGGGCATAGAGCTCAATGTTGCCCGTCGATTCCAGCTTGATTAGCTTCTCATCCGTGGAATAGGTCAGGATGTAATTCTCCTTCTGATAGTCATAAATGCGTATATACCCGCCGGGGCCCTCGTCATGAATCTCAACGGTATGCCCGTTGCGTGTACGGATAGCCTTGACATTATTGCTATTGTCCGGCCACTGCCTGCCGGGGCGCTGTGTGCCGTGGTACAGAGTACCAATCACGTACGGTTTTTCGGCGTTGCCGTTCTCAAAACCCACCATCACCTCCTCGCCAATCTCAGGAATAAAGTAGAAACCCTTATCATCACCGCCATGCGGCTGCGTGATGCGGAGCCATGGGGAATACCCGTCCGGCGTGGTCAGTTCCTGCCAGAGGAACTGCACCCGTATGCGACCCAACTGTTCGGGGTCTTTATTGTCCACCACGCGGGCACGCTGGCTTTCGCACTGCGGATACAGATCGCACCCCAAATAAGGGGCGTATGGCACATCGGCGGGTATGGCCGTGACTTCATTCTCAAAATGGCCATCGGCGGTGGCATGGTAGTCCACACCTGTCACAACCAGCGGCTCATGCCCGATAAGGGATAGTTCATCCTGGTCGGCATACTCCCTGATGACAAGCCGGTCGCCCATACAAAGGTCGGCACGGTTGGTGCGCAGCGTGCAGGTCAGATAACGGGACTTGTCGTTCCAGGCCTGGACGGTGGATGAGAGCCGCACCTGCTCAAAAGAGGAGTCCTCCTGCGTGGCGGAATGGTAGTTCTGCAGGGTCTCCTTCCTATATAACGACTGGGCATGCTCGAAAGTCATGTCGGCAAGGGAGTTCACCTCGTCACCGGCATACCGGGAGCCGTTCTCAGCGTGATTCTCGTATTTCAAATAATCGTGGCGTGCATGGCGGAAATTGTTGTGCTCCATGTTGAGCGCATATTCGAATCCCAACACGTCAATGTCAGGATACAACTCGACCGGTTTGCCTGACGGCAGCCTTCCAAAATGCATCTTCCCCTTCTCAAAATAAAGGAACTCCCCATAGCGCTGGGCGAGACGGGAAATGAACTGGTAGGTGGTCTCATTATATTGTACCACGTATGGTATGGCCTTATCCATGGAAGGACAGAGCTCAGTGAAGAGCGTCCCCTTGTAAGGCGACACAGACTCCGTAATGATGTCGGAGAGGGTGCGCTGCTCAAAGGAGCAGCAATGCTGGTTGTCAGCCAGCAAAAAATCGGGGCTATATGCAGTGACTGCAATATAGGCTGCTTGTCCGATACGGCCACGCTGTCTCCGCACACTGAAGACCAGGCCGGAAAAAGTCAAGGTTTCATTATGGAGTTCCATTGCCTCATCATGACGCTCCGTAACCAACTGGAGCAAAACACGGTTCCCAATCAGCTGCTCGGCCAATTCAAAACAAATGTCCCCATCGTTGCACAACAGGCTCTTTTTCCTCATGACAAACCGAAGTTCAGCCGGTTTGCACAACTCCTTGTGCAGGGAAACATCCATCACCGCGTAATCCTCCATCGGGAAACCGTCTATGATGATTTTCGGAACAGATTGTGTCAGTACTGCCATTTAAAAAAATAAATAATGATAAAACGGGAGAAAAATCAATCAACCATCTGGAAAAGGCAGTCGTCATTCTTTCCGAAGAGGATACGGCCTGCCATGATACTCAGCTTCGTGTACATCGGAAGCGTGTTGTTGTCATTAAAATACTCATACAGACGGATACAATACGCCTCCTCAAACCTGACCGTCTTGATGGCATCCACCGAATCCTTGTTCACAAGGAACAATATTTTCCCGTCATGCGTGGTGTCCTTGTCACGCATCCACTCATGCAGCGAAAGGTCACTGTCATCCGGTGAAAGGATGACGACATTAATGACACCGCCACGCGGACGGTCCGACGGACGGCCCGTGACGTCAACGGACTGGTTGAATTCGTATTCACACTCCATCACGCTGTACTCACGCTGCTCAATAATCAGTTTTGCATTTAATGCCATTGTGCAACTTTTTGTTTTTCATTAAAATGAGGGATGGAAAAAATTCCATCCCTCAAATCCGTCCGGATTACGCCCAGTCATTGGTGTAACTGACAGGACCGTTCTTGATTTCACGGCAGGAAATAACGATTTCCTCATAGTGCGCATTGTCACCGTCACCGACTTTGTCCTCCCAATACTCCCTGTAATCGACGCAATAGGCATCAGTAAAACTGATTTCCTTCATCTTGGCATTGGTCTTGGTGTCCAGGAACACAATGCTGCCGTTCTTCGGCATGGCCTGCTGGATCATCCAATGCAGCAATTCGGGATTACCGTCATTCAACGCCTTGACGCGAATGTTGATTTTTCCTCCACGAGGAATACCGGTCATCTGGCCCTCCTTATCGGTGGCCTGACTGAAGGTATAGGTGACCATCATAACTTCACGGGCCACAAAGCCTTCCACTTTCAATTCAACGGGTGTTTTTGCCATTTTACTTATTTTTAAATGTTTGAAAAATGAAATGATTATTTTAATTAGATTAAATGTCTTCACAGCTCTTGTCACTCTTGTCAGCAGACAGTTTGATGGTGAAATTCTTGGCGGCATAATATGGCGTCAGATCAATATCAACGCTGATACGCTTGGTGACAGGATCCTGGGTCGGCAGCTTAATGTTGTATTTCTGGAACAGATTGCCATATCCCTGATATTCGTTCAGGAAATTCTGAATCTTGTCCTTCAGCTGTTGCGGGGAGTTGAACGGATCCCAATTCTGCAAAGCAACCTCATGCACAAAATTCATCAGAACCTTTTTCACCCAATCGAACACACGAACAATCGGGTATTCTTTCATGGCAGCATTATCCCCGTTATACAAGGTGCTGTTGTTGAATGCCATCACGCGTCCTTCCGAATAGACCATCGGTATAATCTGATTGTCCATCAGCGCAGCTATCTCGGATTTGAGCAGGTCTATCTCCACTCCTTTCACCTCATTGAGCGTGCCATACTTCTTTCCGCCAGCACCCTGTGCCATACAAGCCGTCTCGTCATACAGTTTTCCGGCCAACGCGGTTGCGGAAGGAATGAAGAAGGCCTTTTCATCACTGTCTCGCTCATCGGTGGAAAGCTGTTCTATCGGACGTCCGGCGATCCAGTTTCCGGTCATCACCACATTCTGCAATTCAATGTCCGAATCCTTGTAATCGGCCGTATCCTCAAGCAGACTGTCAAATGTGGTCTCCTTGTCATGGTCGGCAATCAGCATAACCTTGTATTTGTGTGCAATCTTCGCCCATTTCAGCAGGGTTGGCTTGTCCTGGAAAGTTCCCTGGGTGCTACCGTCCTTGCAGGCGCCTGGTATCACAAGCAAACCGTAACTGTCCTTCAGGCTCAAACGGTCATAACTGTCACGCAGCAGCTGGTCAATCTGTGAACCCAGTTCGGAAGAATCGCTGTACAGCTCATCCCTGTTCACATTAATCAGACGCAGATTGTTCAATTTGTCACTGTTCGCATTCTTGAAAAACAGATCCAACGCACGATAGGAGGTCTCCAACTGTTTTGTCGCGGACAATGCGGTTGTAACATTTGCCTCCAATTGTTTCTGGTATTTTGCCTCCTGCTCCTTACAGAGGTTTGCATACTCGACCGCATTGGATTTATCCTGATCCAAAATCTCAAGCCAGCCTTTCAGTTCATTGGCAAGACTTTCCCGTTTGGACTGGAATTTCTTTTCATTCAAGAAAATGCTCTTAGCGGCTTTTTTTGCCGGATTCATGTCGGCAGCCGCAGGAATAAAACCTTTCAACGCGGCAAAACCGCCGAATTTCTCAAGCAGATGCTCCTCAGATTGGGACTGCACCGGCTGTTGCACCGCCTCCTGTGTTGCGGCGGCTGTTTTTTTCAATTCTGTATCCTGCATAAATAATCTGTTTTATCTGTTTGACTCCTCCAATTCGTTCAATAATGATTTCAGCATAGACCGAAGCTCCTCCCTGCCCTGCGCGTCTTTCAATATGTTGCGCAGTTTGGCATTCTGCTCAATCTGCTTGCGCACTTTGGAAGCCGTGTCAGCATGGAGTTTCACATCGGAAAGAAACTTGCTGTTTGAAACAAGATTACCTTTGCCTCCATTCACTTCAAAATCTTTCATTTCATTGAAATGCAAGGTTTCGGTAACAAGCTCGCCTTTGTCATTTTCAAAATCCACCTCCACAGATGGCTTGAAATGTTCAAAAACATCTTTCATGGTTTTGGCATCCTGAAACAGTTCCGGCTCTTCTCCAGCATCCATTGTGTACTGGTCCACAATCAAGGTTTTGTTGGCGTCAATCGCATTGACTTTCGCACCGGCATCTTCCTCGATATCCTTGGAAATAAAATTTTCTCTCATATCCTGTTAATTTTAATTGGTTTTCAATTTCGCCATACGCGCAGTGACCTTCACTTCAGTCACATTGTAAATCATACCCATTCCCAGAAAAGGCTTACGTACCACCTTGCTGAATTGCGGATAAAGCACAACATCGTAGCCGGTGTTTTTCTTCAACAAGTTGTAGACGGCATAGTTCTCCGTCCTGCTCATAGATATCAGACTGGAATAGACGCTTCCCCTGATTTCAGCAGACTGTGAGGAGAACAGACGTTGCCAGTCAACACCGAACACCTTGATGGTGACGGCAGTGGCCTCCAACGGTTCAGTAACCTCCAAATCCTCAATATCCAGTTTTACCACAGGTGTGGTACCTGTAATATCATACCTGGCGGTCATGCATCCGGCACCTGTCAGTGCAAGCAGACCAAACAATAACGCGATTTTTAAACTTTTGAATAGCATACTATTTAATTATTTGATAAATTATTTTCCCTCCACTTGGAATTGCGGTTTTCCATCCTGCCACACGACATTGACAGTATCTCCGCTTTTGATTGTCACATTGATGATTTTGGATGCCAAAGGACGACGCAGCTCCTTCCGGATAATCCCGATAATCGGACGCGCTCCGTATTTGGGATTGAATCCGTTCATGGCAATGGCACGTTTGCACTCATCATCCATATTTAGCGTTATATGCTGTTCTTCTAACTGCTTGCAAAGATTGCGGAGATGGATGTCGAAAATCTTGACCACCGTCTGTTCGGATATTGGTGCGAAGGGAACTATTTCGGTAAGGCGTCCGAGAAATTCCGGACGGAAATGTCCCTGCATGATATCCATAAGCTCGTTACTCTGCGGAACACGCCCCTGGTTAAAAGAGTCAACGATGAACTGGCTGCCGATATTGGAAGTGAACAGGATAAGGGCATTGGAGAAGTCTCCGACACGTCCCAGACGGTCGTGCAGCTTACCTTCGTCCAAAATCTGAAGGAACAAGTCAAAGACGGACTTGTGTGCCTTTTCTATCTCATCAAAAAGCACTACAGAATATGGTTTCTGCCTGATTTTGTTTACAAGCAGACCACCCTCCTCATAACCCACATAACCCGGAGGCGCTCCGTAGAGAAGAGCGACCGAATGTTCCTCCTTGAACTCGGACATGTCGAAACGTAATAAGGCGGTTTCATCTCCGAACAGGAACTCAACAAGCGATTTGGATAATTCAGTCTTTCCCGTACCCGTAGGACCAAGGAAGAAGAAAGAGCCGATAGGCTGGCCTTTCTTGTTAAGACCCGAACGCGACTCATATACGGCATTCAGCACCACTTTGATGGCATGATCCTGACCGATAACCCTGCGTTTCAGGATTTCCTCACCATTGGCCAGTTTGTCACGCTCCTTGGACTGGACTTTGCCCATCGGAATTCCTGTTATGCGGGCCACCACCGAAGAGAGGTCGGCGGTTGTAATTTCGCTGTGATGTTCTTCACCTTCACCCACGATACTCATCCGTGACATGGTGCGGTCCAACAGGTCAAACACCGAGTCCGGCAACGGGCGCTCTGTAACATAACGCTTGGCCAACCGGATAGCTTCCTGTATCACCTCGTCACTCACCTTCATGTTATGGAATTCGGAATATTTGCCGATGCTGCCCTTGACTATACGGAAACACTGCTCATCGTCAGGTGGTTCCAAACCAATACGCTCCATCTTGTGGGAGAACTCCTTATCGTTCTCAATGTACTTGGTGTATCCGTCAATTGTAGTGGTACAAAGCACTGAAATACCGCCTCGACTGACGACCTGCCTCAACACGTTGGCAACACCGTAGAGAGCATCCTGACGGTCAAATACTTTATCGACAGACTCAACAACAACAATGACATTCTCCATCCGTTCCAATTCGGAAAACACCGATTTTGCACGGTCTTCAACCTCGCCCTTATAGGATGCACCGGCACTGATTTCTCCCAAATCAAGCTCATAGACCCTTACATTACGCAACCTTTCAGGAGCATTTCCGGATAGCAGATGCTCCACAAATCCGCGCACCAACGAGGTCTTTCCCACACCGGAATCACCGGTAATAAGGACATTTGCCTTTGTACGCCGTCCAAGCACCTCATATAGCATTGGAATCTCATTATCAAAACCAATCACAGTATGTCCGTTTGACGTCTGTGTCAAATCGTGGCAATATTTACCTACAGCCTTAATGGAGGCTGGAGCAGCCTTCGCTGATACTGTCCCATTGTTTTTATTTGCATCTGAACCCACAGCAATGTGATCAACAATTTCTTGCGCTGACAAAGGTAAAGTCTTCAACTCCTCAAAAGAGAAACCCACCCCAGGAGTGACAAGAGAAGCGAGTACACACAGGACATCCGCCTCACCAATACCGGCCTGTTCAGCATAGTTATCCGCCTCACGGAACACAGCCTCAGATTTGTCCGAAAGCACACGTTCAGAAACATTCGGCAATTTGTCCAGCAACGACATGCGGACTTCCGACCACTCGATCAGGTAATAGTAATCCTTACCAAGCGTGGTCTCAAAAAAATCCACCAATCCCATATCTGGATGAAGGATAGCCCGAAACAGATGGGCCGGTTCAACAGTACCGCACATATACTCTTCCGCATAACGGCGGGCTATATTTAATAAAGTTTCCATATTTAATTGATTTCTGTTACGAACTGTTGGGGCACATAGGTGATGGCGACCGCCGCAACACCCTCTATCTGCACCACAAAACACCTATTTTTCCTGATTCGTTTTATGACACCAACAACATCTTTGAACGGTCCATCCGTAATAACAACCTTTTTACCAATCCTGCCAATATATTCATCACAATCCAAATAAACCACAGAATCCTCCCGAACAGAAGCGACTTTCATGAAATTCTCCATCTGGCAATCTGGAACAACCAATATCTCATTCGTCCCTTTTCCGGCAGGCCTTGTAATATATCGGATGGGTTCCAACTCTTTTCTTTCTCTTTTCAATTGTGTAAGAACAGACTGTGATGAACGAACGAAAATTAGGTTATGGATGGCTGGAACCAATCTTGCAGTTTTCCCCCCATTCTCTTCATCTTCAGACATCGCATATCTCATCGGCAAAAAATTCTCAACATGCAGTTTATCCAAACATTCCTTGATCTTCAACTCACGATGGTATGTCACGCGCATCGGAAACCATTGCAGCAACTCCACACCAGACATGTACGCCAACAATATTTGAAAGAATAACTTTAGAAAGGAAAAACAAAGACAGGGGGACACCACCTTTTATCAGGCAGCAGCCAAAACAACGTGTATATCACACAAACACCTTATAATTGCACTGACATCCAGCAACATTACAAAGCAACGACTATAATTCTCCCTATTAACAAAGAGAAGTGCAAAAGTATAATAGAATACGATATGCACAAGAATGTTCATATCGTACAATTAACCACAAATTGTTGTTAATTCAACTACACATTAATGGGACTAAGACGACGGTTGATTATGATCCAACCAAGTTGAAGCGTCATTAAAAAAATCATGATGCAACAACATTGACGCCTTAAACAAAAAATCAGTATTCAGATGAGTTCGTTCCAACAGTTTATACATGTTGCTCCTGTCGGAATGCATTTGCTTTGCAAACCATCCGATACTCCTTCCTTCGCTTTTAAGCAAATCTTTAATAAGATGCCCAAAATGAATGTCTTCCTTCTGACTTTCCATATCCATTCATCAGTAAAAAGACAAAAAATAGCGTGGAAATACATTTTTGTCCGAACACTTGGTTTCCACACCATCCAATCTGACAAAAAATTCCACGCCGTAAAAACGGCGCACCACCTGCTATCCCCGATTGGATTTGCCATCTTTTATGAAGGCATTTGTGGAAATTTGTGTTCAAGGATAGCTGATAACGCTTTTTTTACCTTATAATATTAATATGTCACTTATATTTTCAACTCCAATACGCTGTAATTATTTACATATAAAACAAACAATAACAAATAATAATCCTATAAATCTCACCTATTGTTCAACACTTACACTTTGAAATGCAAATTTATAAAAAAATTGAATATGATTTTATATTTTTTTCAAAAAAGGGTGCATTTTACAAAATAATTTATCTGCCGGAATCCACAACGACACGACCGTCCCCGTTTTTTCGGCATCCCTAAAAAAAAAAAATTCCTCCAACCTGCATTCCGTATTCGGATTTGTTATATTTTTGCAAAATCAAAATAATATTAAAACAATATCAGATTCGGATATGAGGAAAGCGATTGTTTTTTCAATAATTGTATGCCTTGCCAGTTGGGCGGCATTCGCCGCAGCATACTG
>JAEEGL016763573.1_pt1 | contig 34708 bp, 28 predicted proteins | sample 9134231 | NCBI WGS metagenome assembly JAEEGL01 (sample SAMN16246548, study PRJNA631951) | gut metagenome | biome: gut microbiome; feature: rumen; material: fiber-attached | host: Bos | place: Iran: Karaj | collected 2018-10
CTGTGCGACTATATCGAGGAGGATGGTCTGAACTTCAACCAGGCTTTGGAGCTTGTTCGTGCTTCAGGTCTCTATACTGTTCACACACCTGTTCCTGCTGGTCATGACTACTTCGAGGAGGGTCTCTTCGGCAAGTACATGGGTGGCTACCCCCAGAAGCTCGGCATCACATGGGACGAGTTCATCGGCATGGGTCGTACCAATCCTGATGACCACGGCGAGAAGTTCTGTATGTCTACCTTTGCTTGCAACACCTGTCAGGAGGTCAATGGTGTATCATGGCTCCATGGTGAGGTGTCCAAGAAGATGTTCGCCCCCATCTGGCAGGGCTACTATCCTCAGGAGAGCCACGTGGGCTACGTCACCAATGGTGTTCACTTCCCCACATGGGCTGCTGCCGAGTGGCTTAAGGTTTATAAGAAATACTTCGATCCTAAGTTCCTGAGCGACCAGTCTAACGAAGACATCTGGCACGGCATCTACAACTGTCCAGACGAGGAAATTTGGGAGACACGTAAGGCTCTGAAGGCTAAGCTCTTCGATTACATCGCCGTTCAGTTCAGAGAGACTTGGCTGAAGAACCAGGGCGATCCTGAGCATGTTGTAAAGATCATTGAACGTTTCAACCCCAACGCGTTGGTTATCGGCTTCTGCCGTCGTTTCGCTACTTATAAGCGTGCACACCTGCTGTTCACTGACCTGGAGCGTCTTGAAAAGATTGTCAACAATCCTGAGCGCCCTGTTGTCTTCCTGTTCGCAGGTAAGGCTCACCCCGCTGATGGTGCTGGTCAGGGGCTCATCAAGAAGATTTTCGATATCTCGCAGATGCCTCAGTTCATCGGCAAGATTATCTTCCTTGAAGACTACGACTTCCTGTTGGCTCGTCGCCTTGTCAGTGGTGTTGATATCTGGATGAACACACCTACACGTCCTCTCGAGGCATCAGGTACTTCTGGCGAGAAGGCCGAGATGAACGGTGTTGTCAACCTCTCCGTCAAGGACGGCTGGTGGCTGGAAGGCTATCGTGAGGGTGCTGGTTGGGCACTCACCGAGAAGCGCACCTATCAGAACCAGGGTTATCAGGACAAGCTCGATGCTGCCACCATCTATCATCTGCTCGAGGATGAGATTCTTCCTCTTTACTACGACAGAGATAAGAAGACGGGCATTTCTAAGGGTTGGATCAAGGTTGTCAAGAACTCAATCGCCCAGATTGCTCCTCACTACACCATGAAGCGTCAGCTGGATGACTACTATTCTAAGTTCTACGAGAAGCAGGCTAAGCGTTTCAAGGAACTCTCTAAGGACAACAACCGTTTGGCCAAGGAGCTGGCACAGTGGAAGGAAGCTGTCGCTGAGCGCTGGGATGCCATCAATGTTGTCAGCTGCGAGTGGGACTTCCCCGCAAACGGTTGTGAGGCTGGTCAGCCATACAACATTAAGTATGTCATCAACGAACAGGGTCTTGACGATGCCGTTGGTCTGGAGAAGGTCAATGTTTGCCTCGACAAGGAAGGCAACGAGAAGGTATTCTCTGTAGAGCCACTGAAAATGGTTGGTCACGAGGGCAACAACTTTGTCTTCGAGGCTGTGCTGAAGCCCAACCAGTTTGGTCAGTACAAGTCGGCCATCCGTATGTATCCTAAGAACAAGAACCTGCCTCATCGCATGGACTTCTGCTACGTGAAGTGGTTGGAGCTGCCTAACATGTAATTCGCAGTAATTGTCTTAAAGATATGATAACAAAGCTCCGGCTTGCTTACACTGCAGGTCGGAGCTTTATAATAACACAAAAACAGATTCTATGCACTATTCAGGAATTCTTATTGCGGCAATGACCTTTCTTACCATTGGTCTCTGGCATCCTATCGTTATCAAGACAGAATATTATTGGGGCACACGTCCTTGGGTTATCTATCTGCTCGTAGGTATTTGTTGTTGCGTAGTGGCCCTTTTCGTTGAAAACATATATCTGTCTTCTTTTCTCGGCGTGTTTGGAGCATCGGCTCTTTGGGGCATAGGAGAGCTGTTCGAACAAAAGAAGCGTGTAGAGCGAGGATGGTTCCCAAAAAATCCCAAGAAAGATTTATCTAACAAATAAATTGAAGAAAAACAAGCTTTTTTTCTTCATTTTGCTCGCTTATTCGTACCTTTGCAGAAATAATCTAAAACAAGACGATATGAAAGATTATCAATACCATATCTTTGCACCATACAGGGTGTGTCCCTTAGGAGCGCATGTGGACCATCAGCATGGGTTGGTGACGGGGTTTGCAATTGATAAAGGCGTGGACTTGTGGTTTGACGTGAACACAGACAGTCACGTGCATCTGGATTCAAGGACGTTTGACGGGCCAGTGGATTTTGATATCAATACACCAACACAGGTACGTGAACACCATTGGGGTGACTATGCACGTGGTGCGAAATATGCATTGAAGAAGCGGTTTGAACTGAAGAGAGGCATCACGGGTGTCATTCAGGGCAGTCTGCCAGTCGGTGGACTGAGTTCGAGTGCTGCTGTGTTGATAGCCTACGTGATGGCGTTTGCAAAGGCAAATGATATCACGTTGCAACCCTTTGAGGTAGTGAAGATTGCCTCGGAAGCGGAACGAGAGTACATCGGACTGAACAACGGACTACTAGACCAGGCGTGTATCGCACTGGGTAAGAAAGATGGTCTGCTGTTCTTGGACTGCGATTCGAACGATTGGCGTATCATCAAGAGAAATCCTGAGATGCCTGAGTTTGAGATTGGCATCTTCTTTTCTGGACTGACTCGTTCGCTGGTAAACTCGGATTACAACCTGCGTGTGTACGAATGTAAGACTGCTGCATGGAATATGCTGGCCTATACGGACCAACCACTGAAGACATTTGACAAGACATTCTTGAGGGATATCCCTAAGGCAACATTTGACAAGACACGTATCGCTATGCCTCAGCGCTTTGCTCGCAGGGCAGAGCATTTCTATTCAGAGTATCGTCGCGTGCGCCAAGGTGTGACGGCATGGGAAACAGGCAATCTGAAACTCTTTGGAAAACTGAGTTTTGACTCGTGCGAGAGTAGCATCCACAACTATGAATGTGGCAGTCCTGAGCTGATTGCTATCTACGAGATTATGCGCTCATTGCCTGGAATATATGGTGGACGCTTCTCTGGTGCTGGATTCAAAGGTGCATGCATTGCACTGGTAGATCCTGCACAGAAAAAAACGATTGAAAAGGAGCTTACCACGAGATATCTGGAACAGTTCCCGGAATATGAAAAAACATTCCAAGTATTCTGGGTGAAACCAGATAATGGCGCTAGGTTTGTTTAGCGAACACGAATTTTACGAATTATACGAATGAAGAATATAGTAATTGCAGCTGGATATGCAACGCGTTTGGGTGAACTCACCAAGAATTTCCCCAAGCCTCTGTTGAAGATAGGGGATAGATCGATATTGGGACGTATGCTCGATGATATTGACAAGATTCCAGAGATAGATGAGCATATCATCATTACCAACCACAAATTTGCCCATATCTTCGAAGAATGGAAGATGGAAGATGGAAGATGGAATAAGCCCATCACCATCGTCGATGATGGCACAGAGACGAATGACACACGCCTTGGTGCCGTCTGTGATTTGCTGTTTGCAATGGATAAACTCAGCATTGATGATGACCTATTGGTGGTGGCGGCTGACAATTTGCTATTCTTCAGTTTCCAGGAGTTTGTTGACTTTGCCAAGCAGAAAGGTACGTCGTGCATCATGTGTCATGAGCAGCCAAGTATAGAGAAACTGCAAAGGACAGGTGTGGTGGAGTTGGATGCTAACCATCAAGTGCTTGGCATGGAGGAGAAGCCACAAGCACCTAAGAGCCATTGGGCCGTGCCGCCATTCTATATCTATCTGAAGAAGGACCTGGACTTGGTAAGGCACTCAGTGGAGAACGGATGCGGAAAGGATGCTCCTGGCAACCTGGCACATTATATGGTGGAGCACACCACGATGCATGCCTGGTCAATGAGTGCCGGACGTTTTGACATCGGAAGCCTCGATACTTACCACGAAGCGGTAAGACTATATGGAAATGAACACAAATCGAACGAATAAATATGGAAAGGATTGATTTAAACAATAAAACACTATTGGTAACAGGTGCTGCAGGTTTCATTGGCAGCAACCTGGTGAAACGATTGTTCAAGGACTTTACCGGTACAACTATCATAGGCATTGACAATATGAATGCCTATTACGATGTGTCGTTGAAAGACTATCGAGTGGACGAGCTGAACAAAAGCGTACCTGCTGGTATCACATGGAAGTTCGTTAAAGGCGATATTGCTGATAAGGCGGCTATTGATGCATTGTTTGAGGAATATAAGTTTGACGTAGTGGTGAACCTGGCTGCACAGGCAGGTGTACGCTATTCGATAACAAATCCGGATGCGTATATCCAGAGTAATATGATTGGCTTCTACAACATCCTAGAGGCATGTCGTCACAATCCTGTGCAGCACTTGGTCTATGCTTCAAGTTCCAGTGTCTATGGTGGTAATAAGAAGGTGCCATTCTCGACAGATGATCGTGTGGACAACCCTGTGAGCCTGTATGCTGCGACGAAGAAAAGCAACGAGCTCTTTGCACACTGCTACAGCAAACTATATAACATTCCGACGACAGGACTGCGATTCTTTACTGTCTATGGACCTGCTGGTCGTCCTGATATGGCGTACTTCGGTTTTACTAACAAGTTGCTGAAGGGCGAAACCATTCAGATATTCAACTATGGCAACTGTCGTAGAGACTTCACTTATGTGGATGATATCGTGGAAGGCGTGGTACGCGTGATGCAGGGAGCACCAGAGCGAAAGAATGGTGAGGACGGTCTGCCTATTCCGCCATATGCTGTCTATAATATTGGTGGTGGTCAGCCAGAGAACCTATTGGATTTCGTGAACATCCTCCAGGAGGAATTGGTACGCGCTGGTGTGTTGCCAAAAGACTTCGATTTCGAGGCGCACAAGCAGTTGGTACCCATGCAACCCGGTGATGTGCCTACGACCTATGCTGATGCAGCAGCTCTGGAGCGAGACTTCGGATTCACCCCGAAGATAACACTGAGAGAAGGCTTGCGCCACTTTGCGGAGTGGTATGCCAAGTACTATCAACAATAATGTAACATAACCATTTACTATTAACACTAACTACAATCAACAATGAAAGTAATTGAACGTAAATATCTGTTGCCGTTTGTACTCGTTACGAGTCTGTTTGCACTGTGGGGATTGGCCAACAACATGACTGATACGCTGTTGGCAGCTTTCCGAAAGATTATGCAGATGAGTGATACACAGACCAGTTTCATCCAGATGGCATTTTATGGTGCCTATTTCTGTCTGGCTCTACCTGCAGCACTGTTCATCAGAAAGCATAGTTACAAGAGTGGTGTCATTCTGGGACTGTGCATGTATTCCGCTGGAGCAATTCTGTTTCTGCCAGCAGCATGGGTAGAGAGTTATGCCTTCTACCTGATAGCCATCTACATTATGGCAGCAGGTTGTTCAGTACTGGAAACCACAGCCAATCCTTACATCATGGCGATGGGTAGTCCGGAAACTGCTACACGGCGACTGAATATTGCGCAGAGCTTTAACCCCATTGGTTCTATCATGGGTATCCTGATTAGTAAGTATTTCATCCTGCAGGATATCTCGCTCTATAGTGTTAGTGGAACCTATGCCTTTGTGGGCGCTGTGCTGATTGTCATCATGCTGGTCATGCTGTTTGCCCAGATGCCAGAGGGTAGCGATGCTGCAGGAGAACACCAATTGGCAGCAACCTTCCGTCGACTGGCCCGAAACAAGAAATATGTAGGTGGTGTCGTGGCACAGTTCTTCTATGTGGGTGCACAGATTTGCGTCTGGAGCTTTACCATCCGACTGGTCATGAAAGAATTGGGACATGTGGAGTCAGAGGCAGCCACCATCTATCTGGTATCTATCATCGGCTTCTGTGCTTCGCGATTTGTCTATACCTGGCTCATGAAGTTCATACAGCCTGCCATACTGCTCTTCCTGGGTGGTGTACTGAGTGCACTGTGTGCGTTATTGGTAGTGCTCAGCAGTGGCTGGACATGTGTGGCATCATTGGTATTGGTCAGCATCTTTATGAGTTTGATGTTCCCAACCATTTATGGTATTGCGTTGGGTAGTCTGACAAGCACCGAGGGTTCTGAAATTTCGACAGGCGACGTAAAGATTGGAGCAAGTGGATTGATTATGGCCATTCTTGGTGGTGCACTGATTACACCGTTACAAGGTGTCGTCAGCGATATGACAGGTATCAATATGAGTTATCTGGTGCCGTTCGTCTGCTTCCTCATTGTCATGTTCTATGGATTAAAATGCAGGGAATAATGGCTAAGAAGGTTTTTGTCAGTGGTTGTTATGATCTGCTGCATAGCGGACATGTGGAGTTCTTCCGCCAGGCGGCTGAATATGGGGATCTGTATGTCGGCATTGGTTCAGACAAAACCATCGAAGGATATAAGCACCATAAGACTATCTATAGCGAACAGGAACGCCTGTTCATGGTGAAAAGCATACGCTACGTAAAGGATGCATATATCAACCAAGGGAGTGGCATCCTTGATTTCCTGCCTACACTCGACATCGTGAAACCAGACGTCCTGGTGGTCAACAGCGATGGGGGCAACGATGACAAACGACGCGTCTGCGAAGAGCGAGGCATGGAGTATGTCGTACTGGAGCGTTTGCCACAAAAGGGATTAAAGGCACGCTCTTCCACAGACCTAAAGAAGACAGAGTCTCAGATTCCTACACGCCTTGATTTGGCTGGCACATGGATAGACCAACCCTATGTGTCGTGTCTGGCGCCAGGATGGGCTATCACCATCTCTTTGGAACCAACATTCGAAGTCCGTGAACGTTGTGGACTATCAACCAGCACGCGCAACATGATTAAGAAGATTTGGCCATACCAGTTGCCAAATATGGAGCCAGAAACGCTGGCAAAACTAGTATTCTGTTTCGAGAACGATCCAGAGCGTTCGGATGGTATCGTCAGTGGGGCACAGGACGCAATTGGTATCTGTATTCCAGGACTATGCAGACATTATTATAATAACAGATTCTGGCCTGAGAAGATTGAGACCTGCTATGACGAGGAGATACTTTGTTGGCTGGAGCAACATCTAGTGATGATTCCAATGGAACCACGCAAGGATGGGTGTAACGTCCTGAACGGCAAGGACATCACAGAAGAAAAGGTTCGCACATTAGCACAGGCAGCTGACGACTGTTGGCAGGCTATCATTCAGCAAGACCTCCAAGCTTTTGCCAAAGCTTATGCTGACAGTTTCCAAGCACAAGTCAGTATGTTTCCTGCAATGGTGCAAGGATGTGTGTCAGCATATATCGAGCGATACCGTGACTTCGTGCTGGCTTACAAAATGCCAGGAGCGGGTGGGGGAGGTTATCTGGCTTGTGTCGTCGAAGATGCACCCCGATTCACTAAGGAACATCCCGAAAGCATTCTGTTGACGATCCGTCGACCAGGCATGTAGAAAATAATGGGGATGCGTATTACGATGCATCCCCATTATTATTGTTATTTGCCTGTTTTTGCTCGTTTCTTCTCAGCATTCAGGTATTCCTTTTTCTCAGCTGCTGTGGCAAGACCTTTCTTGACACGGAACTCAAGGCGTGCCAGTCGCATCTGTTCCAGAAAACGCTCACTAGTATGCAAACGGGCATAGGCGGCAGAAGCTGCCAAACGTCCTGCATCTACGTCGCTCTGCCAGTGAGCACCTACAATGACACGACTTTCGCCATACATATATCCGCGAGCCAGCAATGTGTCAGCACGATCAGGATTTATCTCCATCAGCAACAATGCTGAACTCCAACCTAGAATGGTGTGACCAGAAGGATAGGAACCGTTCTTGCGAAGAGCAGGCTCGTCGGCAGGATAGAGTGTCTGTTCGTGCATGCGCATGAACGGGCGTCTACGCATGTAATATCTCTTGGGGGCTGTGCAGATGCTGTCGCATGTGGCTGTTCCTTCACGTAATACTTTATAAATCTCAGGGGTATCTTCTTTCGAAATCTGCAGTCCGAAAGGTACGCTGAACTCACGGATGATACAATCCAGACCGTACTCTGCATCGCGGATGGCTATGGCAGCACGTTCCTTGTTCTGACGCATTTGCTTACCCCACATATACTGCATGATATCGTAGGCAAAATGAGCACCAATAGTATCTGGCGGTTCTGGACACCACTTCAGCATGTCCGGCATCTCCTTAGTGGTGAAATATGCATCCACAGAACTCTTGTCATTCTGTGCCAGAGCACATAAGGTAACCATCATGGTAATGGTTAAAATCATCATTATTTTCATAAACCTTTATATTAGAATTTAATTTGAAGTCGTGTTTCAATGATTGTTGCGTGATTATCTTCAAAACCACTACGGTTAGTGACTTTGATATAGGAAGCTTCGAATTCACGTAAGCTGCATCAAAGAGTATACGTCCTGATGGTTTTACGGTTAGCTTCGGCTCGTTCTGTGCCTCGATAATTGTACATGCGAACAGTCCAATGACCATTATACACAAGTGTCTCTTCGTATTCATAGGCTTTTAGTTTTTAAAAATATCACGCCTAACACTCTATAATAGAAAGCATTAGGCGTGACAGTAATACTTGTTATTTAGCAAAGTTTGCGAGAGCCATCACCAATAACGACATCGTAAACCTTGGGCTCGTGTCCGTACTTCTCGTTGAAGCGTTTCTTAGCATCGGATATGAACTGTAGGTAGAGATCGTTGCGCACCAAGTTAATGGTACAACCACCAAAGCCTCCACCCATGATGCGACTGCCAGTGACACCATTCTCCTTGGCGATGTCGTTGAGGAAGTCAAGCTCTTCGCAAGATACCTCATAGTCCTTCGACAAGCCTTCGTGGGTCTGGTACATTAGTTCACCAACACGTTCGTAGTCACCTACGTTGAGCGCATCGCAGACAGCAAGCACGCGGTCTTTCTCGCCAAGCACGAATTTAGCACGACGGTAGTCCTCTTCGCTAATATCTGCTTTAACTTCTTCGAGTTGCTCCCATGTGCAATCACGCAATGTCTCAAACGTTGCCTCAGGATGTTTGGCAGCAATATGTTTGACTACGTTTTCGCACGAACGACGACGATCGTTATAAGGTGAGCCTGCCAACTGGTGCTTGACAACAGAGTCGAGTAACACCAGACGATAACCATCGGGCTTGAAAGGGAAATACTCAAACTCACGACTACGACAGTCGAGACGCATGAGACAGCCCGACTTGCCAAAGACAGAAGCGAACTGGTCCATGATGCCACAATTAACACCACAGTAGTTATGCTCTGTAGCCTGGCCCGCGAGCACCATATCCCACTGACTAACTTTGCCATCGGCAAAGAGGTCATTCAGTCCAAAGGCAAAACAGCTCTCCATAGCAGCACTTGACGACATACCAGCACCTAGGGGCACATCACCAGCAAAGGCGATGTTAAAACCCTTAACATTGGCTCCTCGCTTACGCATCTCTAAAGCGATGCCGTAGATGTAACGAGCCCACGATGCACGTGGACCATTGGGGTCGGATAGTTTGAAGTCTACACGGTCCTTGAGGTCAATGGAATAGGCCATTACCGTATCTTCTGTACCGTTGGGACGTATCTCGGCCATTACACCTTTATCTACAGCTCCAGGGAACACATAACCTCCATTATAGTCTGTATGTTCGCCTATGAGGTTAATGCGTCCCGGAGAAGCGTAGACGTTACCAGTATTGCCGTCAAAGTGTTTGATAAAACGGCTTCTTACAAATTCAATGTCCATCATAGCGAATGGGCTCTGGATTTATTATTTCTTGACACCAAAGCGATAAATGGTCTTCTGCTTATACTGCTGACCAGGATTGAGAACAACAGAAGGGAAGTAAGGACGGTTAGGTGAGTCGGGGAAATGCTGAGCTTCCAGACAAACAGCCGAACGACGTGGGAACGTGCATCCGTTAGCGCCCTTATAACCTGTTGCAAAGTTTGCAGTGTAGAGTTGCAGACCTGGTTCAGTGGTATAGCACTCCAACGTACGTCCACTCTTCGGATCAGTGATACGAGCAGCAAATGACAACTCACCTTCTTCCTGCTTGTTGAGTACATAGTTGTGATCGTAGCCATGACCAAACTTAATCTGCTCATTGTCAGCCTCAATTTCCTTACCAAAGGTCTTAGGAGCACGGAAGTCGAAAGGAGTACCAGCAACCTTCAAGATTTCACCTGTAGGAATTGCAGTCTCGTCGGTGGGCAGATAGAAATCAGCATTGATTTCACAAAGCTGGTCTTCAATTGTAGGAGTAGGATCTGCAGTTCCAGCCAAAGAGAAGAAAGCATGGTGAGTCAAATTGACAATAGTCTTCTTGTTGGTGGTGGCCAGATACTCGATGATAAGTTCGTTATCATCAGTGAAAGTGTACTCTACAGTAACGTCCAGTTCACCTGTGTATCCTTCTTCACCATAAGAAGAAATACGATGCAGAGCCAATGAGCGAGGACCCATCTGACGAGCTTCCCATACCTTGGCATTGAAACCCTTCTTGCCACCATGCAAGTGGTTAGGACCATCATTCAGAGCCAGCTGATATTCCTTGCCGTTCAGTGTAAACTGACCCTTGCAGATACGGTTACCCCAGCGACCTATCAATGTAGAAAGGTAAGGCTCGTTGCCACTGGTGAGCTGTTGAATACTATCGTGACCTTGGATAACGTTGGCAACGTTACCATCCTTGTCGGGCACCATGATAGCCATGATGGCTCCACCATAGTTAGAGATTGCTACCTCATAGCCCTTACGGTTACGGAGAATGTACAAATCGGTTTTTTTACCGTTGATAGTGGTCTGGAAGTTCTCTCTCTTCAGACCACACAAATTCGCATTTTCAGTTGTGTTTGCCATATCTAAATATTTTTAGGTTATGAAACTATTTGCAAAACTACCGAAAAAAAACGAGAAAGACGAATGATGTACGAAAAAAAACGTTAAAACGTTACTAATTGAATAATTTAAGGAAATCGCCCACAACATATGAACTGCCACCAACGAAGACAAAATCGTCGCGTAATGCATTCTTTATACATTGCGTATATGCTTCAGCCACAGAGGGGTAACTGTTTCCAAGAAGTCCGTGCTTAGCTGCCTGAAGCTGTAAATCATGCTCATCGATGGCTCGTTTGCTGTCAGCTTTAGTAAAATAGAAAATTGCTTTCTTGGGCAACAATTCAAGTACACTATCGAGGTCTTTGTCGTTGACCATACCGAAGATGATGTGCATCTGATGACATTGCTGCTGTTGCAATTGTTGGGAAAGATATTGCCAACCACCAACATTATGTCCTGTGTCACATACCACTTTGGGATTTTGCTGGATAACTTGCCAGCGGCCCATCAGACCTGTCGAGATCGCAACATGTTCAATGGCACGCTGTACTTCAGAACGACACTTGTCTTGATTCTCCCGTTTCTCACAGATGCAGAGGTAGCCCATCTTAGCCAATTGATAGGTTGCCTGCAGAATGGTATTCATATTCTTCTGCTGATAGGAACCACCCAAGTCACCATGTAAAGTTCCGTTGTGAAGAGTGTGATAAAGCATACCACCATGAGGGAGTGATTCAGCAGTAAGAACTTCCTGATAATCTTCTGCAAAAATGATAGGTGCATCTATTTCTTTTGCTTTTGCTTCAAACACGGGGCGTGTTTCCTGATTATTCTCACCAATAATAACAGGCACACCTTTTTTGATGATACCAGCCTTCTCACCAGCAATCTGTGCCAACGTGTTACCCAGAAACTGGGTATGGTCAAAACTGATATTGGTGATAATGGAGAGAATAGGGGTAATGATATTGGTACAATCCAAGCGTCCTCCCAGTCCAACCTCAATGACAGCTATGTCTATTTGCTGATCTTTGAAGTATTTGAAAGCCATTGCGGTGGTAACTTCAAAGAACGAGGGATGAAGAGGTTCGAAAAAAGAACGCTCACGCTCCACAAATTCCATAACATATCGCTCACTGATAGGTTTTCCATTGACACGTATGCGCTCGCGAAAATCTACAAGGTGGGGTGAGGTGTAGAGACCTACCTTGTATCCACACTCCTGCAGAATAGCTGCAATGGAGTGTGAACAAGAGCCTTTACCATTTGTGCCAGCAATATGAATGGTGGCATACGACTGGTGCGGATGGCCAAGATGCTCATCGAACGCCAGACTGTTTCCAAGTCCCTCTTTATAACCCGTACTGCCCTGTCGCTCGAACATGGGCATCTGGTTATAGAGATAGTGGCAGGTTTCTTGGTAGGTCATTGTAATTACGAATTACGAAAAGTAATTCTTGAACTTCTGGAAGATGGAACGCTTAGTTGCAGCATCCCCCTTGAAATTATCACTTTCGCGGAACTGTTCAATGGCAGTTTTCTCCTCCTTACTCAAGGTTTTTGGTACATAGACGCTGACATTAACAACGAGATCACCGTTACCACGTCCATAGCCTTGAACAGCAGGCAGGCCCTTTCCACGCAGACGCATGGTTTTGCCGGGTTGTGTACCTGCCTCCATCTTTACCTTCAGTTTATTTCCTTCAATGGTGGGAATCTCTACCTCACCACCCAACGCAGCTGTTGGGAAATCAAGTAACAGGTTATATATTAAGTCGTTGTTATCGCGAATAAAGGTATCGTTTTCCTCCTCTTCAATAAATACCTGAATATCGCCATTGATACCCTTATGACGTCCAGCATTACCCTTACCAGGAACATTGACTATCATACCTTCAGCGACGCCAGCAGGAATCTTGATTTCTACTACTTCTTCGCCCTTGACAACACCAGAACCGCCACATTCATGACATTTGTTCTTGATAACGGTACCTTCACCACCACATGTAGGACAAACGCCCTGTGTCTGCATCATACCAAAGATGCTTTGTGTGGTATGTGTGATAACACCTGAACCATGACACGTAGGACACTGGTCGTTGGTACTGCCAGCCTCAGCGCCGGAGCCGTTACAGTGAGAACAAGTGATATCTTTGCGAACCTTGAATTTCTTGGTGACACCATGAGCAATCTCCTCTAAAGATAACTTAACCTTGAGTCGAAGGTCGGAACCACGATGTTTCTGTGGACCACGGCTACCACCACCAAAACCTCCGAAACCTCCTGCACGACCACCGAAGATATCACCAAACATCGAGAAGATATCGTCCATATTCATAGATGCTCCACCAAACGGATCAAAACCGCCCGCACCACCAGGACCATTGAAACCAAAGGTGTCATATTGCTGACGCTTCTGGGGGTCATGCAATACATCGTAAGCCTCAGCAGCTTCCTTGAATTTCTCCTCAGCCTCCTTATTACCTGGATTACGGTCTGGGTGGTATTTGATGGCTATCGTGCGATATGCCTTCTTAATCTGGTCTTCTGTGGCATTCTTATCAACGCCAAGCACTTCGTAATAGTCTCGTTTTTGTGCCATTATTTTATAACTTCTTACTTTTTAATCTAACATCAGACATCTTACTGTCCTACTGCCACTTTAGCGTGACGGATTACTTTGTCGTTCAACTGGTAGCCAGTCTGCAGGCAGTCGATAACTTTTCCTTTTTTGTCGTCGCCCATGCCGGGAACCATTGCTACAGCCTCGTGCAAATCTGTGTCGAAGTCGGCATTCTCAGTATCAATCTTTTTAACGCCCAGACCTTCTAGGGCTTTCATGAACTTATTATATATCAGTTCCATGCCTTCACGCAGTACAGCAGGGTCGTCGGTCTTTGCACCATTCTCAATAGCGCGCTCCATATCGTCGATAATAGGCAATACGGCACTAACAGCCTTCTCGCCACCATTCAGGATAAGCTCTGCTTTCTCCTTCAGGGTGCGCTTGCGGTAATTGTCAAACTCTGCAGTCTTATAGAGCATCTGTGTCTTCAACTGTTCAATCTCTGCTTTAGCAGCCTCCAATGGGTCTTGCCCCTCTGTAGGTTCAACAGGTGTGTCTTCTTGGGTGTCAGCGACAGAGTCACTGACTACATTTTCGTTGAAAACAGTTTCTTGCTGTTCCTCTTCGTTCTTTATTTCTTCTTCTGTCATAGTGTTTTGAATTTTTGTCCTAACAGCTCGTCTGCAAATTCTGTGCCAAACAATTGTCTATTAATTGTACAGTTCAACTTTCTTCTCCTTGATGCTTTCGTCGTAAATATAGTCATCATAGGTGGTCAACTTATCGATGGTTCCCTTTGGTGTCAATTCGATAATACGGTCGGCTATAGTGTTGATGAACTCATGGTCGTGTGAGGCAAACAAGATGTTACCCTTGAACGAGATAAGATTATTGTTGAAAGCCTGGATAGACTCCAAATCCAAGTGGTTGGTGGGGGTGTCTAGAATCAGACAATTAGCATTCTTCAGCTGCATACGGGCTATCATGCAACGCATCTTCTCACCACCAGAGAGCACACAGACCTTCTTCTGGATGTCCTCATCCTTGAATAGCATACGACCCAAGAATGATTTCATCATAACCTCATTACCCGTGCCGTACTGTGACAGCCAATCTACGAGGTTCATCTCTGACTTGAAAAACTCGGTGTTGTCGAGTGGGAGATAGGCAGTAGTGATTGTAACGCCCCACTTATATGTGCCGGCGTCAGCCTCGCGATTGCCATTGATAATCTCGAATAGTGCAGTCATCGCCTTCGGGTTGTGTGACAAGAAGACAGTCTTCTGGCCCTTCTCAATGGTGAATGACACATTATCGAACAGTACCGTTCCGTCAGCATCCAGAGCCTTTAGTCCTTCTACCTCCAATATCTGTGTGCCAGGCTCGCGCTCCATTGAGAAAATGATGCCAGGGTACTTACGTGTTGACGGGGTGATTTCTTCGACATTCAACTTCTCCAACATCTTCTTACGCGATGTCGTCTGCTTCGACTTGGCCACATTGGCAGAGAAGCGGCGGATAAATTCCTCCAACTGCTTGCGCTTCTCGTCAGCTTTCATCTTCTGGTTCTGAGCCTGACGTAGTGCCAACTGACTGGACTCGTACCAGAACGAGTAGTTTCCCGAGAACAGCGTTACCTTACCGAAGTCGATATCTACAGTCTGGGTTGATACTGCATCCAGGAAGTGACGGTCGTGAGACACAACCAACACACATTGCTCTAAGTTAGACAGGTATTCCTCCAACCACTGAACAGTATCGAGGTCGAGGTCGTTGGTTGGCTCGTCGAGCAACAAGTTATCAGGATGTCCAAACAACGCTTTGGCCAGCATCACGCGCACCTTCTCATTATTAGAAATGTCCGACATCTGGGCGTAATGTTGTTCCTCCTTGATACCCAAATTCTGCAGCAGCTGTGCAGCCTCGCTCTCAGCCTCCCAACCATTCATCTCAGCAAAGGCCATCTCTAGGTCGGCAGCACGAACACCGTCTTCTTCTGTCATTTCCTCTTTCGCATACAGTGCCTCACGCTCTTTCATGTTCTGCCACAACGGCTGATGTCCCATCAGTACCGTGTTCATCACAGAAAACTCATCATACTTGAAGTGGTCCTGCTCCAAAACGGACATACGTTCTCCTGGAAGCATCTCGACGGAACCTTTATTAGGTTCCAGTTCACCACTGATGGCACGCAACAAAGTAGACTTACCGGCACCATTAGCGCCAATAATACCATAAATATTACCACTTGTAAACTTTAGATTGACGTCCTTATACAACGTCTTTTTTCCAAACTGGATAGCCAGATTTGTGACTGTTATCATCTCTTCTTTATACCTATTATATTATTTGCGGCTGCAAAGGTACGAATAAGTGAGCGAAAAACCAAATTTATTTGAGTTTTTCCGAAGGGAAGTACTTTCGAGCAATAACTCAAAGGTACAATGAAAAAAGGAAATACACAAATTATACAGGGCTTTTATAACATCTGTAACAGTTCTTGGATGTAGTCGCGTTGCCAATCGCTTTCATGGTAATGCACACCATCGTAGCTCAACACATCAAGGTCTAAAGTGCAGACTCCTGGCTGACGTCCACTGTCACGCTCCATCTTTTTAAGAAGCGCATTAAGGGCATCAAGTTCCAAGGTGGTGCTACCAGCGACAAGACTATTCAAGAAATGGTCGCTATGAGACAATCCTATAGGTTCAGTCCAGATGGCAGGTGTTGTTCTGCCATCTGGGACTAACAGTTCAAGCAACTTTTGGGTAGCTACATTGATGTTATTCTCCTGCTGAGTATTCGATCCTAAAGCAATGAGTACCTCGTGCTTCATTTTGCTTCGGTTATGATACCATGTCTATAGGCATAGAGTAGTTGGCGGAGGTCAGCAATCTGGCTGCGCAACTCAACACCTTTATCTGTATCAGCAACCAGCATTCGATGGGCTGAGAGTTCTACGAGTTGAGTAGTCGACTTGATGTCTGTACCTTTCTCTATAGCTTCTGATGCACTAGTAAATGGTTCATGCTGAACAAGTTGGAATCCTCTGCTGTGGTAAACCAGCGTATATCCGGCAATTCCTGTCTCAGAGTGATAAGCTTGTGAAAAGCCACCGTCAATAACCATCAATTTACCATTAGCCTTGATAGGATTTTCACCTTTCGAAGCATGTACAGGAACATGACCATTGATGATATGACGGTTTTCGCCTTGTACACCAAAAGCATCGAGGATACGATCTACCACTTCCTCTGAATCACGCATACGGAAGTAATTACCTTTCTCCTCTTTAAACATTGTCTTGTCTGTCAGGAAATAGCGCTCAAAAGTGGCCATTTTTGACTTGTCAAAGAGAGGAGAGTCCTTGCCACACCAAAGGTAGAGGAAGTAGTCACGTGCATATAGACGTAGTTCTTTGTCAGTATCACTTTCGAAGGCTGCACGTACAAGCATACCAATATGGTGCATCAGTTCTTTACCACTATAATATCGCCCATTATATAGTTCTACCTCCTTCAGTGTGCCATCATCGTTCAAAGGAACAGATGCATGGTATAGTAAGTTCTGGTTGCAAATGGTATACATACAGCCGTGGCTGAGCAACATCTTAATATGCTTCTGCAATTTCTCGCTGGCTTTGAACAAGTGGTGCAGGCGCTCCATCAACTGATTTTCCTCATCTGTCAACTCACATGGATTCTTTGGATCAATGGTGGGGAAGTTATTCGAACGCATCTCATACTCCTTGCCGTCAATGACCAATATACCACGTTCATAATCTATATGGTCAAGCAAACAACGGTCCATCATTCCCCATTCTGGACGACGTTTGAAAATCTGAGCCTCTTTTTTAAACTGGATAATGGAGATGGCTTTATGCATCTGTGCTGTCAGACGAATGTATTTCTCTTCCATCGTGTTGCCCGTCATCAGTTTTGGAATAAACTCCTCGCAGGGGTCGTCACCATAGACTTCCATAGCGAAGGTGGCCAGAGGTACAAGATTGATGCCGTAGGCCTCCTCAACAGTAGCCAGGTTTGCATAGCGCAACGATAATCTCAATACGTTACAAATACAGGCATTATTACCTGCTCCTGCACCCATCCACAGTATGTCATGATTACCCCACTGGATATCCCACGAGTGATATTGCTTCATGGTGTCAAGAATAATGTGGGCACCAGGACCACGATCGTAGATGTCGCCCAGGATGTGCAGCTGGTCTATAGCCAAACGCTGGATGACATTACACAAAGCAATAATGAAATCGTCTGCACGACCTGTTGATATGATGGTATCCACGATGACACTAACATACGCAGCTTTGTCAGTATCATCAGTACGTTCATGTAACAGTTCCTCGATGATGTAGGCAAACTCCTCAGGCAAAGATTTACGTACCTTTGAGCGCGTGTACTTCGACGAGACATCACGACAGACTGCTACTAGACGATGGATGGTGATGTGATACCAGTCGTCTAAGTCGTCAAACTCAGCAGCTTTGATGAGTTCTAGTTTTTCTTCCGGATAATATATCAAGGTACACAATTCGCGACGTTCCTTGTCGCGGATGTCACCAGCAAACAGTTCACTGACCTTACGACGGATATTTCCCGAGGCATTTTTTATGACATGCTTAAAAGCGGCACTCTCTCCATGCAAGTCTGCCAAAAAGTGCTCCGTACCCTTTGGTAGGTTAAGAATAGCTTCCAGATTGATAATCTCTGTCGAAGCGGCTGCTATTGTTGGGAATGAGGTTGCCAACAGTCGCAGATAATGCATATCGTGCTCTGAGAATTGTTCTTTCATAGTCTTATATTTTTAGGTATTATATTTTCAAGTGATTATCAATGTATTTCCTCATGTGGCGTGTCAAACGGTCATCGAGTGGGGGCATTGGCATGTGTCCTTCGTCTAATCCCGTCAGATCATAGGTTAGTTGCATGATTCGCCGTGCAAATTTGTATAGGCGGCGCTCTTTCAGTGCATCGCAGAGTTGGTCTTCTGCCGTGTCATGGTTTCGCAATTCCCTGTCTAATTCTACTAAATGAGACAAAGTCAGTCGATGATGCATAGTCAAACGACGCAAATGACGGAACGTGGCCATCAACCGGTCATTCTCCGTGGCATACTGCATACCGATAGCTTCTTCTATGGTTTTCGAGGGCTCATAGCCATCGGGCATAAAACAAGGCATCTGCTGAATGTCAAAATCCGGGGCATCGATATGTAGAGTTTGAAGACCACGTCTAACTGTTTCTGCCACTTGTTCGTGGTGAACAAAACAGTAGAGCATACGCCATTGGCTATTGTCAGTGATGGTAACATATGACTCGCCGAGCCAACGCACATCACCTGTAACACCCACCTTCAGCAACTGGCGTAGGGTAGTTTTGGTGCCATCAGTCATCAACTCCCATGTGTTGCTGTCCATAATTTTGCGATAGACCTTCCACTGTTGCTGCGCCATCAGCTTTGCAGTTGTTGTATTGGTTATCAGACTATTGCGAATGATAACTGTACGACTGTTCCACGATAACTTGCGTAGACATTCTTCCTCCATCTTTCCTTGTACAATGACAGCATAGGCCCGTTGAACGAGCTTACGCTGGAAAAGCAATTGCTTGGGCAGTTTTTCTTTCCAATAACGTTGTTTCATTATCCACGGCTCTAACTGTCCGTGAGGTGTCACTATCAGACGTGTTCCCAATTGTAAGGCTATACGTGCTATACGATTAGCGGCATATTGCCAGCAACCATGTATATGCAACAGGTCGTAATGTCTGTCGCGCAATGACTGAAGTGCCTCCTGAAGTGTGCTTACCGATTCGTTCTCAGCATCGTTCCCCATTTCCTCACATAGCGTCTTAACATAAGCTATGACACCTTCAGGGGCATTGCTAGCATAGTAGTGTAATATCCTCATGCGAACATGTTTTTGAAGAACACGGCGATACCCAGACGCATTCTCTTGCTCATACCTAGTCGCTGGTCGAAGAGCATGATAGCATTGAATATCGTATCTTTGTTCACGGCAATGGCATCATACATACCTCGTCGCATTCTGAACCAACGTCCTTTGTGTCCGCCTCCATCGCGACGCTCTGCTTTCAGCATAAAATCTGTGGCTTCGTCTAAATTATCGAATTGCTGGTGCGTTACCTCAGGAGCACCATGTTTCAGTCTGCAGTATACAGCTGTCACCTCGCCATCGGCCAATCCTGTCAGCCACTCATTAGAGAGGGGAGGACGGTGGATGTCGGCAAAGACAATACGGTCAGCCAAAGCCGCCTTAACACCTATGTTCAGCGCTAGTCTGAGACGACTGTTGTTTGGTACACTTTTTGGCAAAAAAGTAGTATACAAGTGGGAATTAGTTTCCTTGAGACGCTTCAGCACATTGGGGGTATCATCAGTCGACGAGTCGTCAACGACAATGACCTCAGCATGTGCAGCACCTGCCACAGTCAAAAACTGCGGCAGGTTATGCTCCAGCGTTTCGGCTAGGTCATGCACAACGATGACCACCGAAATATTATAGTCTCCCGTTCTTCCCACTTATTTCTTGCAATCTACAGCTGCCTGCTCTACGGGCAGACATGCTTTGTAGTTCTCAATATATTTCTCAAAACCTGCAACATCCTCGGCAGTAGGAGCTATTGAAACACCAGTATTACCAGCGAATACAACCTCCTCCAAGTAATCTGCCAGATTCTTGCCATTTTTATTGATTAGGTAGCCTGCCAACAGCGCAATACCCCAGGCGCCACCTTCACCAGCAGTTTCCATCACACTGATAGGACTGTTGAGAGCTGCAGCCAACATACGCTGACCAACACCTGCAGTCTTGAAGTAACCGCCATGACCAGTAATGCGATCCACCTTAATCTTCTCTTCTTTCAGCAGAATATCGTTACCAATCTTCAGTACGCCAATGGCACCATACAAGTGGGCACGCATAAAGTTAGCGAGATTGAACTTATCGTTAGCCGAGCGTACGAACATGGGGCGACCCTCTTGTAATCCTGTAACGGGTTCGCCGCTGACGTAGTTGTAAGCCATCAGACCGCCACAATCCGTATCACCTTTTAGAGCCTCGTTGAACAGCTTACCATAGAGCTCATTCATATCAACTTTAATACCCAAAAGCTGTTGATATTCTTTGAACAGACTCACCCAGGCATTGATGTCTGACGTACAGTTGTTGCAATGAACCATTGCAACGAGCGATCCGTCAGGTGTTGTTACCATATCAATCATCTCATAGGGTTTGCTGAGTGGTTTCTCCAGCACAATCATCGAGAACGAGGAAGTACCTGCTGAAACGTTACCTGTACGTTGCTTGACTGCGTTGGTTGCGACCATACCCGTACCGGCATCACCTTCAGGAGGACAAACTGGAACGCCTGCTCTCAGGTGTCCACTGATGTCGAGTTTCTTTGCCCCCTCAACAGTCAGCACACCAGCATTCTCGCCAGCAACCAAAGACTTCGGCAGGATGTCTTCCAAGCTATAGGGCAACCCCTTAGCAGCCAGGATTTTATTGAACTTAGCTACCATCTCGGCATCATAGGTCTTCGTAGCAGGATCAACAGGAATCATACCAGAAGCATCACCTACGCCTAACACAAATTCACCTGTAACCTGCCAGTGTACGTAACCTGCCAGCGTAGTTAGGAACTTGATATCCTTTACGTGTTCGTTGCCCTCCAGAATGCACTCATAAAGATGTGAAATGCTCCAACGCAGAGGAATGTTATAGTTGAAAAGTTCAGAGAGTTCTGCAGCAGCCTTACCAGTGTTGGTGTTACGCCAAGTGCGGAATGGCACTAGAATCTCCTGTTTCTCATTGAAGGCCATGTAGCCGTGCATCATAGCAGAGAAACCAATAGCTGCCAGCGACTCTATCTCGCAGTCGTACTGAGCTTTTACATCCTTGCGAAGATCAGCATAACAGTCTTGCAGACCCTTCCAGATAATGTCAATACTGTAAGTCCATAGTCCGTCTACGAGTTGGTTTTCCCACTCGAACGAACCTTGGGCAATGGGCTTATTCTCCTGGTCGATCAGTACGGCCTTAATACGTGTGGAACCAAATTCAATTCCCAGAATGGCCTTGCCGGCCTCGATGGTTTGTTTTGCTGTCATTGTAATATAGGTTTTTAAATGTTTCTGCAAAGGTAGTGTTTTTTGTGCGCATTGCCAAACTTTTCCGTAGATATTTTATTGGAAAATGGTAAGTGCTTTTGAGGGTGGACTATCGTTGTAAAGTATTCTTTCTCACTTTCTAGTTCTCCAGTGTCCTCATTAGGGGTAAAAAAGTCATCGACATACCAGTCGTCACGTTCAAAAAGCAAAGCGAGACAGATGGCATACGTCTTACCAAAATTTGTAGCAACGACTTCAGCATAGGCAGTCTTCTCAGTAACATCACTGATTCGCACATCAATATAGGTAAAGTCATTGTCGTCCTGAGAATTTGTCCAGTGGTCCTTATCGAGCACGATATCATCATCACCAGCCATACGTATGGCCTTGTTCATCAGGGCCAGATAGCTTATTGTACAATACTTCTTGTCAAAGTCGTCATGAGGTTCCATCACCCGGACACCAGACTCATCATATTGTGGATCCCTATAACATTGATAAATACTCTCAATACGCTGACGAATATACGTTTCTGAATGTTTATCGACAACTGACTTGGCGATAGAGTCTGTTAAGAGTGTGTCCGTAGTCAACGAATCTGTTGCGCTCGTGTCTTGTTTAGTCTTGCTGCCGCATGCTGTCATCAGGACGAATGCAACAGCCATTACAAATGCTTTCTTCATAAAACTTATTAAATAATGGTGCAAAGGTACTCATTTTTGCGCAATATTTTGTATTTTTGCCATCAAAAATATGAAATAACAACTAACTAACTTACAAAAACTTAAATTATGAGACTGAAAAAAACTCTCTTCGTTGTCCTTGCGTCCCTAATAACCACAGGTATTTCTGCGCAAGTAAAGTATCCGTTCCAGAACCCATCCTTATCTAATAAGGAACGTGTCGAAAACCTGCTATCATTACTTACTCCCGACGAAAAGGTGGGACTGATGATGAACAAGTCGCAATCTGTAGATCGACTTGGCATTCCTAGTTACAATTGGTGGAGCGAAGCGTGTCATGGTGTCCGCCAAGGGGGCTATACGGTCTATCCGCAACCTATTGGTATGGCTGCAGCTTTCAATGCGCAACTGGTGTATGACGTCTTCTCGCAGGTTAGTGATGAAGCCCGTGCCAACTGGAATCGTACTGACCACAATGCCCCCAAACTGTTCAACGTACCTCAGGGTGTTACCTATTATCCCGGTAATCCTGAGTTGACATTCTGGTGCCCGAACGTAAACATTTTCCGCGATCCTCGATGGGGACGTGGACAGGAAACCTGTGGTGAAGACCCCTATCTGAATGCCGTTTTGGGAGTACAAACCGTCTTGGGAATGCAGGGTAATGACGACAAGTATTTCAAGACCCATGCATGTGCCAAGCATTATGCTGTACACAGTGGTCCTGAGCCCTTGCGCCACTCGATGAATGTAGAGCCTACGAACCGCGACCTGTGGGAAACCTATCTGCCAGCTTTCAAGGCACTGGTTAAAAAAGGAAACGTTCGAGAGGTGATGTGTGCCTATCAACGTTTCGAGGGCAAACCATGTTGCACCAGTGACCGTTTGCTTATCGATATCCTGCGCAATAAGTGGGGCTACGATGCACTGGTAGTTACCGACTGCGACGCTATCAACAATTTCTATAACAAAGGGCAGCATGAGACACACAAAGACCCGTTGTCTGCTTCAGTTGATGCAGTGCTGAATGGTACTGACTTGGAATGTGGCAAGGTCTTTATGACACTAGCTGAGGGGCTGAAGAAAGGACTCATCAAAGAGGCCGACCTGGATCAGCATCTTCGCAAAACACTGATGGGGCGTTTCGAGCTGGGTATGTTCGATCCTGCCGATATGCTCCCATGGTCGACAATTCCTGCTTCCAACATTAGTTCCGAGGAGCACGACGCTCTTGCAACCCAGGCTGCCCGTGAGTCTATGGTCCTGCTGGAAAATAAAGTCATCAATCAAGGGGCAATATCGAAAGCTGTTTTGCCACTTTCAAAAGATATCAAAACCCTCGCAGTCATTGGCCCGAATGCTGACGATGTAGAACTACTCAATGGTAACTATGGTGGTACACCCACCAAGGAGCACCAACACTCGTTGCTGGAAGGTATCAAGGCTGCTTTTCCTAATACCAAGATTGTCTATGATAAGGCTTGTGAACTGAACGATGAATACCAGACCATCCATCACCTGCAGGATTTCAATGGTAGCAATGGCATCAAGGTAGAGTTTTTCAATAATAAGGAATTGGCTGGGGAACCTGCCAAGACCGACTATTACAACGAGCTGAACTTCTCGACATTCGGAGCCTGGGGTTTTGCACAGGGTGTCAATCGCGATACGCTTAGTGTTCGCCTCAGCGGACGGTATGTATCCACCTTCACTGGTGAAATGAAATATACGCTGACCACTGATAATGGCTACGTGCTGAAGGTAAACGGTGAGGTTGTGGAGGAAGCTCAGCCCACTCGTGGACGACGTGGTTTTGGTTTCGGACGTCGTGTGGAATACAAGTCGTTCCCCGTAGTTGCAGGAAAGACCTACGATGTTGTTGTCGAATACAAACACGGTAACGGCCAATTTGCTATGTTGCGTGGTGATATCTGTGAGCGTAAGTTGGCAGACTTTACCGACCTTGCTAACAAGGTGAAACAGGCTGATGCCATCATTATTATTGGTGGCATCTCTGCCCGTATGGAAGGCGAGGGTGGTGACAAGCAGGACATCGAACTGCCAAAGGTTCAGCAGATGCTGGTTCGAGCCATGCATGCTACAGGTCGTCCTGTCATCTTCGTCAACTGCTCTGGTTCTGCTATTGCATTCGGTAGTGTAGAAGGTCAGTATGATGCCTTGCTCCAGGCTTGGTATCCTGGTCAGGGCGGTGCCAAAGCACTCGCTGAAGTATTAACAGGCGACTATAATCCTGGTGGTAAGCTGCCTGTGACGTTCTATCGTTCTAATGACGACCTGCCAGATTTCCTGGACTACTCAATGAAGAATCGCACCTACCGTTATTTCACAGGTGTACCTCAGTATGCCTTTGGTTATGGTCTGAGCTATACTACCTTCAAGATGGGTAAAGCCAAGAAGGTAGTAGCAAAGTCTAATAAGCCCAACTGCTCCATCATCGTTCCAATTACCAATACAGGTAAGTGTGAGGGTACTGAGACAATACAGGTTTATGTGAAACGTCTGAATGATGCTGGCGCTCCCATCAAGGCCCTGAAAGGTTTCCAAAAGCTAAACTTAAAACCCGGCGAGACCAAGAAGGCTGTGATAAATCTCGACAGCGAAGCCTTCGAGTACTATGATGAGACCATCGACGAGTTGGCTGTCAAGTCTGGCAAATACCAGATTCTCTGTGGCACCTCGTCACTGGACAAAGATCTTCAAAAACTTGATTTCGTAGTGAAATAGAAAAAACTATAGTTTAACGCTAGAGATATCAACGAGTCCGTTGACGATAGCGTAAATGGTAAGGCCCGCAGGTGAATGAATTTGTAGCTTGCGGGCTATATTTCTGCGGTGGGTAATGACCGTATTGACGGAAATGAAGAGGCGGTCGGCTATCTCCTTATTCTGCAGACCCTGTACTACACCAATGATGACATCGCGCTCACGATCACTCAATGCTTCTGTATTTTCCTTACCGCTTTTGAATACCATCGACGAGATGTTCTTCGAGACATCCTCTTTCTTCGTAAGACGTTCCAGTCGCTTGATGGCTGGCGTGAATATATGGTCTTCCACTTCAGCATGCTGACGTAACCATTCCTCATTGTTATAGATATCGTAAAGGGTAGCTGTCAGTTGATTGTTATGAAGGGCGTCAGCAGGCAGATATTTGATAATCATTAGCTTCAACTCATGTAATTTCTGATCTGTCTGCTCATGGTGTTTGGAGAAAGTCTCAACGTTATAGTCATTCATAGGACAACCATCCAGCAAGGACTCCACATAAGGAAAGAGTGTTTTCTCCTCATATTTCATATGACGACGAATCTCTTGGGCATAGGCTTCATACAACTTCATAATGAGCATACCTAAAGCATCATCCTCATTGATACTCTCCTGCAACTCTCGACGGATAAATGGCAACTGGAAATCAAGGTAGTAGGTATGACTAGCCTTCAGGTAGTGCAACAGAGTGGCAACACTGATTTGCTCATCGTTCTCAAAGTCTCCATGACCATTGATAGTATAATTCACAACAGCCAAAAAGGTGTAGGTATCTACACCATTCATTTGGCATGTCTCACTGACAGTCTTGTCACCAAAACCAAGGCTGATTCCAAACGAACTGAGTGCCTGTAACACACTACAGTTGTCCTTAATCAGCGTCACCATCTTGTCGTTGGGTTCGTACATCTTTAAATTTTTCATGCCGCAAAGATACACATTTTCAATGAAACATGCAGCATCCCAAACGCAAAATCATCATTTTTAGGTATAGCGATGATGCACTTACAGCATACCCTTTTTCTGCAGTTCCTCAGCCATCTGCTCCTGCAATTCCTTGGCTTTCTGTGCAGCAACCTCGGCAAAGTCGTTGCTATTGGAGGCAAAGATGATACCTCGTGAAGAGTTAACCAGCAAACCGCAGTCTTTCGTCATGCCATATTTGCAGACTTCCTGCAACGAACCGCCCTGAGCACCAACGCCAGGTACCAGCAGGAAGTGGTCGGGGACTATCTTGCGAATATCCTCAAACATCTGTCCCTGGGTTGCTCCCACGACGTACATCATGTTGTCCTTCGTACCCCACTGCTGAGAAACCTTCAGCACCTTCTCGAAGAGGCGCTCGCCTTGAGCATCCTGCATCAGTTGGAAGTCGTGTGAACCCTTGTTGCTGGTCAAAGCCAAGAGGACGACCCATTTGCCATCATACTCCAGGAAAGGACCAACGGAGTCTTCACCCATATAGGGCGCAACAGTAACGGCATCTGCCTGACTTTCACCCTCGAAGAACGAGCGAGCATACATCTTCGACGTATTGCCAATATCACCACGCTTGGCATCAGCGATAATGAAGTGGGTGGGGTAGTTCTCACGGATGTAACTAACCGTCTCTTCGTAGGCCACCAGCCCCATAGCACCCAGCGACTCATAGAAAGCGAGGTTGGGCTTGTAAGCCACACAATAGGGTGCCGTTGCATCGATGATATACTGGTTGAAGAGTTGTAGTGCCAGCGATTCGTCATACTCCTCACCGTCTTCCAGTTCGGCCTTGCACTCGTCAATCACACACTGGGGAATCTTCTTGATGTCTGGGTCAAGACCCACGCAGAGAAACGACTGTTTCTCGCGGATTTGCTGTATTAGTTGTTGTCTGGTCATAATCTTTATGCAAGCGGCAGAACCGCTTGCTACACTTAAAGTTCTGTTTCTTTCATTCGTTCTGCGTTCTCAGCAACGGTAAGAGCATCAATCATCGGCTGGATGTCACCACCCAGGAAGCCTTGCAGGTCGTGGGTAGTGTAACCGATGCGGTGGTCGGTAACGCGCCCCTGTGGGAAGTTATACGTACGAATCTTGGCCGAACGGTCACCCGTTGATACGAGGCTCTTACGACGAGAGGCGATATCGTCCATATACTTTTGGTGCTCCTTATCATAAATAAAGGTATATAGGCGTGAGAGGGCACGCTCCTTATTCTTGGGCTGGTCACGTGTTTCCGTACATTCGATGAGAATTTCCTCTGTTTCGCCTGTATTGGGGTTCTTCCACATATAACGCAGACGGACACCAGACTCCACCTTGTTGACGTTCTGACCACCGGCGCCACTACTTCGGAAGGTATCCCACTTGATTTCACCCTCATTGACGTGTACCTCGAACTTGTCGGCCTCAGGCAGTACAGCAACGGTAGCCGCAGAGGTGTGCATACGTCCCTGTGTTTCAGTGGCAGGCACACGCTGAACACGATGAACACCCGACTCATACTTCAGCGTGCCATAGACATCGGCACCACTGACGGCAAAGTCTATCTCCTTAAAACCACCCACGGCACCCTCAGAGACACTGGTAATCGAGACTTGCCAACCTTTCGACTCGCAATAGCTCTTATACATCTTGAACAGGTCGCCAGCAAAGAGAGCGGCCTCGTCGCCACCCGTTCCCGCACGGATTTCCATCTGTACATTCTTAGCATCCTCGGGGTCTTTGGGAATAAGAGCAATCTTGATTTCCTCCTCCAGCTTTGGTTGCAGTGTCTCATTTTCCGACAGCTCCTCACGAGCCATCTCTTTCATCTCTGGGTCGGTCTCGTTGGCTAGGATATCCTTGGCTTCCTTGATGCTGTTCAGACAGGCGATGTAGCGCTTGCGGGCGTCCATGATGTCGCCCAGATCTTTATATTCCTTTGTCAATTTCACAAAGCGGTTCTGGTCGGCTATCACGTCAGGGTCGGTAATGAGTGTCGACACCTCTTCAAAGCGTGCCTCCAGACCATCTAGTTTCTGTAAGATACTGTTATTTTCCATATTCGGGTGCAAAATTACAAAATAATTATGAATTATGCATTATGAATTCTATATTATTTTGTACCTTTGTGCCGTGAAAACGAAAGATATACATATTAGCGAATACAATTACGAGCTACCCGACGAGCGCATAGCCAAGTTCCCAAAGGCTGAGCGCGACCACTCCAAGCTGCTCGTCTATAACAAAGGTGAGGTAGGAGAGGACATCTTCTACAACCTGCCGAACTACCTGCCCCAGGGTGCATTGATGGTGTATAACAATACAAAGGTCATCCAGGCACGTCTGCACTTCCGGAAAGAAACTGGCGCACTGATAGAAATATTTCTCTTGGAACCTGCAGAACCTACCGACTACGAGCAGATGTTCCAACAGACACGTCGTTGCTCATGGCTCTGTCTGGTGGGTAACCAGAAGAAATGGAAAGAAGGAACACTCTACAGGGAATTACGAATTAAGGATGAAACATTAAGAGTTAGTGCCACGCGCCGTGGGGAACACGGAACGAGTCAATGGATAGACTTTGAGTGGGACAACGAACACGTGAATTTCGCTGAGATTCTCGACGTGATGGGCGAACTGCCTATTCCGCCATATTTGAACCGCGAAACACAGGAGAGCGACAAGACCACCTATCAGACTGTCTATTCAAAGATTAAAGGGAGCGTAGCCGCTCCTACGGCTGGTCTGCACTTCACGGAGCGTGTATTAAGTGACATCGACGCTCGTGGCATTGAGCGCGAGGAGGTGACGTTGCACGTAGGTGCTGGTACCTTCAAACCTGTTAAGTGCGACACCATTGGCGAGCATCCCATGCATACGGAATATATCGCCGTACGTCGTCATACTCTAGAACGCCTGTTGGCTCACAACTGCGAGGTTGTTGCTGTTGGTACCACTAGCGTGCGCACCTTGGAGAGTCTCTACTATATGGGCTTGAAGGTAATGCAGAATCCTGATATCAATGAGGAACAATTGCACGTAAACCAATGGGAACCGTATGAGAACGGAAGATGTCAGAAGGATGATGTTAGAGATGTTATTCAAGCCTTGCTGGACTGGATGATTCGCAAGGAGTTGAACGTTCTGCACTCTTCGACACAAATCATCATCGCACCTGGTTACGAGTACAAGATAGTGAAGATGCTCATCACCAATTTCCATCAACCACAATCAACGCTATTACTTCTGGTCAGCGCTTTTGTAAAGGGCGACTGGCACAAAATATACGATTACGCTCTGGATCACGACTTCCGTTTCCTGAGCTATGGTGACTCATCACTTTTAATCCCTTAAAAATTGTCAAACAGTAAAAAGTCAAATGAAATACGGATTCATCAAGGTGGCTGCTGCAGTACCTGCCGTACGCGTAGCCGATGTGGAGTACAACGTACAGGAAATCGAGAAACTCATCGCACTGGCTGATAGCGAGGGCGTAGAGCTACTTTGCTTTCCAGAACTGTCCTTGACAGGTTACACATGTCAGGACTTGTTCAAAGAGAAATTGTTGCTCGACAAGTCTGAGGCGGGGCTGCTCCGACTGCTAGACTTCACACGCCAACTCGATATCGTCTGCGTGGTGGGCTTGCCCGTTCAGGCTGGCGGACTATTGCTCAACTGTGCTGCTGTTATCCAGAGTGGTGCATTGCTGGGCGTTGTGTCGAAGACCTATCTGCCTAACTACAACGAGTTCTACGAGAAACGCTGGTTTGCCTCATCGCAAGACCTGAACGATACAAATATCTACCTGGCTGGTACACCCGTCACCTTGTCTGCCGAACCCCAACTCTTCCAGATGGGCGACGTCAAGTTTGGCGTGGAAATCTGCGAGGACGTCTGGGCACCCATTCCGCCAAGCAACAACCTGACGATGGCGGGTGCAGACATCATCCTGAATCTCTCAGCCAGCGACGAGCTTATCGGCAAGCATAACTACCTGCGCTCTCTGGTAGCTCAGCAAAGTGCGCGCACCATGAGTGGCTACGTCTATGCGTCTAGTGGCTTTGGCGAATCGACACAAGATGTAGTATATGGTGGCAACGCGATGATTTTTGAGAACGGACGACTTCTCGTCGAGGGTGAGCGCTTCTCGTTCCAGCCACAGCTGAAGACGGCCCAGATTGATGTGGAGCGCCTACGTACTGAGCGTCATACCAATTCGACGTTCATCAACGCCCAACGTCACGCCCATGCAACAATAGTTGCTGCCAAGACTACAATTGGTAAGGAGTTCGAACTAACACGCAATATCGATCCGCATCCGTTTATTCCTGTAGATGAAGAGATGGCTGAAACCTGTGAGGAGATTTTGAACATCCAGACGGCTGGTCTGGCCAAGCGTCTGTTGCATACCCATATGGAACATGTTGTGGTGGGTATCAGCGGTGGTCTGGACTCCACACTAGCCCTGCTGGTCTGCGTACGCACATTCGACAAGCTGGGACTGGACCGCAAAGGTATCATCGGCGTCACGATGCCAGGCTTCGGCACCTCCGATCGCACCCACGATAATGCAGCCTCACTGATGCAGTCGCTGGGTATCTCGCAGATGGAGATATCTATCGCCAAGGCTGTCAACCAGCATTTCGAGGATATAGGTCACGATGCCTCAATCCACGATGCTACTTATGAGAATTCGCAGGCTCGCGAGCGTACGCAGATTCTCATGGACTTAGCCAACAAGTGCAACGCCCTCGTGGTGGGTACGGGCGACCTGTCAGAACTGGCACTCGGATGGGCAACATATAATGGTGATCATATGTCGATGTATGGCGTGAATGCAGGCATTCCCAAGACACTCATCCAGTATTTGGTACGCTACTTTGCATCGCTCGACGCCTTTGCTGCTGTCAGCGAGACGCTGATAGACATTGTCGACACACCCATTTCGCCAGAATTGACACCTGCCGACGAGGAGGGTAACATCAAGCAGAAGACGGAAGACCTAGTGGGTCCTTATGAGTTGCACGACTTCTTCCTCTACTACATGCTGCGTTTCGGTTTCCGTCCTGCCAAGATATTTCTCATGGCACAACGTGCCTTTGGTGAGGCTTACGATAAGGAAACTATCAAGAAGTGGCTGACCACGTTCTGTCGTCGTTTCTTCTCGCAGCAGTTCAAGCGCTCGTGTCTGCCCGACGGTCCGAAGGTTGGTAGCATCTCGTTGTCACCTCGTGGCGATTGGCGCATGCCCAGCGATGCCTGCTCTACCTTGTGGCTGAAAGAGTGTGAGGAGCTCTAACGATTATTGCTTAATGGTTATTGCCCAATGGTTGACATCATATCAAGTGCCCAGAATCCGAAAATAAAGCTGTTGCTGGAATTGCAGCAGAAGTCGCAGGTCCGTCGCCAGCGTGAACTCTTCGTTGTGGAGGGTAGACGAGAGATAGAGCGTTGCACCCAAAGCGGCTATCAGGTCGATACGCTCTTTTGGTGCCCAGAGATTTTCGGTTCAGAAGAGCCGCAGGCTGAGGGTACTCGTGTGTTTCAGGTCTCTAATGATATATATAATAAGGTGGCGTATCGTGGTGGTACCGAGGGCGTCATCGCTGAGGTTGTTGCCCAACAGCGTACTCTTGACAGCCTGCAGTTGCAGAAATCGCCCCTAGTAGTCATCATGGAGGGTATTGAGAAACCCGGCAACGTAGGAGCCATCCTTCGTTCTGCCGATGCTGCTAATGTCGATGCTGTCATCGTCTGCGACCCGCAATGCGACCTCTACAATCCCAATATCATCCGTGCCTCTGTAGGTGCCTTCTTCAGCGTGCCGACCGTAGCCTGTACATCAGCGCAATGCATCCAGTGGCTAAAGGCTCGTGGCATCCGCATCCTTACTGCCCAACTGCAGGACTCTTCCTATTATTACGAAACAGATATGGCTCGTCCCACAGCTATTGTCATGGGTACCGAGGCAACAGGACTGACTGACCAATGGCGTCAGGCTGCTGACGAGCACATCAAGATTCCCATGCTTGGCATTGGCGACTCTCTGAACGTTTCCGTCTCTGCCGCCATCCTCATGTTCGAGGCCGTCCGCCAACGCCAATTTCGCCCTAGGTACTATTAATTGTTATAAATTTTAAGGGGTGTAAAAATATTTTCTCTTTCTTAAAACCTATTCCTTAGTCTTTGCTTTTGCAGTTATACGATGGAGATCTTCCTTATGTGTTAGAAAAGATTTTCTCCATAGTTATGCCGCAAATTTTCAGACGCTTTTATCCTTTTTGCATCTGATGAAAAGGTACGAATTTTTCGCAAAATATGCAAAAAATGTCCAAAGTGAATAAGTTATAAGTTAATAAGTTCGATTCAAATTTCACTTTTTACCCTCTTCACTAGTCATTTATTAAAAAGGTTAAGTTTCGCGAATAAATTTAATGTGATTTTTGCATAAAACGAAAATTTTCTCGCTTTTTATTTGTACCTTTGCAGGCGAAATCGGAATTAAACTAGCAAAATGGTACAAAAGATATTGTTTTCAATACTTCTCTTGACGATGATGACAACGGGAATGTGGGGGCAGAAGAAAGAGCTCTCGCAGGCACGGACTTACATCAAGAGTGGTAAGGACTATGACAAGGCAGAGAAGCTGATGAAGGATTTGGTGAAGAATCCTGAGAATCGTACGAATGCCAAGATTTATGCTACGTGGTATGATGCTGTTGCAGGACAGTATGCACAGGCTAACGAGAAGCTCTATCTAAAGCAGGCCTACGACACTGCTGCCTTCTTTAATATCACCCAGCGTATGTATCGCGTTGCCGAGACCCTCGACTCGCTGGATATGAAACCCGATGAGAAAGGACGCGTGAAACTGGAGTATCGCAAGGAGCACGCTGAGCAGTTGAACCTGTTGCGCCCCAACCTGTACTACGGAGGAACCTATCAGGTGCGTCGTGAGGACTATCGTAAGGCCTTCGACTATTTCAACCTGTATATCGGTGCTGCTCACCAGCCTTTGTTTACAGGGTATAACTACCTGGAGAGCGACAAGCAGGTTTCGCAGGCTGCCTACTGGGCCACACTCTGTGGCTTCAGATTGAAAGACCCGAAGATGACGCTGAAATACAGTCAGCTGGCACTCACAGATTATGATAAATCGAAGTTTGTGATGCACTACATGTGTGAGGCCTACCAGCAGCTGAAAAACAAAGACGAGTATCTGAAGACACTGAATCTTGGCTTCAAGCTGTTTCCGACCTATCCGTACTTCTTCCCGCGTTTGGCAGACCACTACAATTCGGTGGGACATCATGAAAAGGTGTTACAACTGGCGGAGCAGGGACTGAAGAGGAGTCCGAACAATTCACTCTTCCTGTTGGCAAAGTCGATAGCCCTGCTGAACATGAACAAGCACAGCGAGTGCATTGACGTGAGTCGTCAGATGATAGCCCTGAACAAGGAGCAGCCAGAACCTTATTATAATATAGCAACGTGTTATCTGAACGAGGCATTGTCGCTGGAGCAGTTGAACGACCCGCGCAAGTATCGCGCACAACTGACAAAACTCTATACGGATGCTTGTCCGATGATGGAGAAATACCGTGAACTGATGCCTGACGACATAGGACGTTGGGGGCCTGCGCTGTATCGTATCTATCTGAATCTGAACAAGGGGAAACAGTTTGATGAGATAGATAGACTGATGAGAGGTCAGAAGTAAGAAGTAAGAGGTAAGAAGTGAGAGGTGAGAAAAAATTGCGGAAAATAATAAAAAATGTAAAAAATACAGACCAAAGATACTGATTTCGGAAAAAAATCAGTATCTTTGCGTATTAGAAATGTTACTAATCTTAAAACTTAAGTAATTTTTTATGGAAAACAACGCTCAATTGATTGCTCAGTGCGAGGCACGTGCAAAGGAATGGCTCTCTCCGGCCTTTGATGAGGAGACACGTAAGGAAGTGCAGGCTATGTTGGACAATGCCGACAAGACAGACCTGATTGATGCTTTCTATCGTGACCTGGAATTCGGTACGGGTGGACTGCGTGGCATCATGGGTGCCGGTACCAACCGCATGAACAAGTATATCGTAGGTATGGCTACACAGGGTTTTGCCAACTATATCCTGAAGGCATTCCCTGGCAAGCAGTGCTCAGTAGTAGTAGGTCATGACTGTCGTAACAACGGACGCATGTTTGCAGAGAGTGTTGCAGACATCTTCTCTGCCAACGGCATCAAGGTTTACCTGTTTGAGAGTCTGCGCCCCACACCAGAGATTTCTTACGCCATCCGTCACCTGGGCTGCCAGGCTGGTGTGAACGTCACCGCTTCGCATAACCCCCGCGAGTATAATGGCTACAAGGCTTACTGGGACGATGGTGCTCAGGTGCTTGCTCCACACGATGTAGGTATCATTGCTGAGGTTGAGAAGGTGAAGATCAGCGATGTGAAGTTTGAGGGTAACAAGGACCTCATCATTCCTATTGGTGGTGAGATGGACTGGGACTACATCCAGGCTGTCACGGAGGCTATGGTTGACCAGGATGTCATCCTGCGCCAGAAGGAC
>JAEEGL011026697.1_pt1 | contig 34704 bp, 24 predicted proteins | sample 9134231 | NCBI WGS metagenome assembly JAEEGL01 (sample SAMN16246548, study PRJNA631951) | gut metagenome | biome: gut microbiome; feature: rumen; material: fiber-attached | host: Bos | place: Iran: Karaj | collected 2018-10
GTCTTCTACCTTCAGAATCTCTACCATTTTTAGTAGAACCTTGACCTTTTTTATGTGCGAATAATTGGATATTTAATGTCATCATATTCATCGATGGCACCTCCCTATCTAATTTCTATATATTTTTTATATTGATCTTTTAATTCATTTAGCATATTAACCATATTATCAAGTAATTTATTTACTATATCATTACTTCTTAATACGCCTAATTCTATAAGTCCATCTTCCTCACTATAAACGATTGAATCACTATCAATAGTTAATATTGCATTTATTGTAGTGATTGCAATAGATGAAACAGAAGCACATACTATATCATAACCTTCTTCAGCATATCCAGCATGTCCTTTTATACTTATAGATTTATAATTTTCATTTTCTTTATTTACTTTTATTTTAATCATATTATTTAACAACAATTTTCTTTACTTCAACTTTAGTATATGGTTGACGATGTCCTTGTTTTCTACGGTAGTTTTTCTTTTGATTATATTTATAAACTATAATCTTTTTACCTTTACCATTTTTAACAACTTCAGCTTCAACACTAGCGCCTTTAACTGTAGGAAGTCCGATAGTACCATTTACCATTAATACTTTATCGAAAACTACTTTTTCTCCAGCTTCAGCATCTAATTTTTCAATGTAAAGAACTGTTCCTTCTTCAACATAATATTGTTTTCCACCAGTTTCTATTACTGCTTTCATAAATACCTCCTTATAAATTTTCTAAGACTCACCATTAAGGTACTACGTTTAAAACCTTTTCTGTGTGGTTGTAGAGTGAGGCCCTACACGTTATAAATGATATCACACTTTCCCCTTTATGTCAAACATTTTTAATAAAAAAGTATACTCTGTTATACATTTATTATGAGTATAAAATATATGTTTATAATCTTTCTTCATCTCATATACTCTTTTTACTTTTTTTAATCGTTTAAATTTATATTTTTTTAAATATCTTTCAAGCAAAAATTTATTAAATATATTATTTATATTTTTATAATTTTTTAATGTTTCTATAATTAAAAACATACTAATAAATAATACTAATTTATTAGTACTAAATAATACTATATTTATAATTATTATAAATAAAAAAGATATATAACTAGATATATATAAACTATTATAAAAACTAGTTATTTTATTTATAAATACATTAAGTATTTTAGATCCATCTAATGGATTTATAGGAATTAAATTAAATATAATTAAAAAATAGTTTATATAACTAAAATAATAATAATTTATTTTATCTTTTATTAATATATAAAATATAAACTGTATTATTACTCCTGATATAGCTACTATAAATTCTTCTATTAATCTTGTATTTATATCTACATCAAATTTAGTTAAACACCCAAAAGGAAGTATTATTATTTTATTTATTTTCCATTTAAAATATAATCCAGTTATTATATGTCCTAATTCATGTATTACTATAAGTATCATAAAATAACATATTATTCTAAACCTACCAAGTAATATAAATACCAGTATAGTTATTAAAAACATAGGATGAGGATATATTTTATTTAAAATAATCTTCATAGTTTAAAAATATTCCATCTTTTCTATAAGATAAATATAACGTATTATCTACTTCACCAATTATATCTCCCTTTTTAACATAATCATATAGTTTAACATTAGTATTCTTTATATTAGCGTATACTTCATCTATACCATCTATTCTCTGAATAATTATAGTGTCATTATTTTTATATACTACTACCCCACTTTCTAAAGCAGATATAACAGTATTAGAACTAAATGTTAGTTTAACTCCTTCTAAATATTTTTCTTTATTTATATAATCTAATTTTTCATTAAATACTTCTTTAGTTTCTTCACCTTTCATATATTTATCATATATTTTATTAAAATAACCAAATGATATATTACTACTATAAACTTTATTAAAAAAATCTACTTTTAATTTACTATTACTCTTTATAAAGATTAATAGTATTAATACTAGTATTATAGTTATACAAAACTTATTTAAAATTTTCATATAATCACCAGTTAAGTATATGAAAAAAAAGATAGTTTATACTATCTTTTATTCTGCAATTATTAATTCATACTCTCCATTTTCAAGTGTGAAGTAATATCCATCTTCATCAGTATCTCCATTAATTGTAGTATCAATTACGCTATCTACTGCAGCTAATGTTATATCTGTAAATGCAGTACCATCATATGACCAATCTCTGCTACCTGTATGGTCAAGTATAGTTGAAGATGATACATATATATATTGAGCCCAATTATATGTAGTAGCTTTTCCTACCATTGAACCAGGAGCTGTTATTGTTGAATCATATACTACTGCTTTATGTGTTTGGCCGGAGTTTTGTCCAAGTATTCCACCTACACTACCATTACCTGTAACAGTTCCTTTAAACACTGTATCTGTAATTACTGAAGTTCCTGAACCCATTATTCCACCAACACGATTAACATATGACGTATTACCTAGAACATTGCCTTGCATGTCAATATTTTTAATTGCTCCTCCTGAGCTAGTTCCAACTATACCACCTAATCCAGAAACATAACTTGTAGCATTATTTGTAATATTGGCACTTCTTACTTTAATACCATTAATAGTTCCTTCACTATAGGCAACAATACCCATATTATTTCCTACTCCTGTTATTGTTAAATTATTAAAGTTAAGGTCTTTTATTGTTCCTGTATTTTTTCCAAATACTCCTACATTATCATAACCAATAACATTTAAATTACTGATAGTGTGATGATTTCCTAAGAATACTCCATTAAATGAATTATTTCCTGTACCCATTGGATAAAACGTTGCATTTGTAAAATCTAAATCTGCCTCTAAACTATAATAATGTGGTGTAGAGCCTATTGTTGCTGTTGCACGTTTCCAGTCTTTTACAGTTTTAATTATATAAGGACTATCCTCTGTTCCAGATTGCTTAAATGTTTTTATTGGAGTAACATCTGTTGAATATAATTCTAATTCTCCACTTGAAGTCAAGTCAAAATAATAATGATCTCCATCTGTATCTCCACCTACTAATGTATCTATTACTTTATCATATATTAATATACTTCCTGTAGTGTAAGGGGTTCCATCATATGAATAATTTCCTCGATTTCCAGGATAAACTAATTGTACATTTGATGTCATCGCATCTGTAGGTGCATTATAAGCAGTTGCCTTACCAATAGAAGCAGAATTGGCTGTTGCTGTTATTGTTGAATCATATACTAATCCTGTTATAGCACCATTACTTCTACAACCAACAAGACCTCCTACTAAACTATTTCCTTGTATTGTGGCATTTTTAACAACAGAATTAGTCATAGTTCCACTAGTATAATATCCTACAATACCTCCTGCAGAATTGTTAATGCTTGATATATTACCTTCTACTAATATATTACTTATAGTTCCAGTTGTATTTGTTCCTACTAATCCTCCAACTGAACCTAGACCACTAACACTAATATCTTTTAGTTTAAGTCCCTTTATATTTCCAGAATTATTACTGAATAATCCAATACTACTTTCACTTGTTCTATTAATCATCAAATTAGATATTGTAAATGCATATCCTTCAAATGTTCCTAAAAATGCACCTATAGGTTTAAATCCTTTACCTGTTGTAACTTCTGTTTTGAGTCCACTAGTTGTACTATCACCATTTATATCTCCATATGCTGTTGTATTTGGATTTGAATAACTATCATCACTATTAAAATCAATATTGCTTACTAAATATATTATTTTATCACTGAAATTATTGCCATCAGCTGCTAAATTAGATAAACATACTAAATCTTCTACTGTTTTTATTTTAAAAGTTGTTGTATTTGTATAAAGTGTTGAATCTGTACAAGCAGCACTTACATATTCTCCAACTGGTTCTGCAAATGTAAAAACACTGTCTCCACAATAATTCATACTAGTAGCAAATGAACTACCTTTTACTGCTGAATACTCAATTGAATAATTATTAATACACAATCCTGCCCAAATCACTCTATTATCACTTATAGTATATTGCCCAGTTATTTCACCAAGATTATTACCAGTTAATGGTAATTCATCCTCTCCAATAACATACTCACCATCTACTGATTCTTCATTATTAAGCATTAAGTTAGCAACCTTATAATTAACTGCTCTTACATATCCATCTGCTGAACGAACTGCAGCATTCTTCTGTGCATCTTCTATTATATTTATTATTATAGGGGTTGCAATTAAAGCTATTACTGCAAGTATTACTATTACTGCTAAAAGTTCTATTAGTGTAAATCCCTTTTTCATACCATCACCTATTATAATTATAAAACAAAATATAAAAAAAAGATAGTTTAAACTATCTTTAATTTGAATATATTAATTCTAATTCACCATTTGTAAGTGTGAATGAATATCCATCAGAATTAGTACTATCTGTTGTATCAATTACAGGTGCTACAGTTTCAAGTGTTAAAGAACTGATTTCTGTACCATCTCTACCATTAGATCCTGCAACGTTTTTGGTTGTATTATATACATATTGTGTACCACCAACGTTACCACCACCAACAGCTTTTCCAACCCAGCCATTATCGGTACTTGAAGTAATAGTTGTACTATATATTACTCCAGTTATAGGATTGCCTGCGTTTGTACTCCATCCAACAGCACCACCCGTTGAATATCCACCACTTGAAATATTACCTTTAAATACAAAGTCTTTTACAGTAATTCCTGAGTTACCAACACTAGCTGCAATACCAGCTACATGTTGATAACCAGTTATATTTCCTTTTACCTCAACATTTTTAATTGTTCCAGGAGCTCCTATTATTCCTGTAATACCACCTATATAACTATTTCCTGTTACTGATAGATTTCTAGCAACTATTCCATCAATAGTACCAGTTATACTAGCAACTATTCCTGCATAATCGTGTAATGAATTAATTGAAATATTATTAAATGTCATATCTTTTATAACTGAGCCATTTGAACATTCACCAAATATACCCACTTTTTCATAACCAGTCAATGTTACATTACTTATAGTGTGGTGATTACCATTAAATACACCTTTAAATTGTCTATCTGCAACACCTAAAGCATAAAAGTTCGCATTAGTAAAATCTAGATCACTAGTTAAACTATAATAATGTGAATCGCCATCTACTGTTACAGATGCAGCTCTCCAATCATCAGTACTTGCGATTATATATGGACTTACCTCTGTTCCTTCTCCGGTAATTGTTGGAAGTGGATTTTCTGATTTATGATACATTGTAAGAATACCATTTGAATTTAAATCAAAGTAATAATTATCATCATCGTCATCTCCACCGATTACTGTATCTATTGCTTTTTCAAATAATGTCATATCTGGTGTTGTATAAGCAATACCATCTCTACCATATGCTCCAGTTGCAGTTTTTGTAGTATTTGTTACAAACACTATTGGATCCCCATTACCGGCAGATACTTTACCTGAATGTGCATTATCATTTGTTGTTGTAACTGTTGTATTATATAAAACTCCTTTTATAGGATTTCCACCATTAGTATTCCATCCAGCTATTCCACCAGACGCATATCCATTTCCTGATACAGTTCCTGTAAATACAAAGTCAGTTACACTTGAGCCAGAGTTTCCTATTTGTCCTACAAGTCCTCCAACATTTTGATAACCAGATACACTACCAGTTGCATCTATATTTTTAATTGCTCCAGGAGAACTAAGTGCTCCTGTAATAGTTCCTACATAATTATTTCCTGTTACTGATATATTTCTAGCAATAATACCGTTTATCACACCAGATGTATTAGCAACTATTCCTGCATAATCACCAGTAGCAGTTATTGTAATATTATTAAATCTAACATCTCTAACAGAAGAAGCACTTGTACTATTACCAAATATACCTACATGATTTGCACCACTTATTGTTACATTACTTATAGTATGATTATTACCTATAAATACTCCATTAAATGGATTTGTAGTTGTACCAAGTGGATAGAAAACTTGATCTGTAAAATCTAGATCTTTTGTAAGTATATAATAATGTGCTTCGGAAGGATCCATAGTAATAGATGCTTTTTTCCAATCTTTTACACTTGATATTATATATGGACTTTCTGATGTTCCTGATTGTTTAAATTCTCTTATTGGATCTCTATCAGTTGTATAAAGTGTTATAATACCATCATCATCAAAATCTAAATAATAATGATCTCCATCTGTATCTCCACCTATTATTGTATCTACTGCATTATCAAATAAAGGAATACTTGCATATGTATAACTTGTACCATCTCTACCATATGTGCCACTTGCAGTTTTTGTAGTAGTTGATGATACATATACTACAGGATCACCATTTCCTGCAGAAACTTTACCTGAATGTACATTATCATTTGTTGTTATTACAGATGTATCATATATAATACCTTTTATAGGATTACCACCATTATTGTTCCAGCCAACTACACCACCAGATGCATATCCATTTGCATTTACAGTACCTGAGAATACAAAGTCAGTTAATCCACATCCTGTATTTGCTAAATTTCCTGCAATACCACCTACATATTGATAACCTGTTACAGTACTACCAGTAATATCTACGTTCTTTACTGTCGAATAATTACTTACTATTCCTACAAGAGTTCCTACATAACTATGCCCTATTACGCTTGAATCTCTCATTTTTAAACCTTTAATTGAACCTTTTAAATTATTAAATAATCCAACATTATTATCATCAGATCTATTTATCATTAAATTTGATATTGTAAATGCATACCCTTCAAACGCACCACTAAAACTTTCTATAGGTTTAAAACCTTTACCTGTTGTAAGTTCTACAAGTAATCCACTAGTAGTACTATCTCCATTTATATTTCCATAAGTAGTAACTGTTGAATCTGTATAACTATTTGTATCTTCAATATCTATATCATTTACTAAATATACATTCTTACTACTAAAATCTTTACTATTATTTGTAAGTTGTGAGAAACATGCTAAATCTTCTATTGTTTTAATTTTAAAGTTAGTATTACTAGCATATTTTGTATCATCACTACATACTTCATGCATTAGTATACCTTCAGGTTCTACGAATTCAAATGGTTCTTCATAATCACAATAATCTATTTCTGTTGCGAATGAACTTCCTCCAAATGATGAATATTCTACTGAATAATTATTAACACATAATCCAGCCCATATTACTCTATTATCACTTATTGTATATACACCAAGTATTCCATCTAAATTGTTTCCTGTAAGTGGTAAAGCATTTTTACCAATAGTATAATTACCGTCTGCAATTTCTTCATTATTAAGTAATAAATCTGCGACTTTATAATTTACTGCACGCACATATCCATCTGCAGAACGTACTGCAGCATTTCTTCTTGCATCATCTATTATATTAATTATTATAGGTACTGCAATAATTGCAATTACTGCAAGTATTACTATAACTGCTAAAAGTTCTATTAGTGTAAATCCCTTTTTCATATATTGCCTACTTTCTATACTAAATAAATTCTATCACAAAATATAAAAAAAAGATAGTTTAAACTATCTTTAATTTGTAGTTGCTAATGTATATTCACCATTTACTAGAGTAAAGTAATATCCATCAGAATTAGTACTATCTGTTGTATCTAGTGTATCAGATACATTTGCTAGTGTAATATCAGTAAATGCGGTACCATTAACTGCTGCAGTTGATTGAGTACCTGTAAATGAAAGTGTTACATTAGATGCTTTCTTATTACCACTACTGAATCTATTTTTATAACCTATAATATTTCCAACAGCAGTTCCAGTAGTTCCTGTTAAAGTAGAACTATATACTACACCAATAACACTAGCACTTTCGCTCCATCCAACAATTCCACCTACATTGTTAGGTCCAGTTACAGTTCCTTTAAATACAACATTTTCGTCTTTTGATGCATTACCTGTTATATATTGAGATTTACCAGATATTCCTCCTACGTTGTTACCACTAGATGTTATAGTTCCTTGTATATCAGCATTAGTTAGAGCTCTTGGATTATATCCTATAACGCCACCGACATTTTCAGCTCCTGTAACAGTTATATTACGTGCAACTATACCATTAATTGTACCTTCATTAGTACCTACAATTAAACCTGTATTATTAGCTCCTGTAATAGAAGCTGTATTAATTTTAATAGCGCTTATTGTACCTTTATTATATCCAAATATTCCTGTATTACTTAAATTGGCCATACTTATATTGCTTAATGTATGCATATTACCATTAATATTACCATTAAACTTATGCGTTTCAGTACCAAGCGCATACATATAATCATTATTAAAATCTAAATCACTAGTTATTGTATAATACTTTGCAGTTGAAGATAATGTAGCTGTTGCCATCTTCCAGTCATTCAGACTTGCTATTACATAGGGGTCTTCGCTTGTGCCAGCACCACTTAATGTATTAGTGATTGGAGTCACTGTAGAATTATATAATATAATTTTACCATTTTCACCATAATCAAAATAATAATTATCTGAGCCTTCAACTCCACCTATATATGTATCTACTGCATCATCTACATTGTGTAATCTAAGTGTTGTATAATTTGTACCATCTCTTGCAAGCGTTGCTTGTGGTACTGAACCATCATATACTAAACTAACATTTGATGTTTTATAAGATCCATTACTATGGTTTGATCTATATCCTATAATCTTACCTATATAAGTAACATTAGCTGTTGGGGCAGTCGCAGTTATTGTTGAATCATAAATAGCTCCATTTAAGGATGCAGCACTACTCCATCCTATAAGTCCACCAACTCTATCAGTAGCAGTTACTATTCCACTAAATACTATGTCATCATTTTTTGATGGATTACCAGTTTGATATTCAGATTTACCTGCAATTCCACCTACATTAATTGTTCCTATAATTGTTCCTCTAATATCTGCGTTAGTTATAACTCTTGGATTATAACCTGCAACACCGCCTGTATTTTCTTCTCCTGTTACTGAAATACTTCTTCCTATTATTCCATTTATTGTTCCTTGATTGTGACCAACAACTAATCCAGTATTATTCTTTCCTACAATTGTAGTATTATCAAAAACAAGATTTTTTATTGTTCCACTATTATATCCAAATATACCTGTATAAGCATCATTTTCCATACTTATATTACTTATTGTTTTCATACCACCATCTAATACACCATTAAACTTAGTGGTAAAAGTACCAAGTGCATAATAATATTCATTATTAAAATCTAAATTATTAGTTATTGTATAATACTTTGCAGTTGAAGATAATGTAGCAGTTGCCATCTTCCAATCTTTTATATTTTTAATTAAATATGGACTTGCTTCTGTTCCTTCCCCTTTAAGTTTACTAAGTTGAATTGGATTTCTAACTGTTGAATAAAGTGTTAATTTATATTCATTATCATAATCAATATAGTAGTAATCTCCATTACTATCTCCACCTATATATGTATCTACTGCATCATCTATGTTATGTAATCTAAGTTTACTATAGTTTGAACCATCTCTTGCAGCTGTTGATTGTGCTTTGGAACCATCATACACTAAACTAACATTTGATACTTTGTAAGATCCATTACTATAATTTGATCTGTTTCCTAAGATTTTACCTATATAAGTTACGTTAGCAGTTGGAGCGGTTGCAGTTATTGTTGAATCATATACAACTCCATTTAGAGTTGCAGCACTACTCCATCCAACAAGGCCTCCTACACTATCACTTCCTGTAACAGTTCCACTAAATAATAATTCATCATTTTTTGATGGATTACCAGTTTGATATTCAGTTTTACCTACTACACCACCTACCATATTAAGACTAGATGATACGCTACCTTTAATATCAATATTTGTTACAGCTCTTGGATTATAACCAACAAGGCCTCCTGTCATAGATCCACCTGTTACATTAATACCTCTTAATTTAAGACCATTAATGGATCCCATATTAATACCAAATAAACCTACATATGATTCAGTTGGTCTATTAATCATTAAGTTAGATATTGTAAATGCATATCCTTCAAATGTACCTTTAAAGTTTGTCGCACTATTTCCAATAGGTCTAAATCCTTTACCTGTAGTTAGTTCTTCTTTTAATCCACTGGTAGTACTATCTCCATTTATATCTCCATATGCGGTTGTATTTGAATTTGAATAACTACTTGTATCATTAAAATCTATATCACTTACTAAATATATTGTTTTATTTTGAAAGTTGCTTCCACCATTTACCAAATTAGATAGACAAGCTAAATCTTCTACTGTTTTAATCTTAAAGTTTGTTGTATTTGTATAAAGTGTAGAATCTGTACATGCTGCACTCATATATTCTCCAACTGGTTCAACAAACTCTGGTAGTACATCTCCTGTACAATAATTATTTGTAGTTGAGATAAATGTACTTCCTGTTTCTGAGTTGTGTTCTATCGAATAATTATTTACACATAATCCTGCCCATAATACTCTAGAATTAGATAATATATATGAACCAGTTATACCATCTAAGTTATTTCCAGTAAGCGCTAATTCATTTTCACCTATTATATACTCTTCTTCTTCACTAACTTCACGATTGTTAAGAATTTCTTGCGCAATTTTATAATTTACTGCACGTACATATCCTTCTGCTGATCTTACTGCAGCATTTCTTTCTGCATCATCTATTATATTTATTACTATAGGTACTGCAACAAGCGCAATTATTGCTAGTATTACTATAACTGCTAAAAGTTCTATTAGTGTAAATCCCTTTTTCATATATTGCCTACTTTCTATACTAAATAAATTCTATCACAAAATATAAAAAAAAGATAGTTTAAACTATCTTTAATTTGAATATACTAATTCATATTCTCCATTTGAAAGTGTGAATGAATATCCATCAGAATTACTATCTGTTGTATCAAGAACAGGCGCTACAGCTTCAAGTGTCTTTGATGAAATTGTAGTACCATTATTTCCATTACTATTACTTGGAGTTTTAGTTGTGTTATATACATATGTAGTTCCAACAAAGTTTGCATTTCCAACTAAACCTACAGTAGAGTTATTACAAGTCATTGTTGAATCATATACTACACCTGTTGAACTATTATATCCATTACCACTAGATCCAAGTACACCTGCAACATAACTATTTCCTGTAACAGATCCTTTAAATGCGAAGTTTTCTATTTTAACCCAGCTTCCACTTCCACCTATTAATCCGCCTACATTATTATATCCAGTTACAGCTGAATGTATATCAATATTTCTAATATTAATTGTACTATAATTTGTTCCTCCACTATGAGATCCAGAAAGAGTTCCTACATTACTATATCCTGATATTGTAGCATTTCTTACTTTAACACCACTTATAAAATGTTTACTAGTACCAAGTATTCCTACATAATTTGATATACCAGATATATTTAAATTATTAAAATTAATATCTTTAAATGTACCTTCAAATTGCCCAATTACTCCAACATATTCATAACCATGAATATTAACATTACTTAAAGTGTGATGATTACCATTTACTGTACCAGTAAGTGGATTAGATCTTGTTCCAAGTGGATAGAATGTTTTGTTTGTAAAATCTAAATCACTAGTTATATTATAATACATAGTATCAGCTTCATTTACAGTGGCACTTGCCATTTTCCAATCATCTGTACTAGCGATTATATAAGGATCTTCGCTTGTTCCTGTACCTGCTAAAGTATTAGTTATAGGTCTTTCATCAGTATTATAAAGTGTTATTATTCCATTTGCATCTAGATCAAAGTAATAATGGTCTCCATTTGTATCTCCACCTACATATGTATCTAATACTGAATCATATAATGCAATATCTCCTACTGTATATGCAATACCTTCATTTGAATTAGTATTTGTTGTATTTTTTGTTGAATTATATACAAATGTTGTTCCACCAAAGTTTGTATTTCCAACTATACCCGCTTGACTTCCTGTAGCAGTTACAGTTGTATTATATACTATACCTTTTGCATAGTTATTACTATTACCACTAGATCCAAGTACACCTGCAACATTATTATTTCCTGTTACTGTTCCGGTATATACAAAATCTTCTATTTTAGCCCAACTACCTGATCCACCAACAAGTCCTCCAACATTATTATTTCCTGTTACTGTCGATTGAACATCAAAGTCATTCATATTATATGTATTATACATACCACCAGCATGAAATCCAGAAATAGTTCCTACATAGTTATTTCCTGTTATATTAGTATTTCTTACTTTAATACCTCTTATATAATGACCATTATTATTGTCACCACTACTATATCCAAGTATTCCTGCATAATCACTCATACTTGATATATTTACGTTATTAAAGTTAGTATCTTTTAATATTCCATCAAATCTACCAAATACACCTACATAAGAATAACCAATAATATCTATATTGCTTAAAGTGTGGTATCCACCAGAGAATGTACCTTTAAAGGTATTATTTTTTGACCCTAAAGGATAAAAAGTTTTATGATCAAAATCTATATCATTTACTAAACTATAATAATATTGAGTTTGACTATCTATAGTAGCAGATGCAAGTTTCCAATCTTTTGCATTTCTAATTAGATAAGGACTTTCACTTGTACCCTCACCTTTAAGTTTACTTGTTTGTATTGGATTTCTATCTATTGAATATAGTGTTATAATACCATTACTATCATAATCAAAATAGTAATGATCTCCATCTGTATCTCCACCTATATATGTATCTAAGGTTTCATCATATAATGCGATATCTCCTGTTGTAAACGCTGTACCATTATAACCATTAGAATTAGCTGGATGTTTTGTTACATTTTTTACACCTACATAATCATTATAATTAACATTTGCAACTTTACCTACAGCAGAATCATTAGAAGTTATGGTAGTATCATATATTATTCCTTTTGCATAGTTACCACTATTACTACTATAACCTGATACCCCACCTACATAATTTACTCCTACTACAGTTCCTTTAAATATAAAACCATCTACTTTACCACCAGAAGCAGCATATCCAGATATTCCACCTACATTGTTTCCTTTACCCTCTACTGAACCTTGTATATCTAGATTCTTAAGTATCACATTATTGCTACTACCACCAGATTTACCAGAAACTATGCCTACATTACCTTTACCGATTACACTTGCACCCCTAATTTTAAGACCATTTATCAATCCAAAATGTTCACTGAATAAACCTACATTATCTTCAAGTGGTCTATTAATCATTAAATTAGATATTGTAAATGCATTTCCTTGAAATGTACCTTGAAATATTGTAGGAAAACCTGATTGACTACTAGGCGCACCTATAGGTTGAAATCCAGCTCCTGTTGTAACTTCTGTTTTAAGTCCACTAGTTGTACTATCACCATTTATATCTCCATAAGCTGTTGTATTTGAATTTACATAGCTTTCATCACTATTAAAATCTATATCTCTTACTAAGTGTACTGTTTTACCACTAAAACTATTTCCAGCATCTACTAGACTAGATAAACATACTAAGTCTTCTACTGTTTTTATTTTGAATATTGTTGTAGCTGCATAAAGTGTTGAATCTGTACAAACAGTGCTCAAATACTCACCTTCAGGTTCTACAAACTCTGTTGTAGCATCTCCTATACAATAATTGTTTGCAGTTGAGAATAATGTTTTTCCAGTTGTTGCATTATACTCTATTGAATAATTATTAACACATAGTCCTGCAAATAATACTCTAGAATTAGATAATATATATGATCCTGTAATACCATCTAAGTTATTTCCTGTTAAGGTTAATTCATTTTCACCTATTATATATTCCTCTTCTTCACTTACTTCTCTATCATTAAGCATTTCTTGAGCAATTTTATAGTTTACTGCACGTACATATCCTTCTGCTGATCTTACTGCAGCATTTCTTTTTGCATCATCTATTATATTAATTATTATAGGTGTTGCGATTAATGCGATAACTGCAAGTATTACTATTACCGCTAAAAGTTCTATTAGTGTAAATCCTTTTTTCATACCATCACCTATTATAATTATAAAACAAAATATAAAAAAAAGATAGTTTAAACTATCATTTTCTACCAGTTCCTCCACCAGTTCCTCCACCAGTTCCTCCACCAGTTCCTCCACCAGTTCCAGATTCTGGATTTGTAACTGATACATTACCTAAATTAACGGTGTTTGTTAAATTAACTGTACTATCCCTATCAGATCCAGTAATTCCTTCACAAGTTACATAATTATTATAACTTGCTACACATGTTATGTTACCTGAATTTGTTGAATTTGATATGCTAGCGTCAGTATTAATTAGTGCTCCAAACAAACCGCCTGCCGAAGAAGTTGAACTATAGTATTCATTTTCATACGGATCAAAATAATTATAGTTTAAATTATAGCTAATATTTCCTAAATTATATAATCTATCAGCACTAATTGTAGTACCCCAAGGAGTATAATAATTACCTATTATTCCGCCACAAGCATTAATCTCATTAATATATTCGCGTTCATAAATGTCCTCTGGTACATCACATACTATATTACCTGAATTCGTTAAATTTCTAAGGATTACTGAATCACCGTCGAAATCATATTGATCATAATAGTATCCTACTATTCCTCCTGCATTATTTATTGATATTAATGTTGAATTACTATATAGATTTGTTAATTCTGAATTTAGGAAAGCGCGTGTTTCTCCAATCATTCCGCCAATATATGCACCTTCTATTTTTACATCAGTATAGCAATTATCCATTATAAACTCTCCTAAAACTGATGCAATAATACCTCCAGCAATACTAGAACTCATATAGGATTTAACCACTCTTAGATTTTTTACTTGTACATAGTCCGTATACCCAAATAATCCAGCTACTAAGTAATTATCATATTCATCAGTTTCACCCATATTACTTATATATATACCGCTTATTGAATGGTTATCTCCATCATATATACCACTAAAATATGGCCCATCACCCTGAATAGGATCCCATTCGTATAAACCTGTTGTATTTTCATTCCAATTTTTCCAATTAGTTGTATCGTTTAATGCTATATTTGCTGTTTGTTTATAATATGTAGGATTTGAATGAACATAATCACTATATTCACAAGTACTTGTTGTTGTTATTTCTTCATCTGAATTTATTTGATCTCTCATATATATCAAATCATTTGCAGATGTAATTAAGTATGGATTATCTTCTGTTCCACATCCAGTTAAACTTGATGATTTACCGCTTCCTGCATATAAATCTATTTCTTCTGTTGGTAGTACTTGTTCTCCACTTGTACACTCATCTGTTTTTTCTACAATTGTATTATTTCCTACTTTGCTTATTTTATAATCCATTATACATAATGCATATTCAGCTACTATTCCGTTGTTATAACTTATATATCCACTTGTTGGTTTTTCCCCACTTACTTCATAATCTACTGTTTTACCATCGCATAATAATACACCATTAGTTATGAAGCATTGTGATGGAGTTCCATCATTTATTAGTAACTTGCTTGTAATTGATGTGTTTAATCCATCAATATATAGTTTTGCACTTTCTTTTGCTGAGTTTTTTCTTGTATCATCTATTATATTAAGTATTATAGGGGTTGCGATTAATGCGATAACTGCAAGTATTACTATTACCGCTAAAAGTTCTATTAATGTAAATCCTTTTCTCATACCATCACCTAGTATAAATATACCATAAGTAAATAAAAAAAGATAGTTTAAACTATCTATTTTATTAAGTATTTATTCATATTATAATACTGTATACCACTTACAACTGATAATATAGTTGCGATAAATAGTAATACTTTAGATATAGAAACACCTATTAATTCAAATGGTAAATTATAGAATAAAGTTAATATAATTCCTACCATTAAACATGCTGTTTTAATTTTACCAAGTTTAATAGCTGCAACCACTTTACCCTTTTTAGCAGCCATCATTTTTACAGAATTAACTATACTATCACGTACTATAAGTACTACTGGTATGATTGGATGTATAAATCCTTGACTAGCAAGTATTATAAGTACTGAATTAACTAATATTTTATCAGCAATCGCATCTATAAATTTACCAAAATCTGTAACCATATTATATTTTCTAGCTATATAACCATCTAGAAAATCAGTTATAGAAGCTACTATAAATAAGAATCCAGCAATAAAGTATTTTGTATCTACTACTATCATCTCATTTATAAATAGTTTTGGTAATTCTATACCAAATATTGAACTTAAATATTCACTACATAATAATACAATTATTATTATAAATGATAATATTATTCTAAATATTGTTAATTTATTAGGCAAATTCATTTACTACGATCTCCTTACTAGCTATAGTGTTTGATACTTCGTCATTTTTATTAATAAAAACAGCAATAAATACATACACCAATATTAATATTAATACTAATATACCTGCCACTACTAAAAATAGTGGTATTTGTTTTTCTTGAGATTTTTCTTGAGTATAAGGTGATGATATTTTAACTTCTTTTATATTCTTTTCTTTGATTTTTTGTTCTTTTTCAGCTTTCTTAATATCATCTATAGAAATTTTAGAAGTAAAATCAAAAAGATATTCATTAAATTCTTCTACTATTTCATCATAATCAAGTCCTAAATACTTGGAATAATTCTTTAATAAATCCTTAAGATAAAAAATATCCTTAAAAGGCTCTTTATCTCCAGACTCTATAGCTTCTAGTATTTCTTTTTTTACCTTTAAATCAGTTGCTGCTTCTTCTATAGTAACACCTATAGATTCTCTAGAACTTTTTAATCTTTCTCCTATTTCTTTCATAAATCCTCTTTTCAAAATAATAATATTTTATAAGCCATGTTCTGTTCCTATTTCTAGGCGACAAATATTTATCTACCTTTCGGTCCTTGAATCAGTTCATTTACCTATCAAAGTTCCCCTACCAAAATTTGGGTTTCTCACTCGCGGGGTTTACCACGTTCCATTTCCGTTATTTCTAACTTCTTCGTCACTTTGGCACTTTTATACCTAATTTAACCATATCATAGACTTAGGTTATTTCGGAGCCGTTAGCATAAGCTACCTAGAGTTATTTTTTCCTCTAGCGCGAACACTATAGTCATCTCAGACTATGTGAGCATGGACTTTCCTCTACACTACATGAGTGCAGCATTTGTCAAAATACTATTCTTTTCCGTATATAATTTTTTCTAATTTAGATATACGTCTTAATACATCAGCATTTGATGTATTTCCTGAATCGCTATCTTCAAGTACATCTAATTTAGTTTTAAGCTTTCTAACCTCTTGTTTTAATAATACATTATCTTCAACTAATTGTTGTTTATCCTTTTCTAATTCTTTAATTATAGTATTCATTTCTTCATAGTCTTTTATTATTAAATCAAGAAATTTATCAACTTCTTGTGGACGGTATCCTCTAGTATCTATTTTAAATTCTTTTTCTAATATATCTCTACTAGTTAAAACTATTCTATCTTGATACAATCCATATCACCTCTCTTTTACTATAACTAATTATCTCAAAATTATATAATTTTGTCAACCAAAATAAAAGCGAGTAATAAGTATTATACCACAATATTTTTACTTTTCAACACCACCTCTTTTTATTGAATAACTTGATAGTTTTATATATCTAACATCACTTATCATACTATTAAATACATTTTCCAAATGATTTCTATTCATATTATCACCATACCCATAATAGCACGTGTAAAATAAATATGTTTACTTTCGACAAAACTAGCCAAAATTAGAATTACAACTAGTAAAAAAATGAATTTTATAGTATAATTATTTAAGGTGGTTTTAATGAAATATCCGAGTGGTATTAAAAAAGAATTTAAACACTTAACAACATATGATAATAGAGGCATGGGTTTAGAAGATGATTTAAATATTACTAACGAATATTACTTAATAAACAATATTGCGGTTATTTATAAAAAACCTACACCTATTCAAGTAAATAAAGTAGATTTTAAATCTAGATGTGATGCAGTTATAAAAGAAGCATACTATAAAGTTCCTTCTACAACAGATTATAATGGTATATATAAAGCTCGTTATATAGATTTTGAAGCTAAAGAAACAAAAAGTACTACATCATTCCCACTAAGTAACATACATAAACATCAAATAGATCACCTAAATAGAATAATGATACATGGTGGTATAGGATTTATAATAGTTAAATTTACTAAGCTTGATAAAACATATCTATTATATATAGAAGATTTATTAGAATTTATAAATAATGAAGATAGAAAATCTATACCTTTAGAATATTTTAATGAAAAAGGTATACTACTTAAGGAAGGTATTAATCCTAGATACGATTATTTAAAAGTTATAAATGAAAGGATAAGTTATGAAGAAAATTAAGAATTTTTGTAAAAATTTAAAGAAGTTAGTTATAAAAAAGATTAAGACGGAACCAAGTGATGTAATTATTCCAATATTTTCAGTCTTAAACTTTATATTTACCCTATTCTTATTCAAAATATTAATATGTATTTTAATATTGATAGGAATTAATCTATTATACTTTGGAATAAAAAAACTAGTTAAAAATGAGAAAATTAAACAGAAAAACGAATCACTTCCATATAAAGTTACTAGTCTTAAAAATAAAAAAGTGTATAAAGGTAAAAATAAATTTATTAAAGAAATAGTTGATCATCCAATAACTGCTATAGTAATTGCAGTATCAATTATTATATTTATATTAACAACTATATTATTTAAATTGAAAGTAGGTATTATAGTATTTATATTAATACATCTAATATATTGGCCATGTATTATAATAAATAATAAGCGTATGAAAAAAGTAAGTAAAACAAAAAAATATAGTTCTAAATCTAAAAAAACAATAAAGAAAACTAAGGTAAGTAAATTTAAAAGAATAATTAAAGTACTATTACTTGCATTATTAATATTCTTTATATTTGTAGTATTTGGAATTATCGCATTTATAATTTATATTGTTAAAACCGCACCTGAATTTAATGAAGAATTATTATATTTATCTGATCCAACAGTAATACTTGATAAGAATGGTGTTGAAATAGCTAAAGTTGGTGCTGAAAGACGTACTAAAATAGAATATGATGAGATATCTGAAGTACTTAAAGATGCAATAATAGCAACTGAGGATTCAAACTTCTTTGAACATAATGGTGTTGACTGGGCAAGATTTATGAAAGCATCTATCTACCAAGCATTAGGTCAATCTGATGCTGGTGGTGCTTCTACCCTAACAATGCAAATATCTAAGAATAGATATACTAATAAAGAAGCAAGTGGTATTGAAGGTATAATAAGAAAATTTACAGACGTATATGTTTCTATGTTTGTACTTGAAAAAAATTATACAAAAGAACAAATATTAGAGTTCTATGTTAACTCACAACAACTTGGTAAAAATTCATTTGGTGTTGAACAAGCATCTCGTACGTATTTTGGTAAAAGTGCTAATGAATTAAATCTTGCTGAAGCTGCTATGATAGCTGGTTTATTCCAAGCACCTTCAAAATATAATCCATATAGAAATCCAGAAGCTACTGAAGCAAGACGTATTACAGTATTAAAGCTTATGTTAAGACATGGATATATTAATAAAGATGAATATGAAATAGCTAAAAAATTATCGGTTGATAAAATAGTATTATCTGAAGCAGAAAGTGCTAATATTTCTGGTGAAGTGTCTAAATATCAATCATTTATAGATGTTGTTATAGAAGAAGTAAAAAATAAAACAAAACAAAGTCCTTATAAGACTCCTATGATTATAACTACTACATTAAATACAGATTTTCAAGATTATATCAATAACATAATGAATGGTGAAACATACGCTTGGGAAAACGATGTAGTTCAAGCTGGTGTTGCAGTAATTAATGTACATGATGGTAGCGTTGCTGCTATTGGTGGTGGTAGAAATGTTAATGCAATAGATATGTTTAACTATGCTACTGATATGCACAATCAAATAGGATCTACTGCTAAACCACTTTATGATTATGGTCCAGCAATAGAATATAATAACTGGAGTACAGGTGAAACTATTACTGATGAACCTTATACTTATTCAAATGGTGTTAGTATTAATAACTGGGACTCTTTATATGCAGGACTTGAAACTGCAAGACTTGCACTTATCCAATCAAGAAATATTCCAGCTTTAAAAACTTTCCAAAGAAACGATAAAGCTAAAGTTATAGATTTTGTTACAAAAATGGGTCTTACTCCTGAAATATATACTTGTGATGAAGGATATGTTTTAGATAAATCTACTGGTAAGACATGTATTAATAAAGAAGATTCTACAGATGTTGTAGACGCAAATAAAGATTCATCTTTACATGAAGCACATGCAATTGGTGGATACAATGGTGAATCCCCTCTTACAATGGCTGCTGCATATGCAACATTTGCTAACTATGGTAAATATAATGAACCACATACATTTACTAAACTAGTTTATCAAGAAACTGGTGAAGAATTTACAAACGAATATATAACAAATGATGTAATGACTCCACAAACAGCTTATATGGTTACAGATATGTTAATATCTACTGCACCAAGTGCATTAGGTTGGAATTATAACTTAGGTAATGGTGTTAGATATGCTGCAAAAACAGGTACTACAAACTTTGATGAAGCTAAAATGAAAGCAAAAGGATTACCTGGTGATACAGCAAATGACCTTTGGGTAGTTGGATATAATACTGATTATTCAATTGCTGTTTGGTATGGATATGATAATGCTAACTATGAATATCACAATACTATGGGTAGTGGTCAACACTCAAGATTATTCAATGCTGTTGCAAGAAAGGTATTTACTAATGGTAATAGTTTCTGGATGCCAGATGGTATAGTGTCTGTTAGAATTGAACATGGATGTGCAGAACCAAGTATGCCTAGTGCTTATACTCCAGAAGAATTTATTTCAAGTGAATTATTCATCCGTGGTACTGCTCCTAGCCAAGTAAGTAATAGATGGGGTAAATTAAAGAGTATTACAGGATTAAAATCATCATTTAAAGATAACAAAGTTACACTTACATGGGATAAAGTTAGTTATCCTAAAGAATGGACTGAAAATTATTTAAGAGAAACTTATTCAAAAGTATTTACTAATCAAGCTGCATTAAATGAGTTTATCGCAGGTCAATTAAGTTATGCTCAAAACGGTTTAGGTGTTATAGGTTACAATGTATATGAAAAAGATTCTGAAGGTAAAGAAACTTTACTCGCATATGTTACAAATAATAAATATGTAGTTGAACCTAAAACAGACGGTGATCATACATATATAGTTAAAACTGCTTATTCAGTATTTAAACTAAATGAAGCAGATGGCATTAGTATTAAGGTTAATGTTAAATTAACAAAACCACAAGAACCTGTAGAAGATCCTAATACAAATAATAACAATAACAATAACAATAATACAGAACCTACAACAGAGCCTATTACTGATGATAATACAAATAATCAAAATCCATAAAAAAAAGATTCATATTTGAATCTTTTTTTGTTTCTTTAATTCATTTAATTCTTCATCTATAATGCTTTCAAATTCGCTTAATTTATCATTAAATAATGCTATATCCTTGTTATTATCAAGTTCTGCTAATTTATCCTTAACATCTTCATATTTTTCTTTTAACGCTTCATATTCTTCCTTAAGACCATCACATATGCCGTTATTCCAATCTTCAAGATCAAAGATTTCAGCAACCATAAAATCTATAATCGTACCTTGAGTAACAATATTAATCATATTTATTACTGCAAATATAAATATTAGTATTACTGATATAGTGAATTTTCTTTCTAGTGATTTTTCTATATCTGTTTTTTCAGTAGAATTATATTTCATTTTATATATAGTTTTAAATGTATCAACACTATTAAACATATCTTTATTATTTTTTAAAATTTCTATATCAACTAAATTACTTTCATCGGGTATAACATCAAATAATGATTCAACATCTATATTTGTACAATCATATGTTTTTACTTTATATAGATCATCATTAATCTTAGTATACTCTTTTAAGTATGTTTGAAGTTCTTTATACTTAGTAGAATACTCTTCGTATTCACCTACTTTTACCCTATTATCTTCATATATTGTTTGTGTATCATAATGCTGTAATGATTTAGCTTCATTAAGACGTTTATTATACTTAAATGCGAATATACTTGGTACCGCTATACTAGCTATTAAAGTTCCTCCATATAAACATAGTTTTATTCGATTATATATTTCGTCAATTCGAGAAGCTTTATACCTTCTTTTTGCTTGTTCTAAATCCTTAGTTATTTTTTCTTTTTGATCTTCATAATACTTTTTTTTATTATATAATTCAGAATCTTTAGATTCATTTTTAAATCTATCTTTATTATTTTCATAATAAAATAATTTATCTAATAGTTTTTTATCTAAATACTTATGCTCATTATTACTACGTTCTACTCTATCTATTTCTTTAATAAGTATTGGAAGTGGTACTATAGAATTCTTAATATCGTCTATCTTATTTTGCAATTTACTATAGAAAACATCTTTTACTTTTTGATTCTTGTCTATATCAAAAGCATCTACAAACATTCCAAGAAGCACAAAATCATATACTTTGCTTTGAAAATCATTATAAACGTTCTCATAAGTGCTTTCAAATTTATATTCAATACTTTTTAAGTGTAATAATTTATCTCTTGCTTCATCATATGATATCTCATTATTAAAGAAATTATCAATTGTTTTAGTCAATCTCATCATTTCAATATAATCTCTATATGTTTTCGCATTATAAAGTAATTTAGAAAAATATTCTTCTTTTTCTTCTTTAGATAATCTCATATAATCTTTAATACTTTCAATTACTTCTTTTTGATCTTCATCATTAAGACCTAAAAGAATATTTGTTATCTTATCATAATCTACCATAAACCCACCACTATTTATATATTATATACTAATCAATAATTGAAAGCAATAAAAAAGGTTCATCTGAACCTTATATTTTAAATCCGATTGGTTTATTTTCTTCTAACTTTTTATCTATAGTATCTTCCCTCATTGTATCTAGTTTAGTTGCAATTAGATCTTTTTCTTGTAATGCTTTTATTTTTAGTAATATTTCTTCTAATCGTTTTGTATCATCTTTAGTTAATTTTTCTATTTCTAGATACTCTTTATATTTTTCATCTTCTTGTTTCATTTCTTCTATAGAAGCAAATACAGCAAAATTATATAAAAATATAATCATAAATTTTAGAATGTTGGTAAAAGTACTATATCCAGTTTTAAAATCTATTGTAGAGAAATCTCTATGTGCTTTACCAGTATCTTCGCCGAAATAGTCTTTATAGTAAGATGATCTACCATAAGTTTTATTTACTACTAGTCTTTCTTCATCTAAAACCATTGTATCTATTTCATCCATAGATACTTCTACTCCGGTATAATCATATACTTTTACATTTGTGTTTCCTTCTTCATCAGTTACACCAAATTCAGTTATATAGCTACGAATTACATCTTTCTTAGCATTCTCTTTAATTAAATCTTTTAGCCATTGATCATCTTCTGAGGCTCTAACATTGTGCATAAATATAAAAGTTTTATTGTGTTCAATAGTCTTATCATTATTTATTGTCACTTTAGATTTATCTTTTTTAGCAAGTAGAAACATACCATGCACAAGTAGTATTCCAACACCCATCATGGATAAATAAGTTGCTACATTATATAATGAAATCTTTCTTTTCAATTTCTTCATTTTCTCTTCATTAAGTGCAATATCTTCAACTAATTCTTTTTTTTCTAAATCTAGTTTTAAACGATTTTCTAAATCTAGACTTGGTTTATATTTGATTCCATTTTCATAAAGAAATAAAAGACTTAATAATTCATCATTAACATATTTATATTTGTTATTACCACTAGTTTTATCAATATTTTCTATTATATCAATTATCTCTTTTGGAACACATACTGAATCTTTAAATCCTTCTATTTTTCTATTTAAAATTTCATTAAATACCTCTATAACGCCAATATTAGAAAATACATCTCTTCTACCTATAAACTTTTCACGTAAAACAAGTGAATATAATTTTTGTTCGAAGTTTTCTTTTATTTCTTTTATTTGAGGTTCATAAAAATTAAGAGGTTTTAATTCTGGTATATCAAGTTTTAAATCACTATATTTTATTTTACCATTTAAATATTTATCTATATTATCAGTTAAAGGAACTAAATCAAAATAGCTATCATATGCTTTAACATCTTCTAATAAATCAATTGTTAGTCTACGCCTATCTTCTAAAGACATTTCATTAATATAAGAAAGATATGCTTTTTCTGCTAATTCATCAGGTAATTGAAACTCTTTTTTCTTTCTTAACTCATCTAATAATTTAGTTAAATGGTCTTTTGTCATATGATCACTTCCTATCTTGATATAGTTGTATATTCATTTAATTCATTATCTATATAATCTTTCTTTAATGTTTCAAGTTTAGTTGCAACTAATTCTCTTTCTTCAAATTCTTTTATTTGACGCAATACTTTTTTTAACTTAGCCAAATCTTTCTCTTCTATTTCTTTCAACTTTAATAATTCTTTATATTCTGGTTTATCTTTCCACATTAACACACAAAAATAGTATGATAACAACTGCAAAAGTATAAAATATACTCCATAAATATAAGAATCTTTAATAAGATCTTTATCGCGTTCATTTATATTCTCATGTGTTGCCACTGTTAATGGTAAAAAAATACCAAGTGGAATCATCATAAATAAAATAGATATAATAGCATAAATCTTATACTTCTTTTTCTTAAGTTTTTTCATAGAAGATTTATTTACTTTGAGATTACTGATTAAATCTTTTTTTTCTATTCTCAATTTAGCAAGATCATAAAAATCTGAATTATTAAAGAATTTAGTATCATTGTTTTCAAGAAAATATAAATGAAGAAATAAATCAACATTTAAATATTTTCTAGGATTATTCTCATTTCCAGGATAATTGTCTATAAATGTGATAACATCCATTATATGTTCGGGTGCCATAATAGATTGTTTTAAATTTTCTACTTTTCTATTTATAATTGGAGTGAAAATTTCAGCTATATGTTTATCTTGTGTTATAGAATTATCACGCATATTTTCATGAAGAACAAGATCATATAATTTCTTTTCAAAATATATTTGTTTCTCATCCATTTTTTCTTCAGGAAAATTTAGTGCTTTTGCTATAGGTATTACATCAAGATTTAATTCGTTAAATGTAATTTTACCGTTTAAATAACGATCTATATTCTTACCTATATCTTCTAATTTATAGTAATCTTCATATGATTTAAGGTCTTCTAACATTTTATTTATTAAATCAAGTCTTTGTTGTGGAGTCATTTCTTCTATTGTTGTATTCATTAAATCTATTGTATTACTATTTTTTTCGATATTATACTCTTCTAATAATTTTTGAAAAGTATCTTCTACCATATAATCACCTACTATCTTGTTATAGTTGTATATTCATTTAATTCTTTATCTACATTTTGTTCAGTATATAATTTATTTACTTCTTTATTTAGTTCTTCTTTTACCTGAAGCACTTCTAAATCTTCAATTAATCTTTGTAACTTATTAAGTAATCTATATTTATCTATTCTACCAATTTTATAATCTTTCATTGTATCTTTAATACTTTCTAAAGTAAGACCTGAAAGAAGAGCGAAAGATAACAAGTTTGCAATAACTACTCCTATAAACATAGCCCAATTAGCTTCTTCTTCATAGTTTTTATTACTTCCAGGATTAGTAAACTTTGAATAAAAATTAACTGTTGATATATCTCTATGAGCTTCTCCCGTATATATTCCATATAATGATTCTTTTTCGTGTAAATCTTCTACTTTATGTATAGAATCATATATTAAATTATTACTATCTAATTCTATAGTTCTTAGTTCTTCATCTGTAAGATTAGTATCAGTATAATCATATACTTTTACATCAAATTCATTATTAACTGTATCTCCAAATACTGTTACATATTTTCTTTCTTTATCTAAGTAACTTCTTAACATTTTAGTTCTAAGTATTACATCATATATATCTAAATTCTTTGTATGTGTTTTATCTTCAAAATCTGTTGTTACTTTAACATTAGAAATTAGAGTTGCTTCTTTTTCCATAATTGATTTACCAACAAATGAACCGAGTGTTGTTGAACCTATAAAGATTCCTACATATAAAGTGGTATAAAGAGCAATCTTTTTACCAATGCTTTTTAATTTTTCCTTGTTAGAAGTAACATCTCCTTTTACACCTGCTATTTCAATTTTCTTCTTAGTTATTTCTTCATGGAAATCTCCTAACATAATATTATCTTTATTTTTATAAACATATATTTCTTTAAGTGCTTTACTAGTTGAATTTACTGGCACTGAAGTTATATATGGTTTTAATTCTGGATCTTTATCTACTATAGGCTTTCCCATCTTTTCTAAAGTTATATTATTATGATCAAAAGTTGCTCTAGATTCAACTATTTCTCTAATCTCATCACTTTTATTAAGTAAATCTCTATTACCTTTAAAATTTAAATATAATACTAAATTATATATACTTTCTTTATAATCTTCATATATTTCTTTAGTATCTTTATCTTCAGGAAGTATTAGTCTATCTTTTGGTAACCCTAATATTTTTTCTTCTAGTTTGTTATAGTCTCTATTATCAGCTAAATACTTATTTATTGCTTCTGTTAATTCAACCATTTCAGAAAATGCATATTTAGATTTGTAATATTCAATTAATAATTTTGTAAGTTTAATTTTATCCGATGGTTTCATTAGTTCCATCATTTTTAAAACAGCAGTTTGTTCAATTCTTTGTTCACGAGTAAGTGTACCTAATAATTCTTTATTATATTTTTCTAATAAATTATCTAACATATTTATACCCTCTTACCCAGTTCTATATTTTCAAGTTCTTCTTCTACTGTTGTATTATTAACTGAATATTTTGCTTCTATTGCTTCTGCTTCTTCTACTAATTTTAGTAATTCTTGTGTTAAATCTTCTACACTTTTCTTTTCTTCTTTTATATCTACAATAATGTTTTCTAATTTTTTCATAAGTGGTTCATCCATATAGCAAAAAATTAAAACAATAGCCAATACTATACCAAATATAAATAAAAACGCAATTAAAGCCTCATCTAACGGATGATTTTCTACCTTATTAAATTTTACACTAGCAACATCTCTATGAGTTTCTCCTGTATATTTTCCATATAAATCTACTCTATAAGCTTCTTCTTCTGAAATTGTCTCATCAAAAATAAGATTATTTTCATCTAGTTTTAGTTCTTTTAAGTATTCATCAGTATAATTAGTATTTGTATAATCATATACTTTAATATTTACTTTATCATCTATAGTATCTCCAAATACTGTTACATATTTTCTTGTTGTATTATAGTATTCTTTAAGTATTGTTTTATATAATAATAAATCGTCTACATCCTTTGTTGTTTCATTATCATCAATATTAATTGTAACTGTCTTGGTATATGGATTATTATTTTCTACAGCATAAACAATTGCAGGTATAAATGACATTGTACCTATTGTAAGAGTCGTAACAAGTGCAGTTCTTGCGATAAACTTTCTTATTCTAGATTTAGACGCTACAATTTTTCCTTGAGTGTTTACTATCTCATTAAGCTTTGTATTTAAATCTTTAGGATATGTACTTACTAATATTTCATTTTTATATTTATATAAATATAACTGTTTTAATAATTCACGATTGTGATAATTACTCTTTTGATGTGATTCTTGTATTGCTTTATGTAAATCAGCAGGCATATCATTATTAATAGGTATATTACTTAAATCTTCTAATGCATATTTTTCTATAAAACCAATTTGTTCTTTATTAAAAGATGTATACCCTTTATAACTTAAATAAAGAGCAAACTCATAATAATTCTTACTAAATTCTCTATATATTATTTCTTTTTCTTTACTATTTGTTAAAACTAATCTACTTTCTGGAATATTCCAAATTTCTCTTACTATAAATTCTGAATTAACATATTCTGGTAGATCCTTATCATCACTCATAAAACTAACTATTAATTTATTTATTTTATCCATTTTTTGATAAGCAATTTCTGCTTGATAATACTTGATAAGTGTTTTAGCAAATTTAACTCTTTTAGAAGGTGACATTTCTTCAGCTAATTTAAATAGTGAATTGGCACTTACTTTATCATCAAAACTAAAACTATTTTCAACTAATTCTTCATATTCATTTAATAATTCTCTATATATATTGTTTAAATCATGATTCTTAATTTCTCTATTGAATTCTTTAAACTCTTTATATGAATCTTTTATACCATTCATGTATTTTATACCATTCATGTCATCACCTCTAGTCACTACTATTATAATTATACCATATAATATAAAGAAAAGATATCTTACGATATCTTTATTTTTTACAAATATTCTTTAATTTACAATTACTACAACTAGGTTTAATTGCTTTACAGTGATACCTACCAAAAAGTACTAATTGGTGATGTAATCTAGAGAAATCTTCTCCTTTAAAATATTTATATAATTTATTCTCTACTATATCTGGTGTATCATTTAAACTAGCTATACCAAGTCTTTTAGATACTCTTGATACATGTGTATCAACCGCAATTACATTTGTATTAAATAGATTAGCTAGTACAACATTAGTAGTCTTTCTACCTACTCCATTTAAACTTTCTAAATACTTTCTATCATTAGGTACAACACCATTTTTATCTTTAATTAAAGATGTAGCAATATCTTTAATATAGATAGCTTTTTTATTATACGAACCAATACTTCTTATAATATCTTTTAAATCATTAATATCTGCTTTACTAAGTTTATCAAGTGTATCATATTTACTAAACAAAATCTTTGTTACTTCATTTACTCTTTTATCTGTAGTTTGAGCACTTAACATTACCGCAATTAATAATTCATAATCTTTATTATAATTTAATTCACATCTAGGTTCACTAAATAATTCATCTAAATAATTAATTATTATCTTCTTCATCTAACCAGTTATAATCAAATATTTCTTTCTTTTCAGTACTTTTAAATTGCTTTCTATTCTTTTCTACATCTTCTTTAGTTTTAATACCTTTTTTACCCCATTCATATATTATTTTATCTATATATCTTAAATTACTAACTCCATTATATGTAGCTTCCTTTAGAGCAAGTATAATTAATTCTTCTGTATATCCACTATCTAACCATCCAGTTATTATTTCATATTCCATAGGAGAAAGTGTTCTACCAAATTCAGTTTCAAATACATCATATATATTACTTTCTTTTTTTTCTTCTTTAGGATCTAGAGAAAAAGCAATCTTCTCATACAATGTTTCTAAATCTATTACTTCTGTTCTTATATTATTAATTTTCTTTAAATCAATTTTTATGATACCTTTTTCTACTAACGAATTAATTAGTTCAAGTACATCATTTAAACTTAGTTTTAAATCATTACTTATTTGTTTTGGATTATATATATCACTACTTTGATTAATTAAATAAATAAGCACAATAAACTCACTATCAGTTATATTTAAATTCTTATAGTTAAACAATAATTCTTTTCTTATTTGATAGTTATTATTTTTAAGTACTTCAACTAATTGATTCATAATATCACCAACTTCATTATAACATAAAAATAAAACGAATTAAATAATTAATTCGTTCTTTTAAGTTCAAGTATTTTTGTTTTTTTAAGTTCTGCATCTATATCACTAGTAGGTTCTTCTTTTTCTTTTCTTTTTAATTTCTTTATTTCTTCATTTAACTTTTTAAATTCTTCTACTAATTCTTTTCTTTTTCTACGATTATATTTTAAGTCACGTATTTCATCTACCATTAATTCTTTTATCAAACGTTCTAGAGATAAAGGAAATACAGTTTCTAATGGACCTATAACCGCTATTTCAATACCAATTGCGAGCATTGTATAACAGATAAATAAAGTATAATATCCAACATTATGGCGAATCTTTACATCTACATTTGCAATATCTCTATGAGCTTCTCCTGTATATTCAGTAAGCAGCGATTCCTCGACATCACTTGTTTTTACTCTCCAATCATAAACACAATAATCTTCATCTAGTTCGATTGTTTTCAATTCTTTATCTTTTATATCTACATTAGTATAATCATATACTTCCACATTTACAAAATTGTGATCTAAATCATCACCTACTACTGTTACATAGCGATATTTTCCATGCTTCTTACTTATAAGGTTTGTAAGCACATTATAATCTTTAGTTCCTTTTTTAGTATCACCATCTATTTTAGAAACTGGGTATGTAGAATTACTATTTGTTTTGCTTGCTACTTTAGATCCTAAAAGTACAGCTATACCTATTGGTATTGAAAGTATTACTGCACCTAGTGCTACTTTAAGACGACTAATATTTGAATCTTTTTTATTTTCAGATATTTCTTCTTTTAAGTCTTTTACTTCTTTCATTTTTAAATCAGATAGTTTAAGATTATCTGCGATACATATACTATTTTCGTATTTATATAATTCATCTAATAGATTGTAATCCACATATTTATACTCATTTTTAGTATTATTAACTCTTAGTAAAGCACTATATAAATCTTTTGATACATTACCACTATCTAATATACTATTAACTTTTTCTTCTACTTTTTTATTTAATATTGTAACAACACTTTCTTTATTAAATAAATCAGTTCTACCTTCATGATTACAATGTAACATAAACCTATATAAACTTTCTTCATATTCATAATCTAATTGGTGAAATAGATCATTTGGATTAGTTGTAGAACCATTTGAATATACATCAGTTATTTTATCTTCTATTTCATCTAGATCATCATATTGACCAGAAAGAAAACCTTGTATCATGTCTATTGCTTCTTCTTTTTTACAATATTCATCCATTATATCTATTTCAGAATCTAAATACTCTTGTAGCTCTTTAATATCTGTATTCTCTATTAGTTCTAAAAACTTTTTAAATTGTTCTCTTTCTTCTAAAGAAAGTTCTCCTTCAACATATGTCTTATAATAATAGTTTAATATTTCACTTTTACTATATTTCATATTATCTCCTTAAACTTCCAATAAATTCTTCTTCAGAAGTACTACAATACTTTTCATTAATTTTTTCTAAGTTATTTGCACGTAATCTAACAAATTCTACTTCTGCTAAAAGATTTATTCTTTTTATAAGATAATCTAACTCTTTTATTGATTGTTCTCTTAATGCCCCAGTTTCTTTATATTCTTTTATTAATCGTTTAAGAGTACTAATCATTGGAAGACTCATTTTATCTCTTGCAACACTAACAATAACAGTTAATAAGCCATATAGTAAAATACCAAATAAAGGTCCTAAAAAATATAAATATCCTTTGTATATTTCTTCATCAAATTCGGTTTGAAGTATTGATATGTCTCTATGAGCTTCACCCGTATATATTCCAAATACTTTATATCTACTACTTAAAACATGATTATCTTTTTTAGAAAGTAGTTTTTTACTCTTTAAAGTATTACAAAAAACTATTCTATCTGGATCTAACTCAAGTGTATTAATATCTCCTTTTATTTCAACACCTGTATAATCATATACTTTTACGACTACTTTTTTATCTATTGTTTCACCAAATTCAGTTATATATTGTAATGTTCTTTCTTTATAATCACTAGGTATAGCATCTCCAAATAATACATATTTTGTGTCATCAATTCTTATATCTTCACCATTATTTATATCGCATGTAGTTATAGGTGCTGCATGATTTCCTAATACATGACCTAAAAAAAGGCCAGTTGCAAATGGAGCTGCAGTAACAGGAGCACTTAACATACTATATAGTGCTATTTTAGCGCCTAGTTTTTTTAATTTTTTCTTAACTTCTGGAATTTTTTTGATTTTATCTTCTTTTTTTGCTTTTGCTTCTATTAAATCATCAGAAAAATCATATAATAACTCTTTATACTTAAAACTAAATAATTGTACCATTAAGTTATAATTAATATAATTTCCAGTACGTACAGCTTCTTTTATTTGTTTTTGTAATTCTTCAGGTACATTCTCATTATAAGGATTAAAAAATTCTATTTCTCTTTCTAATTCTTGTTTTAATATATATAGTACATCATCATTTTTAAATATTTCAAATCTATTAATAAAATTAGCATATAAAGCAAGTCTATATATACTATCACAATATGTAAGCATAATATTATCTTCGTCATTTATTTTATACTTAGGTAAATCATTTATATATGGTACAATCTCGTCATACATAATTTGTCCTCTATATAGTTCATCTACCTTACGTACTATTTCTTGCATTTTTTCAATTTCTTGTTGTGAGATTGTTTCATTTTGTAATATTTGCAATTTATCTACACATGTATTAGTCATTTAGATACACCTCATTGATGTTGTATAATACTACAAAAGGCTTTAAAAGTCAATTAAAAAGCCTATTTCTAGGCTTCTATATTACTAATATCTACATAGTATTTATTCATATTATTTGGATTAACATATACTTTAAAATACTCTATATGTCTTTCATTAATTACATTATATGGATCATTCCATATATTCTCACTTTTAAATATATATGTTTTCCCATTATATTCATATTCACAAACAATTTTATATGGGTGAACTCCATTAACAGAATACATAGTATTTTCTATTATTTCTTTAAATCTAGCATTTACAGAAACACCACTATTTAATAGTTTTTGTTTATGATTATTTCTAAGTATTTTAATTGTGAGTGGTATTAAACCTATGATAAAGAAAATAATACCCATTCCAATAAATATCCAATTTAAAATACTCATTTCATCTACATTAATACTACTAGGATTATTTTTATCATAATATATTTTAATTACTTTTCCTTCATAATATGATGAAGTATAAAAGTTTATTTTCTTTGTATAAGTATTACCACTAACATTATATGTTACTGTTACATTATCATTAGAATCAATATCAGTTATAGTTGCATCAGTATATATTTTATCCTTTTTATCTATTCCTTTATTAAAAAGAAATATACCAACGCTTATAAATATTAATCCCATAAACATAAAGAATATGAATATAAAACGTTCTATCTTTTTCATAAATCACCACTACATTCTAGCGCCAGTTTGTTTATGTTCTTCTAATTCTTTTTCAACTGTTGTATTACCAATTACTTCTTTTTTCTTTTTTTCTAAATCAATTTGCTCTTTTAGTTTTTTAATTTTATTTAAAACTTCCTCATATTCTTCTAATATTGGTTTTCTTTTTTCTTTTAGTTTTTTAATATCTTTATATAGACCTTTTACATCAGTTGTTTCCATTAGTATACCTATTGATCCTGCGGCAGGTATAGCTGTAATCAGTGTTGAAATGTATAATGAAAACATATATAATAAAACATTTGTAACAGCATCGTTATCTTTTGTTACAGAAAAATTAACTGTTGATATATCTCTATGAGCTTCTCCCGTATATATTCCATATACCCTCTTTAATCCATTTTTTGAATCATCTTTAAATTTTTCAGTTTGTAATGCTTCACTATATATAATCTTACTATCATCTAGTTCAATATTTTTTAAATCATTATTGGATAAATTAGTACCAGTATAATCATATACTTTTACTTCAACCATTCCATCATTTGTATCCCCAAATACTGTTACAAATTTTCTTTCAGTATTCATAAATTCATTTATTATATTTTGGCTTAAATATGATTCTACAACACCTGAATCAATGCTTTTTACTCCATTTGAGGTTTCACTTGTTATACTTTGATCCCTATTAATTGCTATACTTTTAACAGGACGTCTTAAGCCTATAAAAGAACCAACAAAAATTGCGGTTGGTATTCCAACACCAAAGCCAACTGCATTATAAAGTTTAAAACGTTTCTTTTTTAAGTCTTTATTTACTGCTGATAATTTACCTTCTAACTCTGTTTTTTCATTTTTAGTGGTTTCTAATTTTTCATCATAATTAACTAATTTTGTATTATTTTTAATGGCATATAAATACTTTAATACACTACTTGTTATATTAGGAGTATAGTTTTTATCATATCTTAAATGATAAGCAATATTGTATATTTCATTAGGCATATTTTCTTTAAGTTCTAATTCTTTTAAATCATTAATTGCCTCATTAACTACAATACTTCTAACTTCATTTTTCTTGAATAATTTTTTTCTATCCTGAATGTTTTCATATAACATAAATTTATATAATTTTGAACAATATTTATTATATATTTTAGTTATACTCTCATCTTCTACATGTAGTAAGTGATACTCCGGTAATTTAGCTATTTCTTCTTCAATAACTTCTGGTCTCATCTGCATAATAAATTCTTCATTATTACCAAAGAA
>JAEEGL012372071.1_pt1 | contig 34704 bp, 28 predicted proteins | sample 9134231 | NCBI WGS metagenome assembly JAEEGL01 (sample SAMN16246548, study PRJNA631951) | gut metagenome | biome: gut microbiome; feature: rumen; material: fiber-attached | host: Bos | place: Iran: Karaj | collected 2018-10
CCACGCTGCAAAGTCTGCCGGCGTGCCGAGCTTTGTCTTGAACATCGCGTCCAGATCGTCCTTCTCCTGCTTTGTCAGCTCGTCCAGGTTCCGGATTTTGGCAAACACCGGATCACCCTTCGCAATATACTCCATCGCCTTTTCGGGATAGCTCTTTTCCCTGACGACCTCTCCGCCGCCTTCCGTGTCGATCACGAAGTCGTTCGAGTCGATTACATAATACCGCACGTCGTCCGGAATGTACTGCATGAGTCCGCGCAGTTCCTTTCTCACCTTTTCGCACTTCTCCAGTGAGAAATTGTTGAACAGCAGATCAGCGTTGCGCATTTCGTTGATCAGCTTCTCTTTTTTGACGATCTCCGGGATCGTCTTGAGTTTCGTCAGCTGTTCCAGCATGGCGTCAATCTTATTGCCGACATTGCCGAACCCGTGCTTGATTTTCCGGATATCCTTGCCCTGGACGTTGCGCCTCGGGACTTCATCCTCGATTACATAGACCATCAAATCGAAGGTTTTGACCTTGACCGGATCGATTTCTGGCGGAAGCAGGGGAAGAACACGGTCTTTGATCTCCTGCACCTTCTGGTCCGAAAAACCGTCCCACATTTCCGCCGTACGGTACTTGCTGACAAAGGACATATTGTACTGCACGTCGATATCGTCGTTGTTGAGACTGCGCACCGTATCGATGAAATAGGATTTCAGCTCGTCCCGGTACTGCGTTTCGAACTTGGTGAGCGATGTATCGCTTTCGGTCAGCGTTCTCAGAATGCCGAGTTTCCGTTCGTTTATCAGAATGCTCTGCGGCGTGATCTTCATCGCCTTTCCGTTGCCGGTTTCGTCCGTCGAGGTCCAGGTGTTGCGCGTGCGGAAATAGCCGAAATTGTCATAATAGTCAAAAATCAGAAAGCCCTGCTTGTCCATCGTCGGGCCGAAAACACCCGGACTCAGGCGCGTTCCGCGTCCAATCATCTGCAGAAATTTGATCTTGGAATTGACGCTTTTGAAGAAAACCAGGTTCAGTACATCCGGCACATCGATGCCGGTATCCATCATATCGACGGAGACCGCGACCTGCGGCATCTGATCCCGTTCGCCGAAACTGTCGATCAGCGCAAGATTCTCGGAGATGTGGCTGTCGATCAGCTTGCAGAAATCGAGCCCAAGATGCGGATACAGGTTCAGAAACTGCTCGACGATCTTTTCGGCTTCGAAATGGCTCTTCGCGAAGATGACCGTCTTGCCCAGCTTGTCGCCACCATTGATCTTCAGACCGTTTTTTATCAGATCGTTCAGCATTGCCCGGATCGTGCCGAGGTTGATATAGCGCTGATTTCTCATCCGCTTCGTGTCGAGGACCGTACCCGTGAAATCCCGATCCTCGTCGGTATCGTCGCCCGTCGCGAACGCATCCTCGAACAGTTCCTTCTGCTCGTCAGTCAGGTCGTCGTAGCAAACGCCTCTACGCAGGGCGTCAGTTGTTTTATCCAGCACCGAAAAGCCCACGAGATACCCGTCCTTGATTGCCTGTTCCAACTCGTAGGCATAGTCTGGGCAGCCGTTTTCAAGTTCGAACATCTGATAGGTGCTCTTGTTGTCCTCGGCGCGCGGCGTGGCGGTCAGACCAATCATAAGCGCGTCAAAATAATGGAATAGAGCACTGTATTTTTTGAAAATCGAACGGTGTGCCTCGTCGATGATGATCAGATCAAACCTCCCGATGCCGAACTCGCGCGTGTCGTCGTTGATCAGATTGATCATCGTCTGATAGGTTGAGAAGATCAGCCGTGCATTCGGATCGCGCTGGAAGCTGCTTCCCGCGTAGATGGATGTCGTCACGGACGGCAGGAGCTTGTTGAAATTCTTATGCGCCTGGCGGACCAGACTCGTGCGATCGGCGAGGAACAGCACGTTTTTCACCCAGTTCGCCTTCATCAGCACGTCCACGAGTGAAATTGAAACGCGCGTTTTGCCGGTTCCGGTCGCCATGACCAGAAGGCTGTGGCGTCGTTTCTGCATAAACGCGTTACACGTCGCAGTAATCGCCTCTTTCTGATAATAGCGGTTCGTGATATTGTCGTCAATCACCGGCGTCGAAATATCCTGTCGCATCGAGGCGCGCAGCTTCATCAGCTCCAGTTCCTCGATGGAATGGAACTGGAACACACGGCGCGGCTTATAGCCGAGCTGATCGATGATATAGATGTAATAACCGTTCGTATAGTAGACGATGGGCTTATAGCCGAGCTTGACCGAAAGCTTATTCGCCTTTTCGATACCCTTAGTACGCCCCGCGATCAGATTCTCCTTTGTCGAGGTGTATTCGATGATTGCGAGCGGACGATTGTCTCTGCCGTAAAGAATGTAATCCACGCTGTCTCCGTCATCGAGCAGCATATGGATGCCCGCGCTGCAAGGCATCGCCTGATCGGGTTGACTGACGACCGGCCAACCGGCTTCTCGCAGACAGGCGGACATATAAAGCTTTTTATTCTCTTCCTCGTCGCGCTTGTATCGGACGTCGAAGCTGACCTTGCGCATGCGCAGACCGAACTTTGCGACAAGCTCCGGTTCGACCTCGACCTTGATCGGCTCCGCGGGCTTCTGTTCGACCGGCTTTTGCAGGGTCTGCGCGGGCGCCGTCCTGGGCTTTACGAATTTCGGATAATCATTGACCAGCCCGAGCAGAATGCAGAACTCACCCGCTAGAAACTGTAGCTCCTCCAGGATGCGAAGCGACTCGTCCTGTTTGATCTCGCCCTCATGCACGGCGATATTACCCATTTTGCGGATATAATGGATCGAGTTGATGAATGTTGGATCATTGATATATCCGGTAAAGCGCGGATCCGTCACCATCTCGAACACAGTCAGCCCCATGGTCTCATCCACGACCGAAGCATAGATCAGCTTCACAATAAATTCGACCGCCTTGCGTGCGGAAGTTGCGCTGATGTTGGGTTTGGTGAGCGCAAACTCCTCCGCCTCAGTGCAGTAATCGTATAGCTTTTTCAAATCCGAAAACGGTTTTAAAAAATCAAAGTTCATTTGGTTTCCTCCCGTGCTTTTGTATCCGCACCACATCAACTTTATATGATAAATCTCTGATCAAATTCATTAGCAACAAGTTCGTAGAACAATCTGTAATTCTCTGTTGAATTACAGATTACACCAAAGTCATCTAAATGTACCTCATATGTCTTTTCTAAAAGAAAATCACGACATTGTCTCCCGTCAGCAAAGAAAGATGTTCTTTCACAAGGTATATTTCTGTCTGCAACACAAACTTGCTTTGCTTCCTTCTTTGGATCATAGAAATAAGTATGACCAAAAAGGTCTTTGTTTTGTGATTTATAATCAATCAGCCACCACAAATCCGATTCTGAAAAATCCAGACCTAGGCCCAGTATATATACATCTCCAAGAACAAAAGCATCAATCCAGCTACCTATCTTTTGAGATTGTTTATTTCTGTAGTTTCTCCTGTACTCCTGTTCCTTGCCAACTTGTTTCCGTTCTGTTTTTCCCTGTTCGTTGCTTTTACTTGTCACGGTTCCGTCAATACGTTCTACACAGCGCTTGAGCAGTTTTCCATAAAACGCGCTTCCAATAATCATACTGTCCGGTTTTCGTGCTTCTCCATGAATATGCCAAATTGGTGTATCCTTTACGCAATTGTATGTATTGATAAGAAACTTTGTTTGTGCGTTATCAATCTCATGGAACCTCATGTACTTAGCTATTTGTTTTGCTGATAAATTCTCTGTTTCCAGCAAAGCCATTTCTATTTCATAACTGTAATTGGTAGTTAACACATAATCAAAGTGTTTTACAATCCGACGTATCTGCCTCCTCATCTCAGGATTGGTCATAGTAAAATCCTGCCAGGTGATTTTTTGTTCTTTATGTCCATTATCCGATGGATTAGCTTTCTTTACGATCTCGCGCATCTTTGAAGCGAGTTTGTTGTTTGTCAGCATCGCAGCTTTTAAGGGCATAGGCATGATATATTTCTCTGCATTAAGCGGAAATTCCTCGGCTTCCTTGATTGAATCAAGTAATTGATCCCATGACTTTCCATTATATGCTCGATTTAGCCCATTTCCCAGCAATAGTACGCGAGGCCGTTTCCCTTCAAAAATATTAAATTCTCGTTCAATAGTTTTCATAATATAAAACCCAAGTATTGTATGGTCTATTGAGTATCAATATGCTTCGACTATTTGTCTTATTATATAACTTTTGATTTGTCGACCTGTTTTACGAACGCATAAAACTCTCTTTGCTTCTCAAGCGGAGGTAAAATGATGGTCGATTTTAAAATTCCGTCTTGCCCGATAGTAGTCATAGTCGCAGTCTTCGATTGAGATATTATTTGTTTTCTGAAATAATCGGTAGTTGACAACACCTGCATGAATTCAGGTACACACTTTTCCAAATCGAGCGGAAGCCGTATCACATGGCATTCGAACAGTGTATTTTCAGGAGTATTCTCCGGAACAATAGATGCTTTCCCAATTCCCTCGGCTACTAGTGACGACCTACAAAAGAGCATATCGCCATATTTAACCTGGTGCTTTTGAATATCTGTGGGTGCTGCATTGGTACGTGGAAGGTCTTCAACTTGCGAATACATTCTGTTTACTACATAGGCAACGCCAAGAACAGCAACATTTCCGTTATCCATATACTCTTCTCTTTTTGCGAAGTACCCATTTGATGCTTTCCCACGAACCACAGTATTTATACTGACTTTTTCCCACCCGAATTCGTTCTTCTCCGGATCCCCAAACATCTCGACAAATCGGGCTTTGATCAGATCATCCAGCATCAGTAATTCTTGATTTCTCGAATCAATAATACCTTTTGATTTTGAAAGAACTTCAACAATACTTTTTTGCATCTCAACATCTGGAAGCTCAATCATGGCGTCAGTAAGATTGCCAAGTTTAATATATTTAATTACTCCTCCAATAGAGAGTTTTCGCAGCTCTTCTACATATCCTTCCATGAAATAGAACAGATATGGCATATAAAGCCGTCCACTTCCGTTATCCTCAATAATGTATGTTCTCTGATAGGCATCGAACTTCCCATTATAGTATTTTACATTAAGGTCTCCATTCCCGGCCACCAAAACGCATTCGCAGTCATAGGAGTACGAAGATATCTTGAGTGGTTCACGTGAACAGGTAAAAAACGGATACTCCCCATCAGGGGATGATGCATTTGCATCTAGTTTACCTGTTTTAATTTTTGTTAATTCTCCAAGCTTTACCTTCATCCCTACAAACCTCAATCTGTAGTGACTATGCTATATACCTCCTATGTGACGTTTTTACATTGTTCTGATTAACAATGGCATACTGCATCGTTGTATCTATTTGTGAGTGTCCAAGAATTTTTTGAACTTGTTCTATGGGCATTCCTTTATCAATTGCCCTCGTTGCCATCGTTCGGCGGAACTTATGCGGATGGATTTTCTCTATAAAGAGCCGCCTGCCCAATTCTCTCAAGCGTATTTCTACGCCACTGATCTTCAGCCGGTCAAATGGAGCATCCAGTGTTACAAACAGCGCCGGATTGGCATCTCTGCGGCTTTCAAGGTATTCGGCCAAATGAACCTTTGCTTTTGCATCAAAGTAAACACGCCGTTCCTTTTCACCCTTTCCGAAAACTATACACTCGCGCTGTTCCAAGTCAATATCTGAAATGTTAAGTTGGACAAGCTCTCCTACTCGGATACCTGTAGAATACAAAAGATCAATGATAGCAAGGTCCCTAAGTTCTGCACAGGCATCACGCATTCGCTCCATATTTTCGTCAGAAATGACTTCTTTTACGACAGTTTTGGTTTTGATCTTATGGATCCTCCGCATTGGGCTTTTCAGTATATAGTCCTCTTCTTCAAGCCAGGAAAAAAAACTTGAGATGTTTCTACGGATATTGTCGACGGTCACTTTACTGCAATGACCTTTCTGCTGATACTCCACTAAGTACGTCCGTATCTCATCGGTCGTCATTTTCCGAATTGGTGTTTTGATCCGCTCTATCAAATGCTCCGCTGTAGTCCTGTAATACTGTATTGTCCGTTCAGAACAGCCTTCGATTCGCTTAGCATCCAGGAAGAGCTTCAGATACTCTTCGTTTGACGTTTCCAAATGTTTGACCGTATCGGGAACAAGATTCTTCAGTAACACTTCCTGTAGCTTTTTCATCTGTGCAATGCTCAGATATTCTGCCATTTCGTTTATGATACAAACCAATTTTTCTTCCATGTTGATACACTCCTTTTTGCAGAAGTATATCAGTCATTACCATCTGCGGCGATCGCTTTCTTCTATCATGCGCCAAAGAAGCTCATCTCTAAGCTGCTGCATTGAGAGGGAGTAGACATATTTCTCCATTTCTTTGTATTCTTCCTGCTGGCGTTGTTCTTCTTCGGCCTCCCATTCTTCTGCTTCCTTAATTGCCTTATCAGCTTCTTTTGGAAAAAAAGAGAAATATAGTGCAACTTTATGCTTACATACTCGCCTATTTCCTTCAGCGTGTAGGCAGTCACATCTTGATTTTTTAGGATGCTCAAGATTTATAGTTACTTCGTATGGTTTTTCTCTACTACCTGCAACTAACCCAGTATAAAGTGAGTCGCTAAGTTTTTTATTACTTATAACTTTGCCATCCTTGTAATAATCATACCCGCGCCAGAAAGAATTGCCACTTGCTATATCTAAAAGGCCCATATCCGTTCCTTCTTCAACCAAAGAACTGTTGCATCAAGCTGTCAAACAACAATTGTGCTTCGTCCAAAGCCTTTTGAACGACAACTTTTGATTTGTCGACCTGTTTGACAAAGTCTGCAAACAGATTTTGCATAACCATCGGCGGCAACTGAACTTCTAATTGTTTTAACAAGTTCAAAGGCAACTGCTTCAATGTGGATTGCTTAGTATTTTTAAGCAAAAAATGTTGAGAGTCTTCTTTTTCAATAAAATATTTCAGATATGTTCTATTTATTGTCTCAAGATTTGGCCTTATCACTGCAAGATTTCGTGTGACATTCATGCCCTTACACTCACTTGTAGCAAGCATCACCTGACCCGGTTGACCAATAACTTGAACAAGTATCTCATCTCCAACCAGTCTCGTCCTTGAATATTTAGATTCAATTTCCTTACCCACTCTATACACATTCGATAAATCTAACGTTCCATTTTTGAAATCAGATGGCCTTACCATTGGAATTCCATCATCTACATTATCGCCTGGCACGACGATTCCATATGATAATCCAGCCCCAGGAATAATTGTTTCTATAAGTGGTATTGATGGATAATCGTCATTTCCAAACATCTCGACAAATCGGGCTTTAATCAAATCATCTAGAGCGATAAGCTGCTTCTGTCGTGCTTCAATTATAACTGCTGTTTTCGAGAGTATGTCTGCAACTTCTCGCTGCTGTTCCAATGATGGAAACGGAATCAAGGTATTATCAAAATCCTTTTTCACAATGTGCTTCATAGTAGCACCGTGTGCTTTGGATTCCATTTCTTTCAGTTTGTGTTGTACAGCATAAACGAAATATTGCTTATCAATGTCAGCTTTATCAAACACCACTTTGAAAATATGCTGGTTAAGTAAGGCTTTACCCCTACTCCAGATATAAACACCGAGACTAGCGGACCACGATATCAGTACATCTCCATCATTAATTTCAATACGGGTCGGGTATTCACCATTATAAAATCCAAGATCATACGCATTTCCTGTCAAATCCTGAATTCTGATAATTGGTAGCCCTTCTGTGCTTCGATCGTCTGGCTTGAATGGGTATCCGTTAATATATGTCGCTAAATCGCCTAATCTCTTGAACTTAGCCATTCTGAACGGTCTCCTTCAATTTTGCATACTGCTTTTTCCAAGCTCTTGATGGCTTCCTGCAAATATGATCCTCAGAAGTGAAAGCACATTGTCCTGGTAAATAGCAGTTCGCACAAATGTTAGGATTATTAGCCCGACAACCAAATGTTTGATATTCTGTATCATATTCATTTAAAGGTGCATCAAATGCTACTTTGTATTCCATCACATCACCCCTGCAAACCTCAATTTATAGACCTAATAGCTTTCGCAGCTCAGCAGTCTCCTGTTCCACCTGACGGTTCAATTCTTCGAGTTCCACAAGGATCTCCTCCGTCGGTGGATACTCTACTGCAACATAGTCTGTCTTTTTGTACTTGTTGATTGAAAGATCGTAATCATTGTCCGCAATCTCCTGCTTTGGCACAAAGAAACTCTGCTCAGTGCGTTCGCGTCTTTCTTCGCCTGCAAGGTTGTGGAATCGCGCGATGATATCAGGAATATCGTTCTGATCAATCGCGCTGCGCTTGTCATCCAAACTGAAGCCGTCTGCTTTCATGTCGTAGAACCAGACATTATCCGTACCGCCTTGTCCGGTTTTGGTAAATATCAGAATCGCAGTGGAAACGCCGGCATAGGGTTTGAATACGCCGGAAGGCATGGAGATGACCGCCTCGAGCCGGTTGAATTCCACAATCTCCTGCCGAATCGCCTTGTGCGCCTTGGACGAGCCGAAAAGAACGCCGTCGGGCACGATGGATGCACAGCGTCCGCCGATCTTCAGCGCCTTCAAAAACAGCGCGATGAACAAAAGTTCGGTCTTCTTGGTGGCAGCGAGATTGGTCAGGTCCTTGGCTATGGTCTCCTTGTCAAGGCTACCGGTGAACGGAGGATTCGCCATAATCAGAGAATACTCGTTACGATGGGTGTTATCTTCGGAAAGGGAATCCATCCAGGTTATATTCGGCGCTTCAACACCGTGGAGCATCATGTTCATGGCGCCGATGCGGAGCATGGTCTGGTCGGTATCGAATCCGGTGAACATAGTAGTCAGATAATGCTTTTTGTTTTCGGATCGCATCAGTTCGGTTGCGTAGTGATCCGTAACGTACTGTGCTGCGGCGCAGATAAAGCCCGCGGAACCCATGGCCGGATCGCAGATCGTATCGTTCAGCGTCGGCTGCATCAGCTCGACCATCATCTTGATGATATGACGTGGTGTACGGAACTGTCCGTTCGTTCCAGACTGTGCAATTTGGGAAAGCAGATACTCATACACGTCGCCCATGATGTCCTTGTTGTTCAGATCAAGGCTGTCAAGGGCATCGACCACGCGCAAAAGCACGCGAGGAGTCGGAACAAGGAACAGCGCGTCTCTCATATACTTGGCAAACGCCGTATCCTTGCCGGAGTGCAGCTCGTTCTTGATAAACGGAAAGACCTTTTCGTTCATATTGCGGAACATGGCGTCAGCGTCATAATGCCGAAAGATATGCCAGCGGCAGGTCTGATGCTCCGCGTCAAACGTCGGATCGACAACTTCCATGTCGAACGCAGCGGCGTTCGCCTCTTTGCGAAGTTCGTTGTCATCCAGAATCTTGATGAACATCAGATACGTAATCTGTTCGATAACCGTCAGCGGATTGGTCATGCCGGAAGACCAGAAGATGTCCCAAATGCCGTCAATTTTGTTTTTCAGTTCGCCGGTAATCATATAGTTTTCTTCTCCGTTCTGTTTATTCCTTTAGTATTTATAAGATTCCTCGTCCATACCATAATTGAACAATTGTTACCAAATCTGCTCAAAATCTATTATACCAGAAATCGTTCTGCTTTTTAATTCCTTTCGTCAGCAGATTCGTTTGCTAAATCTCCTCATAATAAGTATCGTAATCCGTATAGGCAACTTTCATAATGCCGTCGTAATACATATTACTCTTGCGGATCAGGAATGCCAGCTTGTCCTTATCCAGCACGATCCCGTACTGCTCTTCCAGATAGGAACGAAGCTCGTAGATATCCATGCGGTTCCCGTGCCTTTTCAGAATATCCTGAAGCAGATCAACGAAGACCGGCCGGCGATTCCCCAGGATCGAAAGCCGTGTCCCTCCGATCCGCAAGCTACGGAACCGCGGATCCAGCCAAATTAAGGATGCATAGAACCAATCGTCAAAGCCGAGATTATCCAAAGGATGCGTAAAGCCGCTGTTGCGAAGAGAGGCGACCGTCACAAAGGTTCCCGGCTGCACCCGTCTTGCAACCGCATCGCAATAGCTTTGAATATCCGCTTTCGTATATCCGGCGGCTTCCAGTTCACGAATCGAAAGCAACAGCGTCGGCGAGCATTCCATCAATTCATGCTCCCGCTCCTGATCGTATCGAAGCCCGCTGAATGTGCCGTTATCGAGAATCGATTTCGGAAAAGCAGACAGATCAACAACATCGTCCTTCCTCAGCAACATCCGAAAGTAGTCGATTGCGCTACTGAAACGATTTGAAACAACATAGCCGTCATACACATGAAAACCAAGCGTCCTCAGCGTATAAGGACTGATATATTTGAGATCTGCCCCCACGACTGTATTTACATAATGATCGCAGATGTCAGTGATCAGATAGTAATCCTCCGTCAGATCCTGCTTCAGCCTTTCAAAATGCTCCGGCGGAAGCGCGGGCGAATCAATCGTATACATACCATTATGAAAATACTCTCCGATTGCCTTGAAATCGTTTGATAATGCCGAAGCTGCCTGAAATCCGTAGGCTTTTTCATATTGATCCGCAAGATCCTCTGGCGATATCGGCGCATACAGAAGCAGTATCTCCAAGACTTGTGCGCCTCGATCCGCCTTTCCGAAGTTGATGATCGGCATACGCGAAAAGTCGATTTCGCCTTCCTGATTACCGATGAGCTTTTTCAGAAGGTTATGCAGCTCGTACTCATCCCGAACATCATATTCCTGCATCAGATCCGGATAATCGCGGAGCAGCAGCAGGGTTGAAATCGAGACGTTATGAAAACGATCCAGGTGCAACGCTTCCAGAAAAGCGTCCCTGTCGATCTCGTCGATTTCATAATAACGGAGTTGTTTTCCGCGGCTCCACAGAACGGAGCGGTTATCTTCCGCAAATCTGCTTTCGTATGTCCTTGAATTCAGCGTCAGAGAGGGATCATCTCCAAGTCCTTGCTGCTCCAGAAAGGAATGGTAACCGGCTTCAAACTCCGCATAGCCTGTCTTTTCCTTGCAGTATCTGCGGATATAGTAATGCACCAGGTCCGGTCTGGTTTTCTTTACACGAACACCGTCCAGATGGAGATAGTTCCTATAAGCGGCTTTCTCGGCTCCTCGGCGCAGCACGGCCGGCAGCGTTTCATCCTCTGCCGCATCCGTCAGCGGCTTTCTGTTTTTGCTGCGGTCTGCCGCCAGTTCCTGATAGTAATATGCGTAGGGCTGCTCTCCAAAGGCGAGACAAAAGTCTTCCAGCGTGCATTCATATTGTTCATACAGTGGCAGATACCGGTCTTCGGCGAGCTTCGGACGGTTTTCTATTGTTTTTGCGATGATCTGCCGGACTCGCTCCCGCGTTATCCCGTTCGCGCTGCCGATCTCTTCCAGCGTTTTTCCTTCCAGCTTTTGTAACAGGAATTGCCTTTGCTTCTCGTTCTTCAAGCCCGCTGCATATTCCATAACCGACGGATAGGTTCGCAGTATCCTTTCTCCGTCCTGACGTATGTTTCCCTTCTTTTCGAGACGGGAAAGAATCTCCGTAATGCAGGATTCCGGAATCAGGTATTCGCTCAGATATGCCTTCATTTCCGCGACGTCGCACCCGTCAATATGCTCCTCCGCGTAGTTGCGCGCCAGCTCTTCCTGCGCGTCAAAGATTTGCGGATCGCTGTGAATGGATTGCAGTATTGCATTTTGATCGTTCCGATCAACGGTTTTCGGTAAATTGTTGATCACGGATACCCAATATAGAATTGTATGTCCCCAACGTTGTTTCAGGCTCGAAGAAAGCTCCTCTACCCCGTTATTTCTGGATGCTTTTGAAGAGGAAACCGTATTCGAATACAGCTGCGCATCGAACTGGTCTCGCTTTTCCAGAATTTCAATAATAGTTTTTTTCCCGAGATTTCTTAACTTTTCAAGGTCTCTTTCCGTCATGTCTGCTAATTGGCCAATAGAATCAATGCCATGTCTTCGCAACCCGTTATAAGCGCGTACAGAAAGGTCCATCTCCGAGATCGGGATTTCCATGAAAGCTTCGGATACAGCTATGCTCTCCTCTCTGCTTTTCAGTTTCGGTTTCATCGATTCGGAAATATCTTCCTTTTGTTCCGAAAATGTCTGTATGGCACAAAGGATTTCATCGGCGGCTAAAGACCCGATGGTTTTCATTTTCATCAAATCCTCTTTTTTCAAAGAAAGGATTTGCGAAACGTAGTGGCAGCCGTTTCTTTTGAGGCCGTAATAGGAACGGTTGGAGAGACCGAGCATCTCAATGGGGATTGCGTCAGGATCATCCGGTTGCACTTCGGGAACAATTTTTTGTCCCTGTCGGGATGTGCCTTCATCCCGGGGACTGATCTTAAAAGCTGTCTCTCGCGCAAGCAGAATGAGCTCGTCCACCGGCCACGAAAAGTGTTTTTTAATGTAAACTCTCGATATGTTCGTCAGATCCTGAATGGATTCAATGCCGAGCGCATTCAAATCCCTGACAGCTGAATCCGACAGATTCAAAGCTTCTTTGTTGGCTTGCAAACTGGTATTCATGTAACTTCTGCCTTATATCTTATTTTAATTTATTTTATTAAAATTGCTGCAACATCGCAATTAGTGTGCTTTTGTAATATCTGATGGTTTTTGGGACTCGGTTTTTTTCCCCTCTCCTTACCTTGCACCTATAGTTTAACGCAAAAGGTATCCAAAAATCTTCCCACCTTTACAGTTTTTTTTGTTTTTCGAGCTTTTTTATTTCGGGAAAAAAGTCTGTCAATGTACATTTCTCAAGGTGATTTGAAATATTATAAGCAGAAATGAATTTAAGTCAGTTCGTTGAGCTTTTGCTGAAGATGGTCCATGTCGCTTTGACTGAATGAATCGGGATCAACGCCGCACTCTATGCAGGCGAAACGGAACTCCGCCGTGTCGATCGTATCGTTCGGGCTGTCCGCCAGACGCCGCGCCACGCGGTTGATCAGTCCGTCATTCGTATCCGTATATCCGTGTTCTTCCAATGCCGCAAGCTGCCAAGCCTTGAACGCCATGTTCTTTTCTCCTTCGCGATCTTAGTTATATATGATATTTTAATGATACCATAAAAGCGGACGGACGGAAAGCATCCGTTTCCTTTTTCTGCGATTCACGCGCAGGATGAAAGCCCTGTTTTTTTCCGTCCGTTGGCAAAATGTCACCAAAAACACGGAGAATATCACCAAAACACGCGGAATGTCACCAACCATCCTGCCTTTCTCCTGTCATTGCTTTCTTTTCATCAAAAAGCAACAAAAAGAATCCTTCTCTTTTGCTCTATTTCCATATCGTTTTCCCGTGACGGGATGCTATAATCATATCAGAGACGAAACACTGCGGTTCCCGGCCGGAACCGCAATCACGGGAGAAGAATATGCATTTAGAAACGGAACGCCTGATCATACGGGACTATTGCCCGGATGACTTCAATGATTATTACGAATACATCATGGACCCGGAACTCCGGAACATGCTGGGGCTGGAAGGCGTTACGGACGAGCAGTCTGCCTTCCAGACCTTCGACTGGCTGATGAAAAGCCGGATTTTTCTTGCCCTGGAAGAGAAAAAAAGCAGAAAGGCGATCGGACATATCTGTCTTCATCCTCCCTACTCTCTCGCTGCAGCCGATCCTACGTTCGAGGGGAAAACCGGATACTCCCTTTCGTTCGCAATCGCTGCCGGAAAGCGCAGAAAAGGATACATGGAAGAAGCGCTGAGGCAGCTGATTCATGATCTGTTCCTGTTGTCAGAGGTCGATTATCTCGATTGCGAGTATACCGCGAATAATGCGCCGTCCTGCGCTCTGCAGAAGAAACTGGGATTCAGAATGTGGGGAGAAGAGCAGTTGGATGATGGTGTCGAGTTGATCATCAACGTAATGACAAAAGAAAAAAGCTGCCTGTAAACACAGGCAGAAATCATCCGGCGCGCTGCGATAAGCGCATGAGCGCGCTGTTTTAAAGCGATTGTATCTTTACAAGGTGGAGCATTCCTGCTCCTCTTTTTGTTTTTCGAAAAAGATTTTTTGCTGCGATCCATTGCAGTCAAGTGCGGTTTTTATGGCAATATGTCAAAATCCATCGGATTGAAATATAAAAATCCATCGGATTGGAAAACAAAAATTTATCGGATTGAAATATGAAAATCCGTCGGATTGGAAATAATACATAAAATTGAAGATGCTGTCAACCGCAAATCAACAAATAATTGAAGATGAATTTGCTTAGTATTCAACATACATAGCGCACCTCAATTATGCAAATCTAAAATGGCACTTTAGATTTTACTAAACTATATTCAAGCGCCGATTCTCCTCCCCGTGCAGAAAAAGGTGGGAAGATTTTTGGACACCTTTTGCGTTAAACTATAGGTGCAAGGTAAGGAGAGGGAAACAAAACCGAGCCCCCGAAACCCTCTCAAGCGAAAGAATTTAAGGAGAAAAAAACAATGAGCGTATCCCATTATGTATTTGAGCACCTGACTGTAAAGAAGAACGAAAAAGACGAAGACTCCTCCCCCGTGTCGGTTATGATCGGACAGCTTTCAGCGCTTGCAGCTGTAATGCTTGCCGACGATTACAACGCAATCCACAGGCTGAAGCTGATCGCAGACGGCACCGAATACACCTATTCCGGAGCAGAGATCACTCCTGCTTTCAGAGAGATTCTCAAAGCCATGTCTGAAGCGAAAGAGATCGACTTCCTGATCGATTACCGCTACGTCTGGCGCTTTGGCTGGCAGATGTACGATCTTCTGGGTCCTTTCGTTCTGACGGAGTTTTTCGAAAAAGCTGACGAAGACGAGGATCTTTCAAACGCCTTTTACTGTGCCTGGTACAGTGAAGAGAGCGACGAAGGTCCCGGCGTGCTGGTGGCGTTCGGTGAAAAGGACGGAAAGACCTATTCCGGTCCGGTGGAATGGAAAGAGGTATCCTCCATTCCGGAAGGAATCTGGGATGAGAACTTCGCAGCGCCTATTCTCGTGGAATCGGACGATCCGATCGACATCGCGCAGTATCCGGAGTTTCTGGAGACATGCCGGGAGCTGAACGATCTCGGCCACGACACCTTTTTTGAATATGACAAGGAAGGCATTACCTTCTATCTCAACAACATCACGATGAAAACGCAGGAGCAGAAAGAAAAGTACGTGGCGCTCTGCAGACGCCTTCGGGAAACGGCGCCTGAGAATATTGAAACTCTCATCATCAAGGGCGCGTTCCTGGACTGCTCCGGCGAGTATCCCCGGATCATGATTGTCGAGCACGACGGAAAGGATGTCGTGATCGAAGTCGCAGAAGTCTGACCGGCAGCCCCGGAGTACGGACAAGGAGGTGTAAAGATATGAACGGACGCTCTCCCCTCGGCAGCCTGATCTTTTACGGGTATCTGCTCGTTATCATTGTCGCGCTGTTCGGCGCCTGTTCGAGCAGCTGTGAATCGGCCTGCTCTCCCTCTCCGTCCTACTACAGCAGCGCATCCTACCGTTCCTCCGGTTCGTCTTACGGCAGTCAGACGAAGAAGTCGTCCACGGTCCGTCCGACGGCAAAACCCAAAAAATCGGCGCCGGCTGCCACGCCAAAGTCATCGACAAAGAGCAAATCGAAGTCCTACTCCTCTTCCTACCGGGATGACGATCCGTATGACGCTTCCGACTACGCCCATGCAGATGATTTCTACTACGATCACATAGACGACTTCATCGATTTCGAGGACGCGGAAGACTACTACGACGCTCACAACTGATCAGAAAACAAACAAATCATAGTCTGTTTCCTTTCATAGACATCGGACTTCCGGCAGAAAGACGCTTTTCCTGCCGGAAGTCCGATTATTTTTACCGAAACAACCGGTTTAGTCAGTACGTCTTTTCCTCGAACCGTATTGTATCCGTGCGTCCCGTATTCTGTTCCATGGATATCGCCATCCCGGATTATTTCGGGCTTCTGAATCTATACGCCGTTACCGGGAAAAAGACGAATATGTATTATATGCGTTATTCCATGAACCACGGGAAAGCTTCGGAATGTATCCGGTGCGGGCAGTGCGAAGAAAACTGTCCTCAGCATATCCCGATCCGGGATATGTTGAAGGAGTTTTCTGCCTTATACGAATCTTAAGCAGCCTTTTCCGGTAAACTAAAAAATGCTTTAGGCTATCAGCAAAAGAAGTATTTGCCGATAGTCCATTTTTATGCGTAAATCCTATTGATTGTTATCAATTTATTGATATATCAGAGCAAAGTTGTTATAATTATTAATAGAATATTTAGAATGATACATGTATGGAGGCATTGGCGCGTTAAATCAGATCCTTTCCCGTGGTTTGGTCCGGCGCCTGTGTCTTTTCTTTTTGCAGTGTTATTGGAAAAACAACGGTTGGGAGGTGTCTTTGCTATGGAATGGGAATGGGCCGTGGCTCTGATAATCGTCGGTATCATCGTAATCGTGTTCGTAATTGCCGGCAAAAGAGGACAGAAGCTTCGTGAAGAGGGAAAGATGATTACCCGGAACGCCGCTTTCTGGGAAAGCTGCGAGTATCTTTCCACCGCATGCGATTATCAGGAGATCAAGGATGGTATCAAACGGGCAGATCTGTCCGGATGCGACGTATCCGTTCAGTATGATGTGAACGGCAGCAAGCTCATCCTGTTCAAATCATCCCACAGCTGGAACGCCGTCCTCGAATGGAAAGGTACGGCAAACGAAGGACGGCAGAATGTCTATGAGCTTTCTTTCCCTGCCTGGAAGACCATGCGATACGGAACACCGTACGGGCTTACGCAGATGAACATGCTCATGACCGCTGTTGAAAAACTCTTTCTGTCGCTGGATTATGATACCACCGTCCAGCAACGCAGGAAGGAACTGAAAACCAGACCTGATTTCATATAAGAGGTAAGCACATATGGATCCAACCGCATTAATCATTCTGCTCATCGTCGGGCTTACGCTCTTCATCTTCCTGATCCGTTATCTGATCAACCGCGGAGTCCACAAAGTCGCGGATTCGATTCACAACGCCCGCGTTCGCAAGGAAAACGCTGAAAAAGAAAGCGTATATGATTCGCCTTCCGCTTCAACCGGAACCAAATCCTCTGCAGAAAACAAATCCACTCCGGACTCCCTCAAGGCCGGTGAAATCTATCTTCGCGACTGGTATCCCGACTATAAACCCGCCCAGATCCGCCACCGCAGAGCGCAAACAGCTGAAACAAAACCGGCAGTCCTTCCGACCAGTCCGCAGGTCAAAGAACCGACCGCAGCTACCGTCCGTTCCTCTGCCGCATCTGTCGAACAGGTTCCTGTTTCCCGTAACGACCGCTGCTGCCTCTGCGGGGAAGCACTCGGCAGCCGCTTTGCAGTCCTGTTCGTTTCCGATGACGGCACCGAGTACAAGGCAGACAGAAAATGCTTTGATGCCCTGGATACGCTGGGAAGCAGCGAAGACCGGGATGCGGTTCAAAGAGCACGCCGGTACGTTTCCGAGCAGAAACGTTTAACGCGCGATTCTGCTCTAAACGCATACCTTGAAAAGTATCTGACCTCAGCCGACGAATTCCTTTCCCAGAACAACTGATTCGGCAAAAGAAGCAAAGGAGTTAAGCAGAAAATGTATTGTGGATTTTGCGGAAGAGTAATCACTGACGATGCCGTGTTCTGCCCGTACTGCGGCAAACCGGTAAAGCCGATCGCGCCTTCAGAACCGTCCCCTGTCCTTCAGCAGGTTTCCGAACCGATGGCTCAGGAGCAGCCTGCTCCCGTGCCGGCATTGGAGATTCCGGAAAAAACAGCTGAAGCTTCCGTTCCGGATGCGCAGGAAAAACCATCTGCGATATCAGAGTCTGCGGTTCCGGAAGAAGCATCTGATACCGAAACGTCTTCACCCGAACCGGCGTTAAAGCCGCAGAAAAACCCGGAGCAGACGTCGGAACCGATTCCTGCATCCCCGGCAGTCCCGGCAGCTGAAGAGTCTCTCCCTTCCGTCCCGGTTGTTCCGTCTGCAAAAGGCAGGTCCCATAAGGTGCATGACTTTGTTTTCATTCCGAAAGAATGGGAAAATCCCGCTCCAGACTTTGCCAAGAAAGAACCGGAGCAGGCACCTGTCAGGGAACAGGCTGCAGCCCTTGCAAACGAAGTCAAGGAGAAAACCGTTCAATACAGCGCTGCCGTCAAGGAAAAAGCTGCAGAGTATGGCGCTGTCGCAAAAGAAAAAGCCGCTGAGTACGGCGCTGTCGCAAAAGAGAAAATTTCAGAGTACAGCGCTGTCGCCAGGGAAAAGGCTGCGCAGTATGGCGCTGTCGCGAAAGAGAAAGCTGCGGAGTACGGCGCTGTTGTCAAAGAGAAGGCAATAAAGCTTGGCGCTGCTGCCGGAGAAAAAGCAAAAGGCGGCATGGAGCGGCTTCAGGCGATGCCTGCCGGGAAACTGGAGAAAAAAGCCTCGACCGTTGTGTCTGTTGTTTCCAAACTGTCTTTAGTCCTGATTCTGGTGGCAGTGTTTCTCCCATACTGCAGGATCGCCTTTTCCGACAGCCGGTACGCCGACATGCCGCTCTGGAAGCTCATTTTCGGCGGAACATACGAGATGGGCCTGTCAAACCCACTTCAGTTCACTTTAATAGCACATCCAGTCCTGCTGTTGCTGCTGCTGATTCCCCTGTTGGTGCTGCTGACCGGGATCTTCAAAAAAAGCAAGGTCAGGCTTCCGCTCACATCCGGCATCCTGCTGCTTGACGGTCTGGCAGTGCTGATTGCCAACGGGAGCATCCTGCGCTCTGTCCAAAGAACAGTCTCAGAACTGTCACTTGATATCTTCGAAAAACATGTGAAAAGCATGAACGCTCTGGTGATCAAATGGGTCCAGCGTGTGATCACGGGCGAACTGTCCTTTGAGAACACATTCTTTGTCACCGGACAGATCGGGCATATACTGATCATACTGTTCGGATGCCTCATGCTGCTGCTGGGAATCATCGGAATCATCCTGTGTCTGATCAAGCCCTCGCATTCAAAAGGATCTTCGGAAAAGGACGGCGCGTCTGAGCCCTGGGAGGAAACGTTATGATCTGTAAGAATTGCAATACGGAATTTGATACCGGCAACGTCAAACCTGGCGAGAACGCCGTCTGCCCCTGCTGCGGCAAAGTCTATAGGAGGAAAGCGGAATCCGCCAAAGCACCCGAGCCTGCAGCGAAACCCTCTCCAAAGCCGAAGAAAGAGCAGACGACGATTCCCTTCGGTGCATTGCTCGTTGTGTTCGGTGTCGCGGTCCTTCTGGTCGCAGCGCTGATCATCGGTCTTACGGTCTGCCGCTCAAATCCAGGCCTTTCCTGCAGCCCGGTCTCCCGAACATGCGCCGGAGAGCAGGCTGCTCTCAATGAATCTTATGCTCTGAAGTCTTATGCTTTTTACCACTATGAACAATCGTGGAATCAGGAATATTCCAACAGAACGGAATACCGGTATTATGCAAACGGACTTCTTCAAACAGAACGTCTGATTAACGAAGGAACTTCCGATTCAGTCTACGAATACTCCTATATCTATAATAATAACGGATTCCCCACGACCGTCACCAGAACAAGCTCTTACGGGTATACCAGTTCCTTTTATCTGGATCCGGTTTACGACGATGATAACATTCTGAACGTATTTTTCCTGGACGAGGAAAACCGTATCATGCTTGATTTCTACAGCTACTCTCCTCTGTTTTCTAACGCATACCTTATTTCCGAAGGTTTTGACACCATTGAAAAAGAATTTACGGACGGAGAAAAAACATATGAATATGAACTGACAGATTCCCTGGAAAAAGAATGGTTTACGGAGCGGAATCCGGACGGGAGCCGGACAGAGTCGACGACCTGCGCAGATGCAAACGAAGGCGAACACCGGAACCGCATTTCCATAACGTTCAGCCCGGACAATCGGATTCTTTCTCTCAGCATTTATCAGGCAGAAATCCAAACCGGCATCGCGGCTGTGACGTATTTCCGGGAGCAGCGACCCGATGAATCGGAATCCGTTCTCCACGGAATCGTCACGGATGCTGCGGGGTCGCTCGAATCTCTGCTCGGAGAGGACATTGTCCGGTATCTCTGCTCCAAAGACGGAACGATTGTACGCGAAGACCGGTATATTCTCGGCATCGTCGACACCCGCTCCGGAAGATGGCTTGTAAAGGAAAACCCGGTACGTCAGACCTGGTTTGATAAAAATGGAAAGATCCTTCAGGAAGATATTCTTTTTTACTATGACGACGGCACTCTGTTAGAGAAAGAAACCTACGAATACGCCCCGCTGTCAGAACTGACCGATCACCCCGGACAGCCGGCCGCAGCAGAAACGGAAAAACCGGCCGTTTCCGACGCCCCGAAGGCTGCTGACAACGTGTCTGCTCCGACTGATATACCTGCCTCGCAGACGAAACCGGTCACGGATTCTGTGACCTCAGCCCCTACACAGGCCCCCACTGCTGTGCCTACAGCGGTTTCGACCGACACGCCAAAGCCTACGGCGACGCCCACTCCAAAGCCCACCGCGACACCGGAACCGAAGGCCGCAACGATCCTGCACTGCAACAACGCCGCGAATGTTCGCTCCCAACCGGATTCCGGCAGCACGAAGCTGGGCTCCCTCTCCTGGGGCAAGCATGTCACGGTGATCGGCCGGATCGGTGACTGGTGCATGATCGAGTATAAGGGCGGCATCGGCTACGTGTTCAGCGAATATGTCGCCATCCATCGCACGGGAACGATCGTCAAAGTCAACAACCGCGTCACCGTGCGGGAAGCGCCGGATGAGGAAAGCGAACGGCTGGGGGCCATTAACAAGGGAAAGAATGTGGAAGTCATAGATATCTTTGATGACTGGGCCATGATTCTCTATAAAGGCGACATCGCCTACGTTCACAGCAAATTCGTCGAGCTGAACGACTGACTAATATGAATTGGTTTTATAGAGGAATGCAATAATGAGAAAAAGAGTGATCGCTATAATTCTTGCCGTGTGTTTCTGCGCCGTGCTGATGCCATCTGTTGCCCGGGCGGATCTCAGCGATGCGGAACGGGCAGCCTATACCGCGTACCTGGAGGTTTTGCAAAATAATAAAAAGGGCATCGACTGTTACGACTGGCAGAAAGGATACACGCTGGAACTGGACGAAGAAACGCTGGAAGTGCTGCCTCTGACAGAGGAGACCTGTTCACGTCCCGTTGTTCTCTGCGATATCTACGGTGATTATATCCCGGAACTGATCTATATCGGAGACGCGGAACCCGGCTATTATGACGGCAGGTGCTATACCAATGAGTCGTGGATCAATCTGCATATCCTGACCTATAAAAACGGCAAGGCGGTTTCTATCTATGAAGAGGACTGGTACGGTTGGGGTGACGCTGCATTAACTTATCACCTTTATCAGATCAGAGACAGCAAGGAACTGTATATCGAATCCGCCATCGGGGACGTCGATTTTGAGGATATCACTTACCGCCTTATGGAGGGACGGGACGGCTTGCTTCATAAAGAAGCGGTGTGCTCACATGGCTGGGATGAAGATGACAAAGTCTTTTATCATGGCGCTTCCGGATTGTCGATCACTGAGTTTCAGTATAACGAAAAAATCCGCTCGCTGCAGGCAAAGACTACTTCAGTCCTGATGTACAGCATGTGGATGGATGAAACAACCATGTCGTTTATCAAAAAGAACGGCTGCCCGGCGATGACCTGTGATGAAGCCATCTCTTTCCTGCGAAGCAAGCTGAATGAAAGTCCAATTACAACTTTAGATAATCTGCTGAAAGACTCAACGCAATACAACAACGATATCGCTTCGCTCGCCGCTGAATTATGTCTGGCTACATATACTGCGAACAACACAAGTAAAGATGTGAATAAATATCTGAATCGTCTTGGTTTTGTAGATGAAAATATTTATTCCAATAATTACGGAGGTTCCCTTGCGTATACTGTCGCATCAAAGCAGTATGCAGGCTCGGGTGCTGACGGAATGCTGGTAATCGTTGCTCAAGGATCAACAAATCCTTATGAATTATCGCAGGACGCATTTACATCAGCCGGAGAAATAATCAACGGACAGGAAACGTATGATATTGTTAGGGATTTCTACAAGGATATCATGAACGGAATCAAGAAAGTCACCCAATCCGACAAGGAGTACAGAACGCTGGTCTGCGGGCACAGTCTTGGCGGAGCCGCAGCAAATCTGGTCGCTGCATCTCTGACGCGGGGATACTACGGTAAGGAAAATGTTTTCTGTTATACGTTCGGTGCCATCGATTCGATTACGAACAAAACGCTGCAAACAAAGGGGTATGAGAACATCCATAATGTGTATAACTTGTTGGATACCTGGTCCCCCTATCAATATGGAAAATCATTGCCGAGCTGGGCTGGAAGAATGACAGGTAAATTCGGTGAAATCAACAGTTTCAGTTGTGAATTTCGTACTGAAGACCAGCAGAATGAAATTGCTGCTCTTCAAATGTGGAATTCCGTTAATCATCAGATGCATAACTATGTCACAGCCGTACAGAGTGGGATAGTTGAAGTAAATTACAGGCTTTGGAATTCGAATTGTTCTGTCATCGCCTGCCCTGTTGATGTTTTTGTCTACCGCAACGGAGAGTGCATTGGCAAGGTTGAGAAAAATGAAGTGTCTAAAGAAACCGATGCTATCGAAATTCTCGTTGAATCCGATGTCAAATTCATCTATTATCCGGATAATGCAGCGTATGAACTTGAAATCAAAGCCTATGATTCCGGCGAGATGATTTATTCCGTCTTCAGTCCTCAGGAAGGAACGTCATGTATTATCGAGAATATCGAACTGCAACCGGAAAAAAGCTTTCAGACAGAAGTCAGTTCTGCCACAGAAGTTTCCGAAACAAAGTTCTATGTGCTCGGTAATGACGGCGCGCCTGTCCGCACAGTGAACGAAGACGGGACCGAAACGGATTTACCTCTCTCCCCTCCCACTGTTGCTCCGTCCACAGCCCCGCCTACGGCGAACAGTACCACTTCTGCGCCTCAGGCGTATGTGACCATCGTGAACGTAAAAAACAAAGCCAGTGTCCGCAAGGACGCTTCCTCTGATACAAAACGTCTCGGTTATGTCTACAACGATGAAACCTATCCGCTGATTGCAGTCAAAGGTCAATGGTATAAGATCCAGTACAAGTCAGACGTGATCGGTTATGTCCACAAGGACTATATTCGGGCAACCAACGAGCATTTGGTTCCCCATACGGAAAACGAATGGGAAGCAATTACTCCAGCTCCCACGAAACAACCTACGCCCAAGCCAACCCCTACGCAGTCCGTATATGTTACAGAACCTCCCGCAGCAGATTATACCGCCGATATGCTGCAATCGGAACCTTCCGCCTCTCCGATAATTATCGAAACGGAAACCGAAGTTCGTGCAGAAGAGACGACCGTGCCAGCCGAACCTCCGATCATAACGGATATCAGCGAAAAGAAGCCAAACGGCATGGTTCTGTCTGAAGACGACACCCTGAAAGATAGCTGGCTCCTCTTTGTGCTAATCGGCGCGAGTGCTACACTCGTGATAATCCTTATATGCATCGCGGCGATTCTGATCCATCGCAAACGAACCTCTTCACGCCGATTGCTGGATGATACGGATGATTTTGAAGAGGTCGATGAGTTCGAAGAAGTATAAGAAAAGTACAGTTTAACTGTCAGGTTGGAAAAGAGACGTTTGAAAGCTTTGGAAAAAAGTTAAAGCCATTGCCTTTGTTTACTGAAAAAGGAAGGAAATACCATGAAACGAATACTTACTTTTGTACTCGCCCTGCTGATGCTGTTTACCGCCGGCTGCTCTTCCGCACACGCCATCGAATCTTCCGAATCGGGAGATATGTTCGACGCTATCGCGGAGAACCGACCGATTCCGACTGAAGCAAGCAAAACGCCCGCATTGACAAACAGTGCCAAAGGATCGGCTGCCAATACCCCAAAGGCAGAAGATGTGACGCCGAAAAAAAAGGTTCTTGCCATGAAAGAAAAATGGTATGGTGATCCAGAAACGGGGTACTTAAGAGAGAGAATCGAGTATAACACGAAAGGAAAGGTTGTTAAAAGTGACCGTTACTTTGATGATTATCTTATAGAGTCCGAAGTCTACGAATATGATGATTCCGATAGAGTAATTAAAATACTTGACACTTGTTACGACCGTGACGGAAATATAACGAAGATTGATGAAACCGTTGATGATGGAATCAATTACATAAAATACTCCAACGGCGTGATGCGAACCTGGATGGAAACATTCAGAGACAACTCTGGAAGAATAGTAAAGACTATCTATCATATGGACGGGGGATTTGAGTATAAAGAGTTCTACGAAGAAATCGAATATGATGCGAAAGGAAGAAAAAGCAAAGAGACCGAACACTGGAGCGGCACAATAACCGAAACTTTTTTTGAATATGATGAAGCGGGCGAGTTGAAAAAAAGTGAGAAGTATAAAGACGGGATTATGGTCTCGGAAACAGTTTATAGCGACGATGGAGAGTCGCGGAAAGCGGTAGAATATCAGAATGGTGAAATCTCTCAAATTATAGAATATAACCATAACGGACAACCGACAAAACGGATGGAACCCGATTCGGAAACCGGAAGCCTGCAGGTGTATACTGAGTATCAATACAACGATGAAAACCAAAAGGTTTTAAGAATCAGCAAGGATGATTATTATGTTTACTCTAGTGACGATGAGCAGTACATACCTTTGAGCGGGTATTCGGTTGAGACCGTCGAAAGGAATAATAATGGCTTTATTACGAAAGTAGGACTGGCAACTGAAAGAGAAGGCATCTACATGTCATATGATTTTGAATATGACGAAGAAGGTCATTTTAGCCATGTTAAGTACCCGACAGGTTATAATTATGTTGACAGAGATGTGTATTATCAGGAAGTAACATATGTTTATAAATACTGGTAATACTATAATGGTGAATTCTCTTGAAATGCAACGCCAATCGCATTAACAACACCCCTTGAACAGAATCAAATATCATACTGACAGAAACAGCAGGACACGTTTTCAGACGTTCGGTCGAGGCTATTTGCATTGACCGTCCCGGCTGCTTTTTCTATTCACAAGAAAGCAAAAATCTATTCCCTATCATAATATGAATGCTCTGCCAGCTGACACGTTAAATCGCTAAAATATGAGCGATTTCAAGATAAATCCTGCCAAAAATGCTAGCGCTTTTGAGAATATAACATGGGAACAATGCTCTCTCAGATCATGGCTGAACGGAGCATTCTATGAGGCAGCATTCAGTGCAAATCATCAGCAGATGATTCAGTCCACAACCGTATCAGCAGATGAGAATCCGTCATACAGTACATCTCCCGGAAATAATACAACGGATAAGGTGTTCCTTTTGAGTATAACGGAAGCCAACAAATACTTTAACAATGAAGCTAGAAAGAGTGCGGCGACATATTATGCGAGAGCTCAAGGAGCATTTACAAGCATCTATGATACTGTAAATGGCAAAGCCACCTGCCGGTGGTGGTTGCGGTCACCCGGCAACTATGCCAGCAATGCAGCTTATGTCAGCACCAATGGCTTCGTCAATAAACCTGGCGACAGTGTCTACATCAGTAATAACGCTGTTCGCCCCGCCTTATGGATAAACATTGATAATTAGATTACTGTTGCTATAGTAAACGCTCATATTATGGAGCTTTCTTCCTTGAAAAGAGTAACAAATGATATAAAGAAATGTCTATTCCTCTTAATACTTACATGATTGCATAAACAATTATCTTTTTAGGTGCATGCCCATTGTAATGAAAAGGATAACATGTTGTAAGTAATAATTGTTTTTCTTCCGTGATTGGAATCTGAAGCATTCTTTCCGTTTCAAGAATTTCTATTGATCTTACGATATACTCCAAAGTTGATCCGTCCGATAAGGTGATCAAAATCAGATCTCCGACTTCAATATCTTTCAGTACTTGAAGATGATTCCGGTTCCTGTGTCCGTAAACAGCACATGTTCCGCTCTCTCCCGGTTTTACAGATGAAGTCAGCCACCCCGGTGATCGATCCAGGGTGGCTTCTTCAACGCCGTATGCAACCGATATCTCTTTTCCAAGGATCGTCATTGTAAAGGCTGTTTTCGACGAAGCAGGTTTTTCATTGTTTTTTGATGGCTTGTTCGTCGTATTTATAATTGTGTTCTTTGGTATCGATGCCGTTGTGCAAGTTGTAGTTGGCATAGGCGTAATCATCCGCTCTGTCGCAGTTGTCATGGGTTTTGTTGAAGGTGGTGCACTCTTCGTTGAAGATTCAGCTGGAATCATTACTGCGATTTCAACTGTTATCTCCGCTTTTTCATCCTTCTTTTCTTGATTCTTAGGTTTCTGATGCGTTAATAGAAATAGACCGCATCCAAGCAGCAATGCAAGTCCGAATAAACTCATCAGAATAATCTTTTGTACCTTTGTCATTCCGTTCTCCTCTACGTAGTCGGTCTTCCGAAGCAGACCCATTTTGTCGTTCTGGTATCTATTCCCCAGTGTTTCCGGATCTGTACGCTGTTGTCTCCGCCCGTACTGTCGATCAGATACTCACTATTGATGTAAATCGCCACATGATGAATATGCATCCACCTCCGGCATTTCCCTTCCCCGCAGCGCTTTCTGTCATTGCAGTAATCGGGTCCACGCGACGGATCGAAACTTGCAAAGAAGATCAGATCTCCCGCCTGCAACTGCGAGGGATCGGTAAACAGACACCCCATTTCCAGGCACTTCTGCGCCATTCTTACAGATGATAGTCCTTTCATGGAAGTCAGCCCGCAGTCTGCGTACGCTGTTCTTGCGAGCGTAGAGCAGTCCATACTGGAATAACTTCTTCCGATATACCGTTTTGCCGCCTGCACGATCTGATACCCCAGTTCATTCGGTGGCAGATCCGAATTGATATCCAGACCGAATCCATATTCGCCTCCGCTACCGATCACATCTCCGGTAAGCATGGCGAACATCGGATAGTATTCCGGCCGCATGATCTCATACAGCTGTTCTTTCTGATCCTGATTAAATTCATACAGACTTGCGCCTTCCCGGTAATCCATGCAAGACACCGTAATCGTTATGGTCAGAGTGGTTTTTGTATCGAACAGTTCATTGCCTTCCTCGTCTATGATCGGCATCCCATCTTCATCCAGCAACGGAATCTCTTCCGTTTCCAGTTCCGTTTCGTAGGAAACGGCGTTCATCTGATAAAAGATCTCCTTCAGCCGGTCGATCTTGTCTTCGGTGATCATCAGAACATCGGTCGGTTCTTCCCCGCCTGTCGTCATCTCAACCGCATAGATCCCGAGCACGTCCGCCCAGTTCATTACGCTTCCGTCGCTGTCCGCATCGCCTTCATAAACAAGGATGGTTTCATCCGATTCGTATTTTTGCTTATAACTTGCAATCCGTTTGCTGATTGCACTTTTAAAATCGCTGTTGATGCTCTTGATCACCTCGGTCATCGGCTGACCTTCCGCCATTTCGTTGGAACCGAAGATCCCGAAGCACAGTGACAGACTGACCGCTACGGTCACGCAGAGGATGATAATCACGGCAGCCACGCCTCCGCCTGCTGCGATCGCAGAGATCAGTTCCTTCACCTCGGCAATGATCGCTTTCACCGCCGCCGCAATCGCCTTTGCGACCGCCTGCGCCGTTTTCACGGAAGCCTGCGCCGCTCGGACGGCCGCTTCTTTTGCCCGCTGCGCCGCCTGCACGGATGCTTTCACACTCTTTTCCACTGTTTTAGCCGTTGCCTTCGCTGTTTTTACGGTCTTCTTTGCCGTTTTGACCGTTCGCTCTGCCGTTTTAGCAGTCCGCTTCGAAACCTGTTTGACCTGAAGTGATGCTTTCTGTTTTGCCTGTGGTTCGGCAATCCTGCCTGTGGTTTTCGGAGAAAAGCGCGCTGTCCTTCCTTGGACAAGAACCGATTTCCTTTCTGGTTCCGCCTGCTCCAATTGAGGTCTGTCCGTCGGCAGATTGTTTTGCAAAGCGTGCTCTTTTTCCGATTCTGTGATTGGTTCTCTGCTGTTTTTCAGCTGTCTTTTGATCCGTTCCGGTGTAAATCCCTGCGCTGTTTCCGTTTTCTTTATACCCAATTCGTCATACAGATATTGGATTCCATTATCCAGTTCCGTATTATTGGCATCTTTTATCTTCCCCTGAATACTGCGTACAGTATCTTTCGCGCCCGTATATACCTGATGCGCAGCCTCGTTCCCGTATTCCGCCGTTTTCTGTTCTGCGCTGTCAATCGCGCTTTGGGGTTCTTCTTCCGCCTGACCGGAATACTCCTCCGCCCTTATAGGAATCCCGGATATCACGCGTGGCATCCGCAGCGTCTTTTCCGGTGTCTTCGGTTCCGTCATCTTCGGTTTTTCCTTGATTTCCTTCATTCTTCCTCCCATATAAAGATTTGGGAGCGTTTCCGCTCCCGTCCGTTATTCGATGATAGCTTCCTTCGGCTTGGTGGTCATGAGTTGATACAGTTTCGTGTCCTTCGGAAAACTGCTTTCAAACGGTACGATGCTTCCCGCGCACTTCAACAGTCCCTTTCCCGATTCGGCGTTGGTCACATACGAAAGCTGCGTTTCGGAAATGCCCAGAAGCTTTGCCAGCTCAATCCGGTCCGTCGCCGCCTGGTTCAGGATCGTGATGAACTCGCTGTTGGCCAGCATGGTCCTTGCCGTATGCGACTGCAGCATGTCCTCGATGTTCTGGGAGATGCCGGTATAGAAGGCGTTGTGCTTTCTCGCCCGCTTCCACTGCTCGAACAGGAAGTTGGAACTGTATTCGTTCATGAACAGCAGATAGATCTCGTCGATGAACACATACGTCGGCCTTCCTTTCTTCTTGTTCCGAACGATCCGGTTGTAGATCGAATCAAGCACGACCAGCATACCGACCGGTTTTAAGGCTTTTCCCAGATCCCGGATATCATAACAGATCAGGCTGCTTTCCGTATCCACATTGGTCGGCCGTGCAAATGTATCCAGACTTCCTTCGGTAAAAAGCTCGATCGCCAGCGCGACATCCTGAGCTTCCGGTTCCGGCTGCGACAGCAACGTCTTATGAAAATCCTTCAGCGTCGGAACCTTTCCGGTGCATCTCCGCTTGATGTACGGCCGGTAAACGATCTGCGTACACCGGTCGATCAGGGACTTCTCCTTCGCGCTGAGTTTTCCGGTTCCCACCAGCTGCTCGCAGAGCGACAGAATGAATTCGCTCTTTAAAAGGACAGGGTTCTCCGCGTCCGCGTACTCCGCCTCCATGTCCATCGCGTTGATATGATTCTTCGATTCCGCCGAAATTTGGATCACCTCTCCTCCGAGCGCACGCACCAGGGGTCCGTATTCCCGCTCCGGGTCGATGATCAGCACGTCTCCGAGCTGCCTTAGCCGCATCTGCTCGATTGCGTCTTTGGCAAAGAATGATTTGCCTGAGCCAGAAACACCCAGGATGAACTGGTTTCCGTTCTGCAGCTCCGACCGGTTCACGAACAGCAGGTTTTTGCTGATCGCGTTCTGCCCGCAGTAGATTCCGTCCTTATGATTGATCTCCTGTGCCTGGAAGGGCATGAGGACCGCAGCCGATTCTGTGGTCAGCGTCCTGAGGCTGTCGATCTTCCGGAGACCGTATGGCAGGGCCGTATTCAGTCCCGGAAGCTGCTGATAGTTCAGAACCTGAAACGAGCAGATATGTTTTCTTCCGATTGACAGAAGCGCTTCGGTATCCGCGTCCAGCTGCTTTTTGCTGTCGGCCACGTGCACCAGCGTTACCGTCACGAACATCATACGCTGGTCCCGGGTCGTCAAATCGTCCAGAAACTCCTTGGATTCCTTGCGCTGCTGCTCCAGGTCATACGGAACGACGGCAGAAAAGTTATTGTTCTGGTTCTGCTTTCTCTGCCAGTTGGTAATGTTCGTTTCCGTTCCCAAAAGCTTGTTTTCCACCTCTTTTACCGCCTCGTCCGTCGGCACCGGGATGATATCGATCGAAAGCATCAGGTTCCGGTTTAGAGCGCACAGTTCCGAAATCATGCTGTCCTTGAGATAGGAAGGGTATTCCTGGAGATATAAAACCCTCGCAAACCGCTTTCCGATTCTCATGTAATCGCTTTTGACCGCCATTCCGCTCGGGCAGACCGCATCCAGAAAGGAATGCCCTTTCCGCATAAGGTATTTCAGGTCAAACGAGTAGGCCTCTTCCTCCCCGATCCGGAAAAAGTCGTGAAAGATCCTGAGCCGCTCCAGCGCGTCCAGTTCGGCGAGCCTGGACGACAGTGCCGAAAACCGGGTCCCGAGCTCCGGCGTTGCCCGGTTGAAGAACGCCTTCGCCTCCTCATACCGGTTCTTGTTCACGGAGACCGTGATGTACTTTTCCTGCTGGATCCCGTTTCCTCCGAGCGCCTTTTCCATGATCATCCGATTGTACTCCTCCCGGTATTCATCCAGTCCGTCATCCGAAAGAGGGATCAGGTTTTTCGTAAAGCTCCCTTTGGTCAGCCTCCGGTTGTTGATTGTGATTTTGGTGGTCGCCCCAATCTCAAGCCCGTTCAAAAGCTCGCAGTAGCCCAGGAACATCTGCAATTGGTCATCCTTGGACGCGACCGAATAGTTGATGTCCGAAAACCGATAGGTCCTGGTGAATTTGTTCCCGCTCTGGAAGATCCCGTCCTGCCAGATCCGTTTGATTGGAATCGTCTGCTGAACGGATGTCGGCACTTTCCATGCTTCCTTGTCCGCTTTCAATACGTTGTTCAGTGTCTTAATCAAGTTTCAGCACCTCCTTTACCGAAGAATCCTTCAAAAGGTCGGTATACAGGTTGACCGGAACGGACTTCAGTTCCTTCGGCGTAAGAAGCTCCGATTCGATATACGCTTTTAAGAATTTCTCCGCTGTCATGCCGTGATACTTCACAAATCCGAAGATTGCAAACGGAAACGCCGACACGATGCAGAGCCAGCTCGTTGTCTCCTGTCCTAAAATTCCCTGCAATCCAAAGTAAACCCCGACGGCAACGCCGATTGTCAGGACAGAAAAAAGGAGCTGCTTGAACGACAGTCCCAGAAATACCGCTTCCTGATAGTTACGGATTTCCTTATTGATTTTGATTTCCAAATGAGCCTCCTTTTCTAAAAACCATTTATTTGTTTCCGGGTTCCGTTTCCGCTAGAATCCGATCATTTCCTTGACTACGCGCTCGCTCATCTTCACCGCTCCGACCAGGATCAGCAGATTGAAGATCAGCTCCGCCATATAGTTCCAGACCATCTGCACGGCAGAAAGCGACGTATCGCCTACCTGAGGAGGCGAAGACGCGAATACCGAGTAGATGATGCACGCGATGATAATGATCGCTCCCTGGGCGCACGCTCCGGCGTAGCTTTTCAGAAACTGCTTCCCCACCTGGCTCGTTCCCTCTCCCGCAAAGGACGATAACGGAACCGGTGCGATGGCCGTATACATGTACAGCCGGAAAAACCGCGAATAAACGGTCAGGATCATGACAAACGACAGGACCGTTACCAGAAGCGAACCGATCAGCGCCACAATCCAAAGGGGAATGCTTTCCAAAAATGTGCACGCCAGGATCTTTTCCTTCAGAATGTCCGGCAGTACGATCTCCCCTGTCAGGATGTTTCCCGTATGCCCGTAGATCTCGCTCATAACGCCCTGTATGACTTTATAGATGAGAAGCATCAGGTCCATGCTGTAGGATACGACCGCCTTCGCGATCACGAACCGCAGAAACAGCTTGAACGCCTGCTCCGGCCGTTTGATCTCCGCAAAGCTGGTCGTGGTTTTTACCACTCCCATGATGAAAAACAGCACCAGCAGCGCGTACGCGATAGCTTTCAGTCCTCCGTGAACATTCAGGATGATCCGCCAGATTGCTCCTCCCCTGAAATCCTGCAGCGATGTGGTCAGCAGCGCCCAGATCTCATGCAGCGCGTTGGTCCAGGTGCTCAGGGCGTTGGTCAGGTTATCAATGATCCAGTTGCCGGTTGCCACAGGCTTTCACCTCCTCCCTCGGGGGCAGGCAGTCCGCCTGCCCCGTATCGATATGTTTTCATCCGGTGATCAGATTCAGGATCTCTTTGGTAAACGTGATCACGATGCCTCCCGCGATCGTCAGCATGCCGTTCGCTCGCTGCGACGGGTCATGCGATTTCAGCGACAGACCGAGCTGCAAAATCCCGAATCCCAGCAGGATGATGCCGACTGCCCGGATCAGGCCGAAGATAAAGTCGCTGAGCCGGTTGACGACCGTGATGGGATTGTCGTCGGCAAAGGCCGGGAAGGCAACCGACAGGGTCAGAATGAGTGCGCATGCGATAATCACCAGAATACGGGTTCTTTTGGTTCTCTTCATTGTTCTTCCTCCTCCAGTAAAATATAGTCTTCCGCGTTGAGATAATCGAACGCCTGTTCGATCGGGGTAAAGTGTTCTTCTCCTTTCCGGTGGAGATAGGCAGGATATCCCCCGCCCGCCGTCCATCTGTAATTGGGGTGTTTTGTCAGGTCGTATTTTTCATCGATCACGGGAGGCAGTCCCCGGACAAACAAAAGCGCGTACCTGTTGTCCAGGATACGCACTTCATCCGGAGTCATAAGCTCCCTCGCGATTCGGTTGTTCTGAGTCGACCAGCTCCCGTTCTTTCCTTTGTTCTCACTGTGCGACCGGGTATCGATCGTCTCCTTTCCGAGCATTTTTGATACATACTCATGTGTGCTCTGTTCGTTTCCTCCAAGGTACAGCAGCGTATCGCAGTTGCCCGTGATCGTCTCCCAGCCGTGCTCCTTATAAAGTCCTTTCAACTGCGCGAGATTCTGTACGATGATCGTTGCCGACATCTCTCTCGAGCGCATGGTCGCAAGCGACTTGTCGAACGATTCTGGGAGCGAAACGTTCGCGAACTCATCCAGCATGAGCCGCACATGGACGGGAAGCCTTCCGTGATACACATGGTCCGCCCGGTAGTAGAGCTCCTGGATGATCTGCGTATACAGCATTCCGACCAGATAACTCATGGAGGTATCGTTGTCCGGGACGACCGCGAAGATCGCCATCTTCTTTTCCCCGAGTTCCCCGAAGTCCATGTCGTCCCTGGAAGTGATCGCTCTTACCTGTGGCAGGTTGAAGGACGCGAGCCGGACCGCGAGCGAAATATTAATTGATTTTGCCGTCTTTCCTGCCGCCATTTTGTACGTCTTATACTGCTTGATTGCGATATGCTCCGGCTTGTTCTTTTCCAGCTGGTTGAACAGCAGGTCCAACGGGGAAACGTAGTTCTCATTCTCCTCCTTGACATCCGCGTAGGAGAGCATCGTCATGATCATCCCGACATTCTGTTCCGATTCCGGCGCTTCGTAAAGAAGGTAGAACATCAGGGCTTCCAGCAGCGCCGTCTCTGACTTTTCCCAGAACGGATCGCCCGAATTGCTGCCTCTCGGCGTGGTATTCCGGATCAGGTTGGTGATCAGTTTCAATACATCCTTATCGTCCCGGATGTACCGGAACGGGTTGTAGCTGTCGCTCTGGGAAAACTCCACCAGGTTGAAAGATTTGATCACATATCCTTCTTTTTGGAGCAGATTTCCGACATTGTTTAAGATCTCTCCTTTCGGATCAGTGATAACATACGAGCAGTTCGCCTCCATAATGTTCGGTAAGGCTAAAAATCTCGTTTTGCCGGCTCCCGATCCTCCGAGCACCAGGGTATTGAGATTTCTCCTGTGCTTATGGGTATCCATCCCGAGCCGGACTCTTTTTGTCAGAAGGAAGTTCTCTTTCTGTTCCAGCACGCTGTTCAGCTGCCTTGGCGTTCCCCATTTTGCCGATCCGTGTTCCTCGCCCTCCCGAAGGTTCGGCCTGGTCCCGTAAACGGCAAATGCTGACATCCCGTAGATTCCAAGACAGACCAGTATACACTTCAGACTGTTATCCTGCCAAGTGATCAGAAACGGACTTTTCACCGATTGCATAAAACGGGAGGCAATCTCCACAAGATTGCCTCCCAGACACGGCGCTATCTTCAGCCCGATCCAGATAACCGGAACGGCGAATGCTGTCCAGTAGATCCATTCATACTCTTTCTGTTTCTGTCCGATTCTCTCAACCCCCTTCCAGGCGAAACAGGCTTATTCGCTCTTCCCTGCTTTTCGTTTCTGCATCAGCAGACTGTTTCTTCCATACTCCGCATACCGCTTCCGTTTTTCTTCCGAATACGGCGCAAGAAGCACGATCGACAGCCTTGCCTTATCCACGTAAAAGGTCATGGCGCCTTCCGGTTCGGTCCGTACGAGTCTGCAGCATTCGGGATGCTCTTTTGCGTAACGCATCAGGCGTTTCTGCAGTCTCTGGTTATATGTGTAGATATCCGCAACAGGATAGCGTTCATCGAAATTGATGATCGTCTCCCGTTCCTCCAGTCTTGGTTTTTTAACTTTCTTCTCGATTGCTTCCATTTTTCCTCCGGATAAGTTATGATAGTATTA